>Ga0116184_10002344_pt1 | contig 16729 bp, 16 predicted proteins | sample AD_JPNNA5_MetaG_FD_89886 | JGI IMG/M metagenome (GOLD analysis project Ga0116184, IMG submission 89886) | Active sludge microbial communities of municipal wastewater-treating anaerobic digesters from Japan - AD_JPNNA5_MetaG | ecosystem: Engineered > Bioreactor > Anaerobic > Digestate | place... | reverse complement strand
TTATATTATTTGTTATTTTTGTATATTTATTAACAGATATACAAAAATATTTTGACAAACAAGTATTTTTATCTTCCTGCATACAAAAAGGATATATATGTACTTTGACAAACAAGTCTATGTTATATGATAAATATCCTGGTATTGAATTAGATGGATTGAATCCGGAAGTTCTGTTAAAAATAAATTTCGGACATAAGGATGAATATATGGGTTATCCTATTTATCCGGCGAATACAAATTTTTATACAGATCTGCAGGGTTTTGATCAGAGTAACGAATATGAGATTTGTGGCGGAATAATTTTCGATAAAGATGAATTTTTATATGTATTAGATTATTATAATTATAATATAAAAAAATATGATGAATATTTTAAATTAATGAAAATTTTAAAGTTAGATTCACTTAAAACATACGCTTCAATTAATGATAAATGGATGGTTTACCCAGACATCAGGTTTAGTGATGATTTTAAATATATATATTTAAAAAATCAAGAATCAGAGTTGTATAATAAAATATACTTAAACACCGGTGAAACAGTTAATATAAAAGACACAAATATTCCATTGATTGGGAAAAATTTAATTATAGAAATGGATATTGATAAATTTAATAAGTATCAAATTCAAATGAGAAATATCATAGAAAAAAATAATGACAAAATTTTCTATGATATTGATGTAACAGATAAAAGCCAAGTATTTTTTTGTATTTACAAGTATATATCTAACGAAGAAGGGTTAATCAGTATTTTTGAAATAGAAGAAAATTATAGTAACAATGTTTTAAATATTAAAATACCCAGAATAGAGATAGAATTAAGTGATTCTTGTTTTTTTTATTATTCTAATAAATATATTTTTATATATGATGATGGACAAGATAAAAAAATGTTAAGAATAAATAAACTAAATAAAATATTTAAAGTTTATAAAAGACTTGATTCACCAAAATTCTTTTTTATAAGGAATAGATATATGATATATAATGATAATATATATACTTACGATTTATATGATTCGTGTATAAATTTTAAAATATATAAATTAAATAGTGATATTTAACAATATAACCACCTACTATGACACCCTGGGAAGGCTGATAAAAACAAAAGATCCGGATTTATATATATCCCGAATCGCTTATGACCAGTTAAACAGGGTAAAAACCGTAACCGACGCCAAGAACCGTTCATCCCAAATTGAATACGATAACAACAGCAATATAACCAAAACCACCGACCCGAACGGAAAATCGGTTCTTATGGAATATGATATATTCGGCGATATGAATAAGATGACCGATCCAATGGGACGGATTATGAATTTTGAGTATGATGAACTTCATCGAATGAAGAGCAGTTTAGATCCTATGGGGAGAAAAACCGATTACGACTACGATCCCTACTGCGGAACCACCACCAAAACCGACCCTATGGGATGGACAACCACCATATCCAAAGACCTGCTTTGTCGGGTTCAAAATGTCCGTTATGACACCACATTCTTTAAATACTACTACGACAATGAATCCCGGCTTACTGCAGTTACTTCCACAAAAGCCATGCCGGTTCTGGGCGAGACTACCTACGGAGGGGCAACCAAACTGGGAACCAAAAAGTACGGCGAAACGGTTTACGGCTCCTCATCGGAAACCGCCAAATACGGCTACACACCCTCCGACAATATCCAGTATTTCTACGATTCCGATTCAAGACTTACTCAAATAAACTTCGGCACAAACCAGTTATCTATAAAATATGAATACGACGACGCAGGGAGATTAACCCGAATAACCGATGTCAACGGCGTTCAAACCCAATTCGAATATACCGACCGGGATCAACTCTATAAGGCGAAAACAGGCGGTTCAATCGCAACCTACACCTACGACGACGCAGGCAGAAACACCCGTATAACCTATCCCAACGGTATATACAGGGATAATACTTTTAATGACAGAAGTTTGATTACTCAAATAAAATACACAAAATCCACTTCTACTTTGTTGAAATTTGATTACGAATATGATAAAATAGGAAACATAACCAGGAAGAAAATCACCTGGAAAAGCGGGAAGATTACCGACTGGCACTACCAATACGACAACCTCAACAGATTAAAAACCGTTACCCTCACCAAAAACAACCGCACCACCAAGACCTATTATATGTATGACAAAGTGGGCAACCGGTTGATGAAAGACGTCAGGTCAACAATGGTTAGTATGCCGGATACAACACCCTATGAATATAATGCGGATAATGAACTCCTCAGTGCCGGAGATACCGATTTTGAGTTTGATTTGAACGGGAATATGGTATCCAAGAAAGAACAGGATGGAGACGAAACTCAATATGTCTATAACAAAATGGGGAAGATGATAAAGTTAATAAAACCCGACGGAAGCACCACCAAATACTATTATCGGCATGACGGCTTGAGATACCGTAAAATCGAGGGAGACGGCGACGAGATACTTTACTACTGGGGAGCGGGAAGTATTCCACCCCTTCTGAGCGAGAGGAAAGCGACTCACGGAAGTTCGACGGTAACAAAACTGGCGTCATATCCACCGGGTGTTCCGGGATTTAAACTGTTCGGCAAACAATCGGGAATGTTTTACTACTTAACGGATCACCTGGGAAGCGTGTATTATGTAACCGACGCAAAAGCGAATATAATAAACAGTTATGACTATGACGAATTTGGGGTAGTAACGACGAAGAACGAACATCTCTACTTAGGCTCAAAACTTTACAACCCGAAAGGATTCACCGGCGAACCTCAACACGCAGAAGAAGACGGTCTAATCTACCTCCGCCAACGATACTACTCGCCTTCTGAAGGGCGTTTTACTCAAAAAGATATAAACTTAGATATAAATTGTTATATATACGCTTTTAATAATCCTATCTTATTCGTAGATCCAAATGGGTTAGACTACCTTGTATATTATCGTACAGAAGGAAAACTTATTTGGTATGATTCAAATGGAAAATATGTAGAATCTTGGAATGCAAATTCTGGAAACCCTTCTGCAAATTTTGCTCCAATCCCAAGGGGGACATATGTAGTAAATCCTTCAGATATTGAAGAAATCAAAACAGAGGGGGACCTTATAGGATGGGGACCTTTGGCAGTACCTATTACCCCAACACTTTTTACAAGAATTGGTTTAAAAATAATAGCAAGAGGAAGTTTTTATATTCATGGGGGGAAAAACCCAGGAACTGCAGGTTGTATAGAAATTGCTGAATATACAGAAGAACAGGAACAGTTAAAATATTTTATGAGTAAACTTCAAAAATATGATGCACCAATACTTTTGTATGTACAAGATGGCAGTTTTAATAGTGTATACGGACAAGGGAGTTATTCAGGGGTTGCTCCGTCGTATGACACGGATATATCTATTAAATATAACTTATCTACTGGAATATCTCCTGTTCGGTAGATAGTAGAATAAATTTAATAAGGGTTTATAATGGTAATTAATAATAATATAAATAAAATAATATCAATAATAATATTATTGATATTGATATTGATATTATATAATAAAAACAAATCTGATGAGTTAATTCATAATTATAAAAATAGAGAAATTATCAATGTAATAGCAAAAAGAAAATTAAAATCTGGTAAAACAATAGAATATGAACTTAATAAATTATTTCCATCTGTTAAAAATAGAAAATGGGTTATCTATAAAAACAATAATCAAATTATAATAGAATATGTTATAGACCCAGGATTAAATTTTTGTACTTTGAATATCCCGTTTACAATAGAGTACGATAAAAACGGGATAATAAGAAACAAAATACATACTATAAACGACATTTTTAATAAGATAGAAATAAAATCACTTGGAAGATTAATAAAACCATTTAATATAATGAAAAATGATAGTTTAGATATTAAAGAAAAAGAGGTAAATATTAAATTGGTTGCTGAAAAAAAATTAAATTCAGGCTCTACAATACAAAAAGAATTAGATAATTCTTTTGATTCTATTCCGCAAGAAAACCGGACATGGGCATGTTATCAAGTTAACGAAGAAATAAATATTGTCATATACTCTATAATATATGACAGTGGCAAAATAGATATTGCTTGGCTTGTTAATTATTCAAATAATAATAAAGTTAATATCAGTAGTCATACTCCCATAGCCCGATTTTTAGAAGAATCTGATGAGGCTAACCGTAGGTGGAAAATACTGGATACTTTTACTAAAGAGGAAAGAGAAATATACTTATATATTTGCAATAATTTTAATGATGAAGAAAGATCTATATCATATAAAACTAATATGGTAGAAAAAACTTCTATTATATTTAATAAAAAACCAAAAGATATAATCTATATATATAATAAAATTAATAAATCTTTATTTAAAAATATATAATCAATAGTTATTTTTTTAATTTTTTTAAATGTTTCTTGAATTTTTTTTCGAAAAAGTATAGAAAAGCGAAGTTTTGGGGGATATGAGTGTGAGGGAATGAATAACAGAAGAATTGGGGAAGTTAGCAGGGGGAAGTAAAAAATAGAGGACAGGGCTTTTTTTTGTGGCAAAAATGAGTTATACTTGTTATAACACACTAATAAAGAAGGGGTGTTTATGCCCAGAAAAACTAAGGTAATCGCTTTTTCCGTCCCTCCCACACTATATCAGGAGGTAATATTTCTATCCCAGAGCCTGGGGAAAACTAAAAGCGAGCTGTTTCGGGATATGGTTCGCCTTTACCGGAGATTCAAGGAAGTAGAAAAAGAAGAAGACATTAACAATATCAACAGAATAATTTCAGAGGCAAAACAAAAGACCGTTCCGATAGATGAAGACTGGAAGCGGTTCAAAGAGATTCAATCCTATGGTTTTAACAAGGCGAAAAGTTTGAATATAAACTCTGAAGAAGAATTAGAAAGATATATAGATGAACGAAGAGAAAACGAAAGCGGTATTTGATACCAATATTTTTATCTCCGCCTTCAAATTCGGAGGTAAGCCCGAAGAAGCCTACCGATTAGCCTGTGAAGGAAGGTTTATCCTTTATACATCGCCTTTTATTCTTTACGAAGTTCACAGAGTTTTGAGGGAATATTTTTATTGGGGAAAAGATGAATCTGATTTTGTTATAGGGCATATATCCAGACATTCTCAGGTGATTAACCCGACTTTATCCCTGAATGTGATAAAAGATCAGACAGACAACCGGATTCTGGAATGCGGAGTGGAATCCCGTTCCGGGTTCATAGTATCGGGGGACAAACACCTTCTCACCCTGGGAGTTTATGAAGGGATAAAGATCGTCAAAGTAGCGGACTTTCTGAATATAATAACCTGAGAAGGGACGAATGACAAAGCCAGGGATACAAAAGACACAACGAACATAAAAACTTTTGACAGGCATAAAAAAACTCCGCCGGACACAACCGGAACACAAGTAAAAATAAGGAGTACCGTCTTTTCTGTGAGATGAGAACCGACCCTATCCCGTATAAAAAGGGCAGGCGGAATAAGGACATAAGAGGAAGGACTAAAGTCCTTCGCTACCACTACCACCACTTTTAAAGGGCTTTTTTTCGCAAAAGGGATAAACCTACCCTGAAACCTTTTACCGCCTCTCAGAATGGCTATAACAGGCGGATAGAGGGATGTTTATAGAGACTCTCGATAAAAATACTAAAAGCGAAATTATCCCGGCTGATGCAAAAACAACCTTCCATTTTCCCCTGAATATGATTGACCCGAACATAAAAACAATGTTATAATTACCTATATGGAATTCTAATAATGAAAGTATAAACTCTAAAACGGCTGAGTAATATTAACCGTTTTTCGAAATTGAGAGCCGGAGGCACAGGCATGGAAGAGTTCACATCTAAACAGGTTTCCGAAATACTGGGAATTACTTATAAGCAGTTGGATTACTGGGACAGGCAGAAACTACTGTCTCCCAGCGTTTCATCGGCGAAAGGCTCCGGGAGTGTCCGCCTTTATTCTATTGCAGATGTCCGGCAGTTGAAGGTAGTGAAAGAACTGAAAGATATGGGAATCAGTCTGCAAAAAATAAAGAAGTGCCTTAATACCCTCATGGACTTTTTCCCCGATTTAAAATATCCGTTGGTAGAAAAACAACTGTTCACCGATGGGAAAACGGTTTATGTTCTCACGGAAGATCCCGATATAAACATCGATCTCCTTGTCAAAAAGGGGCAATTGGTTTTATTCGTCCCTCTGAAGGCATGGATGGAGGAGTTAAAGGAGATAATATCCCGGTTCGAAAAAGAACGGGAGAATGAGGACAAAGAGCATGAAGATTTCTTTAAATGGACTGAGGATTTAATGAAAAATAAGGGACTGAAACCTATGACGCCGGAGGAGATAGCAGAAATAACCAAAAAAAACAGAAAAAAGAGAAATGTGATAAATGCTTAAAGTCGTATTTGATACCAACATTTACATATCCGCCATATCCTACGGAGGGAAACCCAGAGAAGGAATGGAACTGGCAAGAAAAGGATTATTCAGACTTTTCGTTTCGCCTGAAATTCTTGAGGAATTAGAGGAAGAACTGACTGAACCGCCTTTCAACATATCCAAAAGAGATATAAAAAAGATATTATCAGGTATAAAAAAATATGTAAAGATAATAAAACCGACTACAAGAGTAAATATATGCAGAGATGTTAAGGATAATATGCTTCTGAATTGTGCCATTGATTCTATGTCCCGGTATCTGGTAACAGGGGATAAGGATCTCCTTGTTATAGAAAAAATAAAGAATATTGATATTGTGTCTATCTCCCACTTTATGGAGAACAAACCCTGGGAGTAGATTAAAAGACCGTTTTTGGGCTTTTTACTCTACAAAATTACAATAAACAGGAAAATGTAGAGTAAAAAAAGCCATAGAAGTTGGGAAGGGAAGACGGCATAACTGGGACGAAGTAAAAAAGCCGGAGACAACCAACGGAGGAGCCTATTCCTTCAATCCTATCAGTGGGGATGGAGGGGACAGGGCTTTCTTTGTTTTAGGCTTTAGTCGTTTAAAAAAAGCGAATAAGATCCACCTGACTTATTTTTTTTAATTTTTTAAGTGGATCCCACAAAAAAAATCTGTCGAATTTAGGAAGTTTCAATCCTTTTCCTTTTTGAGTGGAACCCACAAAAAACGAAGTAATTCACCCGCAAATATCACCCGGCGGGGAAGTCCCTGTTGTCATTCGTTGATAGTTTCTTGATGGAATTGTATCCCTTGCAGGGCAGTTTTGTTTTCGATTTCACCCCAAACAGGGCTAAAAAGAGAATAAATTTACCAAAAACAGAACAGTATTCAATTTTTACCCTCTTGTATCCGTCGAAGTCTTTTATTTATAAAGGGTATAAATTTAGTTAAAAGCGGAAATTAAGGTATAGTCAAGACTTTAGCGTTTTATTCGTGTTCCTGCGGATATTACTTCGTCAAATTCCTATTTGGAGTATCTAAATAGCGTTGTTTGTTTTTAGAGTATGTTTTGTTTCCTTGATTTTATTTATCTCACTTATTGTTTTTGAAGGCTTTAAGGAGTATAATAAGGATTGAAAGGAAGTGTTAAAAATGGAACTGATAGACACAGGCGAAGCGTCAAAAATCCTGGGAGTTACCCAAAGAACGGTTTCCGTATGGCTGAAGAAGAGCGTCATACCCGGATACAAAATAGGAGTCGGAAGAAAAGCAGAATGGAGACTTAATAGAGAAGACCTTCTCGAATACCTCAGACAACAGGCGAACCCACTTCAAAGGGAATTCGAAGAAGAACGATGGAAAAAACACCTGCAATTTGTCGAAAATCTGCCGGAAGACGATGAACCCCTTACCCCTGAAGAAGAAAGAAAACTCGATGAAGCGGAAAAAGATATTGCCGAAGGAAAAACTATTCCCTGGGAGCAGGTGAAAGAGGAACTGGGATTATGAGAGTAGAGTTAACCCCTGGGGCAAGGAAAGATTTATCGAAACTCGATAAACCTACCCAGAAGCGAATTCAAGAGGATATTGACAAGTTCAGGGAAGATCCCTCCAAAGTTCACCTTTGTAAGGTAGTAAGCAAAAAAGACACATTGAGAATGAGCGTGGGACATTGGAGGGTATTCCTGAAACTGGACAGGAAAAACCGAATGTATTTTGTAACCGAAATAATCCGAAGAAGAGAGAACACCTACGATTAAAAAACTCAAGGGAGAATGAATATGAAATACCTTATCGTTATTGAAAAGGGAGAGCATAACTATTCGGCATATATCCCAGACCTGCCGGGATGTATTGTAACCGGAAAGACCATACCGGAGATAAAGGAATCTATGGATAAAGCAATCAAAATACACATAGCAGGAATGAAAGAAGACGGAGAACCGATTCCCGAACCTTCTACTTTTGCCGATTATATTGAAATAGCCACTTAAAATAAAAGCGTGGAGCCTGTCCCTAACTTATATTCGACATGAACAGCGACGAGGACACCCTGACACAAGCGGAGGAGCGAAAAGAGGTGTGATGTCATGGAAGACAAAGAATATGAAGAAATATTCTCTGAAGATATACCCGAAGATATAAAGGAGTTATGGACAAAAGAAGAAATGGAAGAAAGTTTAGAACATCTTAAAAAAAGACTTGAAGAAGAAAGACTTGAAAAAATAGAATACCCCTGGAAAACTTCTTTTTCTTGTCCCCTTAATGTCAAGATAGTTCAAGAGCCTGATAACGAAATAAAACTTGTCATTGAAGGGAACATAGGAAAGACTATAAAGCCTCTGTTGGATTGCGGAGCAAAATTCAAAACTGAAAATGGCGAAGGAAGAACCTATTTTTTACAGATCACCCAATATATGGGGATAGAATTAACCGCCGATGATATTGAAGATGTAGAAAAGTTAAGTTACGACGAGGAAAATTTAAAGAGCATAGTTACAAGATACACGATGGAAAATATTATAAACATCCTATCCGAACAGGGGTATGATGTTACCCCAAGAATAATCCGTAACTATATAGACCACAAATTATTACCCCAACCCCAGAAAAGAAGAATAGGAAGATCAAACTTCGATTTTTTTCCAAAATATACAATAAATAAAATAAAAGAAATTAGACGACTCCAAAAAGAAAAGCACACTCTCAGAGCAATAAAAAAAATTATAACACGGGATAAATAAAATCATTATATTAATTATAGTGTAATGTAAGTTGAAAAAATCAGATTACAAGCGGGTTTTAGCCTTTACTGATATATTGACAAATATCTAAAAAGGGTTTAAACTATTCTCAAATAGGAAATCGGCAAAAAGGGAAAGGAGTAAAATCAGATCCCTCTAATATAGCCGAAAGACCCTGCCAAAAGGAGGAGCGATTTCCTCCCCGAAAATAAAAAGCCTTCGTGGTGGAAGGCAGTTTTGTAAATACTTATTTGAAAACTTTATATTATAGGACAGTGTTTTCCCCACACTGCCTTATAATCAAATGAGATAGGATTATTATAGCAAACTGAGATTAAAAAGTGAATAAGGATTGACAGATTAGGCAAAATAGCATAATCCTACTAAACAAGAAATTTACAAAAGTTTTATATAGATAACAAAACTAAATTCCACCATGAAGGCGAAGTCGGAAGGCTTTGCCTTTTCGATTTTATCAGAGGCATTTAGGGACGGCGGGAACTGGGATTAAAAAAAATTTTAAATTCTGCTTACCCGGAGTAATTAACCGGGGAAATCCTGCCGGAGGAGAATGAGGATGTTACCTCTTCAATCCGAACTCTTCTCTGGCAGGGGCAGAAAAATTTAGAAGAGGTGTCAAGAAGATGTTACCCTACAATCTAACCCCCGATGAAGTCAGAAACTGGATAAACGGAATAGTCCAAAATATGCAGTGGGGACAAGGCGGGGACTATTATCAAGGTTTGGGAAACGCACCATACAGACCCGATGAACACCCTTCCTTCTCATTCAATGCGGAAATAGGAGCCTGGAATGACAAAGCCACAGGAGAAAAGGGAAGTATAAAAGATTTTTGCCAAAAGATGGGGATACCCACCCCCTGGGACGGGAAAGGGGGAAACGGTGGAGTAAATTCACAGACAAAACCCAATTTTACAAATTATTCCTATAAAGACGAAACCGGAAATATTATTTATGAATCTGTTCGAATTGACACCCCCGGACAAGGAAAAAAAATATTTCAGAGAAGACCCGATGGAAAAGGTGGATGGATTAAAGACTTAAAAGGGATAAAACTGATTCCTTACCGACTTCCTGAAATGATTAAAAGCCTATCCAACGGAAATAAATTCCTTCTCATTTCAGAAGGGGAAAAATGCGTTGATTTACTTATTCATAATAATTACACAGCAATTTGTAATCCGATGGGAGCCGGAAAATGGGGCAAAATGGATGAATACTTCTACAATTTCATCCCTATAGATACAGAAATACCCATTTTGCCTGATGGAGATGAACCCGGACAAAAGCACGCGGAAGACATAGCAAAAAGATTTTATGATAAAGGGTATAGAAAAATAAAAATTATCAATTTAGGATATAAAATAAAAAAAGAGCATGGGGACGATATTTATGATTGGATTATAAGAGATAAACATTTACCCGATGAGTTTTGTAATATAATAAACGAAACCCCTTATTATGACCCATCTTCTTATGATTCTCCGCTTCAAACCACCATACCGAAAATTTTTTCTCTCGCACCAAATACCGAAAGCGAAGAAGACTTAGAAAACCTCATGTTTCCCGTTGAGGCAATGCCGAAGGCGTTGATTCCTCTCATTCTTCAATCGTCAAAAGCACAACGACACCCTCCCGATTTAGTAGCAGTCCCCATGTTATCAGTTTTAGCTTCGGCTATAGGATGCTATGTAGGTATTCAGCAAAATCCCGGATGGATTGAAAAACCCATTATATGGAATTGCATTATAACCGATTCGGGAGAAGGGAAGACTCCTGCACAAAGAGTAGCAGTTGATCCCATTATTCAAAGGCAGGCAACAAGCGATGACTTATATGAAAAAAAGAAAAAAGAGGCTGATGAAATATGGAACTCCTGGAATGAAAGAAGGAAAAACTTCAAAGATGTAAACAAGGGAAAAAGCGAATTTATAGAACCGGAGCCGGAGCGAATATCCAAAAGACCTCCCATTTTTTGGATATGTGATACTACTATAGAAGCTCTTTTTGCTGTTCTCAAATATAACCCCAGAGGAATCATTGATGTTTTGGATGAGTTAAGTTCTTTGATCAACTCCATGAACCAATATAAGGGCGGTAAGGGAAACGACAGGGAAATTTGGTTAAGCCTTTGGAATGGCGGAGCTATTTCCATAGCGAGGAAAGGGAGTCGGGCAGGGGATGGACTGGAAGTAACAACGCTTAAACAGACCTGCGTTAATGTTACGGGAGGAATTCAGCCCTGTAAAATATCAGCGTTAATAGGCGATAAACCCGGCGAAAGCACCGACGGATTCGCACAACGGTTTCTTCTTTCCTATCCGGACTGTTGTCCGCAGTTTTACCAAGAAACAGGAGGAATACCGGAGGAACTAACCCGGAATTATCGGGCTTTGGTTGATAAACTATTCGAATACGGAGAAACATATTTCATTGATCAGGTTTTGACATTAACCCCAGAAGCAAACAAACTATGGATAGACCTCTTCAACAGTTTTATGCGGGATAAAATAAAAAACCCTGACCTTCCTTCTGTTCTCAAAGAAACATGGGCTAAAATGCCTACGCAAACCCTCAGAATAGCCTTAGTTCTGCATGTAACCCGGATGGTATCAGAAGACGGTGTGGGGGATGAAGTGGACGAAACCAGTATGAGCATGGCTATACTCCTGACAAACTATTTCAAGGCACACATTAAGAAAGTTTATAGGGAGGCTATGAAGATGAAAGGCGGGAAAGAGGAATCAAATAATTTTAGAAAGATAATAAATACTATTGCAAATTCACAGCAAATTAAATTAACATTGAGAGATGTTCAACGAAATTGCAATATCCAAAACTCCAAAATAGCAAAAATAATATTAAATGAAATGATTGAAAAAGAAATTTTAATCAAGGAAGAATCAGGAAAGAAGGAATATTACACTTTTAGCAAGCGTTATTTGGAAGAAGGGAGTTTTTAAATTGAAAAAAATAAGTGTCAGTAAGTGTCAGTAAAAACTACTGACACTTCAAACACCGATGAAATCTTAAAAAAAAAGACTTTTGTCAGTTGTCAGTAAAAACTCTATAATTACCCCTTTTTAAATAATTATAATATAATAATACCCTTATCTTGAATAAATTTACAAAATTAATTTATCAGTAATATAACTTCAAAAAAAATATAACTGTGAGTTTTTACAAAAAACCTACTGACAACTGACAAAAATGGTAAAAGTCCGATTGACACAAGGAAAGAAGTGTCAGTAGTTTTTACTGACACTTACTGACACTTCCAACAGATAGGAGGGTATCAAGTGGAACTCATAGACAAGGTAAGAACCCAGATAATGGAACGGGTTAGAAGTGAATTCCATAACCTACCTCCCATATATCAACGGTATTTGAGGAATAAATGGGAGGCGGAGGAACAAAACATTTCTTCTTCAACCCAAAACATAACAATCTATAGGTATGAGGCGGAAGGCGAACCCGTCCCCTCTTCTCCGGCGTCCCCACTTCCGGCAGTTGACCTGCAACCCTATCCCTTCCCACCTGGCAGGACTGGCTTTCCTCCTTCTGGGGAAGCCGATACCCCTTCTACTACATCCTCTTCCCCTATTTTATCCTTACACTCTCCGACACCCCAACCTCCTCCCGTTTATACTCCCCTGGAATCGAATAGAAAACTGGAATCACTCCGGGAGCCGGAAGCGGGAGAGATAATTTTTATCCGACTTGATACCCCTTGTTATGTTTGCGGGAGTTTTGAATTCTGGGAGTTTTTGAATGAGGGATGTTTTGATTATGGAAGCCACTTCAAGGAAGTAATAAGGCGTTGTTGTGTCTGTCATCCACCAGTACAAGACGGAAAATACCCCAAAAAGGAGCGGTGAAAAAATGCAAAAAAATAGGTAAAAAAATAGGTAAAAAAGGTAAAAAAGGTAAAAAAAAACCTAAAAATCCTGTTTTTTTATGAAAAATGGCAGGATGTGGATGAGTGTATTAAGTTATGTCAAGGAAGGGATAATATGTATCTATTCCATATATACTGAGGAAGAGAGCCGAATAAAGGTAAAAGAATGGCAGGCTTGACAAAGAGGTAAAAAGCCTTTTTTTCTTGTCTAAAACGGGAATTTTTATTTTTTTATTTTTAATAAGCAAAAAGGAGGCGGGATCTTTTGCATAACCTTACCGATCCCCAGTTGACCCGGATAAATCCCCTTCTGCGTGGGACTTCACGGGGGGGAGCCTGTGGAAGGACATCCCCTTCATCCTCCTACCGTTTCCCAGTGAGAATAGGAGATCATTTGTACACTTACCAGCATAAGGCGGGACAGCGTGGGAAAATCCTTCTTGAGCGGTTCTGTTGTGTCCACTGTGGGCAGGAGCGGGTTATGGGCGTTTCTTGGGATTCGGGATTCAACCAGACAGGGTAAAATATGTATTTTATGAAGCGATAAGAAAAGCAGTCCTCAAAAATCGGAGGAATTGGAGGTGATATAAAAAAAGAGGACGGCGGGAATCACAATTTTCACAGGTCTTTAAAAAAAGCAAAAATCGAGGAATGAGAGGCTATAAAAAATTGAACTTGACAAAACTTGACTTTTTCCCCTGGAAATGTCCGAAAATGTCCGGTTTTCGAGGGTATTAAAAATGGGCGGAAGTAGTATTCACGGGGGAAACACCAATTCAGGGGCAATGATAACGGACAGATTCGGCGGAGGAAAAGCTATGAAAAAGCAAGGTTTGAAGAGAAAAAGTTAGTATTCAACCCGAAAAAGGCGACAAAATACGACATTTCAGGGGTAGGTGAAACGGGCAAAGGCAGGAGAGATGGGGAAAATACGTAATCGGCGAAGAAAAATATCGACGGTTTCGGCGTGTAAAAGGTTATAAAATGTCAGTTTTTCCCGCAAAAATACTGACATTTAACGGACGGTTTAAAAAGGCGGTGGAGTAGGTTCTGAAAATCCGTTTTGAGAGCCACTTTCCCATTTATCCTCTCTGCCCCCATTAGGGGGCAGAAACTAAAAAAAGCGTGTCTTCCATACAGACCGCCTTTTCCTGTTAACCTATAAACTACATTGCCGTTTTTATTGCATTTTTCTTTTGTCAAGGAGAACCCTCATCCTCATTTCCTGAAGGAAAAAGAATGTCAGTAGGGCGAATGTCAATCTGCTGACGAGGTATTTTAAATTATGACTGAGTACAAGAACAAAGAATGGTTGACACTCAAAGAAGCCAGTGAAATCATGGGAAAGACCAAAGGAGCGTTACGCGTTGCGATCCACAGGAAGCAGTTTGTACGCGTCAAGAAAAACATAGAAAACGGTCATGAAACTTGGTTAATACATAAGGATGAACTGGTAAAAAATACCGTACATGTACACACAGATATGTACGGCGTACAAAATGATCGTACAGAGAGCGTACAAAGTACGCAAGTTAATTTAATCACCCTTGAACACTACGATAGAGCGAGAGAGGAGTGGAGTACACAGCGTACGCACCTGGAACAGGGGATTATGATGTATCGTTACAAATTTGAAGAGTTGGATCGAAAACTAAAACTTCTTCCTGCCCCTGTAGAAACAGTCGTTTATGAGATTGAAGAGAAAAAAAAATCTCTTGCGGAAACTCAGGATAAACTAAGGAACCTTGAAATAGAAAAAGCAAAAATAGAGGTTGAAAACTCTATGGAAAGAGATACCAGAGAAAAGGCAGTAAAAGAAAGGGATGACTTGATTTTACAAGTAAATGAAGAAAAACTCGAAAAAAATACGCTAAAAGTGGAAAAAGAAAAATTGATAGAAGAACTTAACAGGGAACGGGAATTAAGAATAAAATATGAAAAAAATTTAATAGAAGAACAAACCCGCCCCTGGTGGAAAAAAATGTTTGGTTTAAAGTAAATTGGAATGATAATTTCGCAAAAGACGGGAAAAGCGAAATTTAGGGAAATTCCTTTCCTTCACTTTCTGATTTTTGCCGTCCCCACTCCAAAACCCACTGGAGAGGGGATGAAAAAATGTAGATATAAATGTTCACCGGGAGCCGGGTGGGGAACCTGTCCTATAGCACCTGGCAGGAGGGGGGGACATCCGCCGGAGGACACCTCAAACCCCACTCCACTAAATCCCACTTCATACACAACACACAGGAGAAATAACCGGGATCCGTTTTCCCCCTGGAAGTAGATCCTTCCCCTGCGTGAGAGCGTGATCCTGTTTTAGCACCACCTCCCCGCGTAGAATAGAGAAAGAAGGTCATACCTATCCCCTGGATACCTGCGACCGATTTTCAGAACGAACCCCCGGAGGGACAGGAAGCCGGAGAAGAGCAACAAAAAAGAGCAAGACCACAAAAACCACAAAGACCATAAAAACTGTAAAAAGGGGAAGAACGACCACAAAAAAAAAAGGACAGGGACACAAAAGACACAACGGACATAAAAACTGATCCGCCGGATACCTTATCGGAAATCAGAAAAAACCTGTAGAAACCAATCGGAACCAGAGCGGAATCAAATGGAAATCAAACTCAAACCGGTTTTTAATCAAGATAATCAAACAATCAAAAGGGGATGGGAAATAAAAATAATCAAATATTGTACTGTTCATCGGCACTCTTTGAAAAAGAAGTTTTGATTGTTTTTTTGCAATTTGATTTTTTTGATTTCGGCTTTGATTCTTTGAATATGGTTTGATTGTAGCGGAAGTTGAAAAATATACAAATATAAATAAGACAAAAAAGGTCTAAAATGTCCTGTTTGTTATTTGTTATAGTTTTTTTTTGAGTTTAGAAGGAGTTTTTGGTTATATAGATAACTTATGTCTGTAATGGTAAGCACTTACATAAAAAACTTTGTTAATATAGTAAAACCAATAAAAAGGGTGATCGGATAAAAGTAAGTGTTTATCGTAGTAAGGTCTTTTTAAACACCTCTGGTTTGTTGTTGTTAAAAAACAGGAGTAAAATAAAATTGTAAAGACCTTATTTACGGACTTATGACTGCTAATTTAGAAGGATTAAAGTCTTTCGCTACAACTTCTACTACTTATTTATTTTTCTATGAGTTTCTTTAAGATTAATATAGAATAACTCTGTTTGTCTGGGTATGACCACAAGGCTAATTAATAGTAGGCATTCAACTATATTAAATTTGAAATAAAGAGGGATATGGTATGAGTACCAATTATCCGGACGGTATAGATTCATATACTGAAAAAACCGATGGGGTGGATACGGCATCCGCTTCACACATTAACGACCTCCAGGACGCCGTAGAAGCCATTGAAACAGAGTTGGGAACCAACCCTAAAGGAAGTTTTACCAATGTAGCAGACGCCATTCTCCATAAACTGAACAAAACGGGAGATACCCTGGAAGGGGATATAATGCTCCCATAAGAAAATGGACACCCTGATGTGTAGAGGTAAAATTATTCAAGAGTATTGCCCTTTAATTATACCATACCTCAAGGTATAATTGGAATAGGTATAATTGACAGAAACTC
>Ga0116184_10002342_pt1 | contig 16737 bp, 10 predicted proteins | sample AD_JPNNA5_MetaG_FD_89886 | JGI IMG/M metagenome (GOLD analysis project Ga0116184, IMG submission 89886) | Active sludge microbial communities of municipal wastewater-treating anaerobic digesters from Japan - AD_JPNNA5_MetaG | ecosystem: Engineered > Bioreactor > Anaerobic > Digestate | place... | reverse complement strand
CGTCCTGCAGAGCCGCCTCGCGGTTCACCCGAACAGGAGTACCGTCGAGGTAAGCACCCCGGCCCTGTTGTGCGTGGAAGGTTTCCTGGTGCACCGGATCGAAGATCACCGCCACCACTGGCACACCACGCCGGGTCAGGGCCAGAGAGGTGCAAAAGAAGGGGATCCCGCGGACATAGTTCCTGGTGCCATCGATCGGATCGATGACCCAGGTGTACTCAGCCTCGGGCCGGGGTTGATGACCTTCCTCACCCAGAAAAGCGTGGTCGGGAAAAGCGCGGCGAATGGAGCGGACGATCAGTTCCTCGGCTTCGCTGTCGGCCTCAGTGACCAGGTCCGCTGGCCCTTTGAGTCGCTTGGCCATTGGGGTCCGAAAACGCCGCAGCGCATGTGCGCCGGCAAGACGTGCTGCGTCAATTGCCACTTCGATGGGGTCCATAGCCGTCCTTGCTGGTTCTGTACTCCGTCACTCATCGGACGGGATTGACGTTGCCTGACCAGTATATCGCAACAGCGCTGTTCATCCAACTCTTAGCGCCAGGTCCTGCGGGCAGACCGGCCCACTGCCGAACCGCGACCGGGCGCCGGGTACTGCGTCTAGGAGCCGCTCAATGCAATCACCGTCACCGAGGCCGCCGGCAAGCGGCAGCGTAGCTCCCCGTCGCGCAGGTGCGCTTGTTGCGGCGGCACCTCGCGTACGGACAGTGTGTTTGGTGCCTCCAGCGTATTGGCTGCGAGCGGGTCGCTGGTTGCCATCTGCCAGATGCGCATTCCCGCTCCCTGGGGCACGCCCCTGAGGCGCATCACCACATCCATCGGCCGGTCCGGGTGGCGGTTCACCGCCCCCAGCACCCATCTCGCGTTGCCCTCGTCCCTCGTCGCTGTCAGGTCCAGGTACGGCACGTCCTGGTGCGCATTGATGTTGCCCAGGGCCTGGCTGGCAAAGACGGGCCCGCTGGCGTTCACGCGCAGGGCAACCGGCTCCATCTCTCGATACATCCAGAAAGGGAAGTAGAGGGCCGTTGGCACAGCTCGCTGCTCATCCGTCACGATGAGTGGAAGCACGTTCACCAGTTGGGCCAGATTGGCCAGCGATAGCTCACGACAGCAGCGGTGAAAAACGTTGAGCATGCCCGCGATGTAGAGCGCATCCCTCTGCGTGTAGATCAGGCGATGCATCGTCTCCGCCCCTGGTGGTGGCGAGAGCCACAGGTTCCACTCGTCCAACGCCACCTTGATATCGCGGCCCGGGGCCACAGCACCGATATGGCCGGCCATGCGCTGAACGATGCGTTCGACATCCAGCGGCGCGGCACACACGGTGTGGTGCAACTGCTGCAGGTCGTAGGTTTCCTGCCAGCCTTCCTGGTTCGGCTGATAAATGTGGAAGGACAGGTAGTCGATCAGCCCGCCCGCCTGCCGCAGTACCTCGTCATTCCATAGTCTCGCCGGGTCGTTTGGCTCGTCGGTCAGGGGCCCGTCGCCCACAGCCACGATGCGGATGCCGGGGTCTGCCTGCCTCATACGCTCCACGAATTGGATCAGCCTGGCGGCATAGTCCTTGGCCCCCGTGTGGCCGATCTGCCACTGCCCCCATACCTCGTTGCCCACTCCCCACAGGCTCACCCCGTAAGCATCGGCGTGACCGTTCAGTGCCCGTAACGCGCCCAGGCTCGTCTCCGGCCCATCGTTGCAGTAGCTTACCCAGCGGGCAGCTTCTTCCGGGGTGCCGGAACCGTCGTTGACTACCAGGAATGGCTCGGTATCCGCTTTCCGGCAGAAATCCAGAAATTCGTCTGTGCCAACCGCGTTGCTGTCCCACCTGTTCCAGGCCATATCGAGTCGCCGGGGGCGACGCTCCCGAGGACCGATGCCATCCTCCCAGTGATACCCGCTGGCAAAGTTCCCGCCCGGATAGCGCACCACGGGAACCTTCAGCGCCTGAATCAGTTGCAGTGTGTCTTGTCTGAGCGTAGTGCCATCTTCTGACCATACACCACCATACACGCAGCGCTCCAGGTGTTCCACAAAGTGACCGTACACGCGCCGGTCGATGCGGCCGATCACGGCAGCTCCATCGACCTCGACTTGGGCCTTCAAGGGCCTCTGCAGCCAGCGGGGCAGGCGCCACACCCTGTGCGGCGGAGCGGCCGCGCGCCCCTCTTCAGGCTGAAGGCCAAACGACAGCAGGCCGGCCTCTCTTGTGTCGACGCTCAGCCGCAGCCTTTCGCCGCCATAGGCTCTGCCGCGCACCATCACCGTCACCAGCTTGCCCACCGGCAACGGAGCAGGTTTCTCGGCGCTCAGCGCAGAGGCGAAGACCGGCTCCTGCGCCTCGATGCGCACCTCGAGGTCACTTGGAGCAACCTCCTGACTTCCAACCCGCAGCCCCATCCCCGTCACCGTGGCCGGGGCGAAGGTGTTCAGCAGGCAGAACGTAAAGCCCTCCGCGGTGCTCTTGAGGCTGCCAGGTACATACAGCTTGCGCAGGATGAACTCGGGAATCGCCATGGACTCTTACCTCTCCACTTGTATCTCGACCGTCAGTTCCTGATGCGCCGGCCCGCTCCGGTGCAGCACCAGCCTCCCCGACCTGCAGTCGAGCTGCGCTGAAGACGCGCCACTGGCCGAACTCGTTCTCAGACTGAGGTAGCTCACTCCTGGCTCGACGGTGACGTAGGTGACTGAGAACTCACCCTTCTCTGCGCAGCGACGCCTCCTGTCCCTTGTGCGTGAACCACAGCGGCAGAGCTGCCAGGATGGTGGTCAGAGCAGCGGCCTGAAAGATCACTGGCGTGGGAATGAACCCGGGCTGCCCGTTGATCAGAGTGGGGATGCCATAGCGCGTGGCCAACCAGCTTCCGACCAGAGGCCCGGGCACCATTGTCAGAGCCACCGTGAACAGAATGACATAGCCAGCAAACTGACCGCGCTTGTCTTCGGGGAATAGGTCCTTGCTCCACGCCCCTGTCGAGATCGTCCATGCGGTTAAGGGAGCCAGCCACAACACTCCCGTCACCGCCAGCAAGAGGAAAGAACGAGCCAGCGAGAAAAGCCACAAGCCGATGATCTCTCCCGCAATCGCCAGGAACGCCAGTCGTCTGCGGCCGATCCGATCCGCCAGCAATCCCAGCGGGAAGGCCAGGATGATCCCCCCGACCAGAATGGCGATAAAGATAAGGAGTGACGCTTGCACCGTAGGTACGTCCAGATAGTGGTTCAGGTAGATCATCAGGTAGGGAAAGAACACCTGCTGGGCTACCCCGAACAATGTCATTGCCAGCAGCACCAGGAAGAAATCGGGATGGTCACGGACCGTTTCCCAGCGCAGTGTGTCTGCCACATGTTGCCAGTAGGATGCTTTGTCCGTCTCAGGCGCAGCGGGCTCCCGAATGAGCGCTCCCCCGACAATGCCCACCAGCAGCACCACCCCACCGATCAGGTAGAAGAAAGCTGAATAGCCGAACGACTGGATCAGCAGTCCGGCGCCACCATAAACAATCAGGATGGCCAACCAGGTCATGATCTGCATCGCCCCGGTCACCCGGCCACGATTCTGAGCGGTGGTCACATCGGCCACGTAGGCGTTGAGCGCCGCATCGTTGGCGGTCGAGCCAAAGTAGGTCATCAAACAGTCAAAGAAGATGGCCATCCCAACAGCCAGGCCCACCGGTCTCAAGAGCGCGGCTGAGGGGAAGGCCGCCGTGGCGATGCCCCAGGCGATGTATCCAAAGAAAATGAAGGGTTTGCGCCTGCCCCATCGGCTGCGAGTGCGGTCACTTAGCGCCCCCATAAGGATACTGGTCAGGGTAGCCGTGATCGCACTCGCAGCCACCATCCAGGAGATAGGGCGTGGATCCGGCGTGATCCGGTCGTAGACAAAGGTGTTAAAGAACTGGTTCTCGACGCCCCAGGCCAGTTGACCGGCAAAGCCAAGCAAGATCAATGCCGTCCAGGTCCTTCGTGTCAGCATCGGTTCCTCCTTTGGCCCGAATTCGGATCGGCGCACAGCTCGCGCAGCACCTCATAGACCATTCGCGTCCCCAGAGTCAGGTTCGCCACCGAGACACGCTCATCGATGCCGTGAAAACGGGCCAGCTCGTCGGTTGAGATGACGGCAGGAAACAGCCCGAACGTCTTGACGCCATGACGGCGCAAGTGCTGCGAGTCCGTCGTCCCCGGCGACAGCATCGGGGCTACCAGGCAGCCCGGCACCAGTCTCTGGCAGACTCGTTCCATCGCCGCAAACATTGCATCGCCCTGATAGGGTGTCACTGTCGCGGGCTCAGGCGCCTGAATGGTCTCAATTCGAAGTCTGGGCTCGCTCGCCACACGCCCGAGTTCGGCCAGAAAGGCCGACACATCCTCCCCCGGCAGGAGGCGCACATCCAGCGTTGCCTCGGCTCGTTCCGGGATTACGTTCTCTTTCACCCCGGCTCTGGTGCCAGTGAGGCTCACCGTGTTCTGTAGCATGGCCTTCAGTGCCGGCTGTTTGCCCAGGGCTCTGCTCGCCAGAGCGAGCACTGGTTTTCGCTGCAAATTCGTCAGCAGCCAGCGCTGCGGCCAGGGCAATGGCCCCGCCACCACCCGGAAAAAGTCGCCCGCCACCGGGTGCAGCCGCACCGGCCAGCGGTGCCGGCGCACTCGCTCCAGAGCCGCCACCAGCAGCTCAACCGGATTGCCACCTTTGGGCACCCCGCCGTGACCCGGCTCGCCCTCCACCACCAGGCGCAGCCACAGGCAGCCCTTTTCGGTCACTGCCACCGAAAAGAGCACCCTCCTGCCAAAGAGCCCTTCGAGCCCAAAACCACCTTCGTCCCAGACGTACTCGGCGTCCAGCTCGGCCTGGTGCTCGCTCAGCAGCCAGCTCACACCATGGCTGCTATCCACCTCCTCGTCCGACACCGCCAGCAGCACCACGTCCCGCCGCAGTTGAATGCCCTTGCGCTTGAGCAAGTCCATCGCCAGCAGGTGCATGATGCCGGCGCCTTTCATATCCAGAGCACCACGCCCCCACACAAAGCCATCGCGGATTTCGCCACCGAAAGGATCCACCGACCAGCGCTCACGGTCGGCGGCCACCACATCCATATGGTGCAGCAGGATGACTGGCCGCTGACTGGCGTCACCGTTGATACGCGCCATCAGGTTGGCCCGGCCGGGAGCCGCTTCCCACAGGGTGGTCTCAAAGCCGCGGGCGTGGAGCTGCGCCTGGAGATAGTCGGCCGCGAGCCGCTCATTGCCCGGCGGGTTGACGGTGCGCGTTCTCAGGTATTCACCGAGCCGCGCTGCCGCCTCGTTGCCTACCGCTGGCCAATCGATGTTCATAGCAGCTCTGCTCCCAGACCCGGCTCCTCGGTCAACACCGCCCGGTTGCCCTCCATCTGGAAACCGCGCGCGATATCTCCGTGCACAAACAGCGGGCCCATCACCTCCCCGGTGATGAACGAGCGAGAAGCCGCGTAGAGGTGCAGCCCGGCCAGACTGGCCACGGTGCTCTCTACCATCGACCCGAGCACGCAGGGAAGCCCGGCCGCGCTGGCAATAGCCGTGATCTGGCGCGCCCGGTACAGGCCGCCGCACTTCATCAACTTGACATTGATGAGGTTCGCCGCACCGCGGTTCACCACCGCCAGGGCATCCTGCGGCGTCTGGCACCCTTCATCCGCCATGATCGGCACCTTCACCGCGTGGGTCACTTGGGTCAACCCTTCCAGATCATCTGCATCCACTGGCGGCTCGACCCAGTCTACATTCCACTGCGCCATCCGTTGGATCGCGGGAATGGCCACCTCAGCCGTGTGCCAGCCCTGGCTCACGTCGACCCTGAGTCTGACATGCGGCCCAACCGCTTCCCTCACCGCGCGCACCCGCTCCTCGTCCTCGTCTGGCCCGGTGCCCACCTTGAGGTTGAGCCCGCCATACCCGGCCTGCACGAACATGGTCGCCACCATCGCCATCTCCTGCGGCGGCCTGAGCGGCACTACGGGATATACTTCCATTTTTCGCCTGGCACTGCCGCCCAGCAGCCGGTAGACCGGCACGCCCAGCGTCTTGCCGATCAGGTCGTACAGTGCCATATCCAGTGCGGCCATCGCCGCCGGCTGGCCAAACGACTCTTCCTCAAACGCCGCCAGGATGGCCTCGACTTCGAATGGATCGCGGCCGATGAGCCAGGCCTCGGCTCTCTGCAGCGTCTGCCAGCACGAGTCCTGCGTCTCTCCCGTGACCAGCGTATCCGGTGCTGCCTCGCCCAGGCCAATATGCCCGTTGTCAGCGCGTACGATGAGCGATACATAGTCAAACGTCGGGAAAGAGCCATAGGCCACATCGAATGAAACGGGCGGGTAGAGACTGAAACGCTTGACCTCAAGAGACTCGATCTGCATGGCCCTCACCTTTCTAGCCGGAGCGCTGCGCGTCCAGGCCTGCTTTCTGTGGCGCGCCACGTTCGCGCCTGTCAGACGCGCCCGAGGGGAAAATCAGCGGTACCAGAGGCAGGGAAGCCAGGTTGACCAGGCAGAGCACAACGAACAAGAAGCTGAACCCCTTTGCATCCACCAGCATTCCGGCCAGGGGCTGGCCAGCGCCAATGCCGATGTTCCCAAAGGCCATAATGATGGCGAACATCGTCGCCGCTATGCGCGGGTCGGTCAGGTCCATTCCTGCCGCCATGTACACTGTCTCATAATAGCCAAAGGCCAGACCAAAGATAAACACGGCAACTACTGCTACCAGCGCCGAAGCAGTGCCAGCCAGCGCCAGCAGTGAGACCGACGTCACGGCAAGAGCAGCCAGCAGGCTTTTGCGGCGCCCCAGCCGGTCCGTGAGCGGTCCGCCGGCCAGACCACCCAGCACGGCGCCAACGCCGAACAGCGACGTGTACAATCCCACCTGCAGCATGGCAATGCCCACGCTCTCGTTCAGGAACGCACCCAGTACGCCGTTCACACTGTAAAGCACCAGGGGATAGACTAGCCCCAGCACCAGAAAGAGCCCCATCCGGCGGGTCCAGAACGAGCGGAACCCAGCCAGAGAAAAGCTCCTCTCGGCTGGCCGCTCATCCTCCTGGACCCGCAGCACCAGCGGCAGCGGCAGCAGCGTCACCAGGGCGATGAACCAAAAGACGGCACTCCACGAGAAGCGGGTCACCAGTAAGCCAATGACCGAAGCCAGCACGATCGACGCCAGCGCCCTGGCGCCGACCATTACGCCCTGAACGAACCCGCGCTGCTCAGGGGGCGTGGTGTCGATCGACAGGCCATCGGCGCAGGTGTCATAGGTGGACATACCCAGCGAGATCAGCAGCAACAACCCGAGATAGAGCGGAAAGGACGCCACCGGATTCACCAGGGGAACGAGCAGCGCGCCCAGCGCCTGAAGCAGAATGCCGATGATCATAAACGGCTTGCGATGACCCATCCCCAGCAGGTTGACCCTGTCGCTCAGCATACCGATAAAGATCTTGAGCACAAAGGGGAGCAGGGCCACCGCGCCGGCGGTACCGATCAGAGAATAGGACAGATCAAATGAGCGCAGATAGAGGGCGTTGAACCCGGAGAAAAAGGTCAGAATCGCCCCTTCGACAAAGTAGATGGAGCCAAAGAGCAGAGCACGAAACCAACGGGACTTGTCTTGCATCACCATTCTCCTCTGGCCCTGGCGTTACGCCACACGCCCTCCGGGCAGCGGGGGTCCTCCCGCATAAGCCTCTTGAACGGTGAGGGTACCGGTCCTGGCCTGCTGGCGCCACTTGCCCTTGAACTGGTACGAGATGGCGGCAAAGGTCAGGATGTTGGCCGCCACGGTCGCCCCATCCGGCGGCGAGACGGGCCCTCTCCAGGCGATGAGCGAGCTGCTGCCGAGAGGCGAAAGCGACAGGGCCGGAGCGGTCACGGGATAGCCATCCTCTCCCCCCCAGGCCAGTACCTTGACCGCCACCATCCGCGCGAACTCTCTGCGCACCGCCAGCGGCAGAACGACCCCGCCATCACCGCCACGCGCGCCAAAGGCAGCCAGCCGGGTCAGCACAAAATCGCGCGCCACCTGCAGTTTCGAGATAGCGAACGAGCCTTCAACGGAGCGCACGCGCAGGATTCCGGCGTTGCGGATGCCCGTGTAGGCGTTGTAGCGCAAGAGAGCGCTGCTGTTCTGGGCATCGACGTAGGAACCGGTGCGCTGCCACTCGACGAAATCGGCCGTGAGCACCCAGCCCCTGAGCTCTGGCGTGATCACCAGAATGGCTACACGCGGGTCCTGATCCAGGTTGGCAATCGTCTTGCGCAGCAAAAAGTTGCCAAAGAAGAGCGTGTCTACCTGGTCCTCCGCGGGCGTGATGGAAACCAGGGGCACCACATTGGGCGTGCCCTCCGCGCTCCTGGTCGCGGCGAACTTGGGCGTCATCGCCCCGTGCAGCGCTTCCAGCAGACCCGGAGACGATTCGAGAATGGTCATTGACTTCCTCCCCCGTGCCGACGTGAGCTAGTCCCGTCTAGTCGCGGTCGATGTTCAGGTCGAGCAGGTCCGAGTAGAACGGCTCTAGCTGCAGGGCCGCCTCGCAGCGCACGACCGCCGCGCTCTCCGGTGCGCTCAGGTGTCCTCTAGTGACCTCGACCTCCGGCCCGCCAAGCAGGTCAGCGTAGCGGCCGTCAGGCAGATGGGCCTTGACCTGGCCGTGCTTGCCGGCCACATTGAACACGCCGTACAGACTGCCGCCCCGCTTGACCCAGGCCGCCTGAATGCAGGGTTCTGCGGCCGTCACGACGAACTGGCCCTCCGTCTGCGCCGGATCCTTCTTGAGCTGCATCAGCCTGGTCAGGAAGGGCGACAGCTCATAGCTGCCCCACTCGACCGGGTCTTTGTCGAACAGCGACGGCGTGTGCCGCGCGGCAGACTCTTGCCCGGCATAGATCAGGAAAGGCCCCTTGTTGAACGCCTCAAACGCCGTCCAGGCCAGCGCCTGTTGGCGCGACCCGGCCACGGCCATAACCCGCGCCTGATCGTGGTTCTCCACATAGCGCATCTTGGCATAGTTCTCGGGGTAGATGGCGTCCTGGAAACGCAGCATCTCCAGGTAGCGCCCCACGGGAACGCGCCCCGTTGCCGCGGCTTGCCAGATGGGCCAGATGTCATAGACATAGGTCAGGTCGAACGCCGCGTAGAGCTCGCTGTCCGAGATGGTAGGCAGGTCGATAGAGCGACGGTAGGCCACAAAGGCCGCGTGGACCGACTCGGCCAGCCAGATCACTCCCGGCTTGACTTTGGCCATCTCTCGGCGCGCTTCGACCCAGAACTCTTGCGGCACCAGCGATGCCACATCGCAGCGAAAGCCGTCCACGCCGAACTGCGCCCAGCCGCGCAGCGTGTCGATCAAATAGGCGGTCAGCTCTGGATTGCCGTGCTTCAGGTCGATCACGTCGCTCCACTCGGGCACGGTGGTCACCGGTCGGCCTGACTTGTCCTGGTGGAACCAGTCCGGATGCTCGCGTACCAGCACCGAGTCGTGCGCGGTGTGGTTGTAGACGACGTCGATCATTACCTTCAGCCCGAGCTCGTGGGCCCGCTGGATGAAGCGGGCGAAATCGGCGCAGGTGCCGTATTCGGGATTGATGCCGCGATAGTCGGCGATGGAGTAGGGGCAGCCGAGGCTGCCCTTGCGCGACACCTGGCCGACCGGATGGATGGGCATGAACCACACCACGTCCACGCCGAGCGCCTTGATGCGCGGCAGGTCCGCCTCGACCTCCAGGAACGTGCCTCTCGCACTGTGGTTGCGCACATAGACCTCGTAGATGACCAGGTTGCGGTACTCGCGCGGGGTATCGGTAGCCATGGTCTGACCCCTCTCTCTCGGTCAATCGTTGGTGGCGCCGGACCAACGGGCCACCGGCACCAGCTCTGCGGCTGCCGCGGCGAGCTCTTCCATCCTGGAGCGGCTCAACAGCGGTTCCTCGGCCAGCGCGAAGGGCAGGTCCAACCGGCGGTACTTGGGGCGGCCCAGGTTGGTGTAGGCCAGCAGATCCCACCGTTCCACCGTGGGCAGTTCCTCGCGGATGAACCGGCCGATGGCGCGGATGTTTTCCAGGTCAGCGGTGTGGCCGGGGATCACCGGAGTGCGAATCCACAGCGGCAGTCCACGCTGCGCCAGTCTCTTCGCGTTCTCCAGAATGAGGTCGTTCGAGACGCCAGTCGCCGCCCGGTGGCGCTCGGCATCGATGAGCTTGAGGTCCAGCAGGACCAGGTCCACCCACGGCAGGACGCGCTCGAACCGTTCCCAGGCCACCGCCCCGCAGGTATCCAGCGCTACGTGCAGGCCCTCCGCGCGGCAGAGCGGCAGCAGCTCGGCCAGCAGGTCTACCTGCAGCAACGGCTCGCCGCCGCTGAAGGTGACGCCGCCGCCCGACGTCTGGTAAAAGGCCCGGTCCTTGAGTATCTCGGCCAGCAGCTCTTGCGCCGTCCAGCTCTGGCCGATGATCTCCAGCGCCGCCGTGGGGCAGGCCGACACACAGCGGCCGCACAGGGTGCATTCGGCCCGTTCGATGTGCAGGCCATCCGGGTGCAGCGACAGGGCTTGCTCGGGGCAGGCCCGCACACACTCGCGCGCGCCAATGCAGCGCACGTCGTACCACACCAGGTCGAGCTGCTGCCTGAGCCCCTCGGGGTTGTGACACCAGGCGCAGCGCAGCGGGCACCCCTTGAAGAACACGGTCGTGCGGATGCCCGGCCCATCCTCAGTGCTAAAGCGCTGAATGTTAAAAGTCAGGGCGCTGGTCGGCATTCGCCTCTGCTCACAGAGCGTGGCTTTCGCGGGCGATGATCTCGTCCTGGATTTCCTTACCCAGGCCCACAAAATAGGCATTGTAACCGGTCACCCGCACCAGCAGGTTGCGATACTCGTCGGGATGCTTTTGCGCCTCGCGCAGGGTGGCCGCGTCGATGACGTTCACCTGCAGGCAGGTGCCGCCCACCTGGCCATAGGCCCGCAGCAGGGCCATCAGCTTGGCCCGGTGCTCTTCCTCACGCAGCAGACTCGGCGAAAAGCTCATAGTGTGGCTGGCGCCGTTGGGCGCGCTCTCCAGACCGAGCTTGCCCACGCTCTTGATGACCGCCGTCGGTCCCAGCCGGTCCGCCCCGTTGACCGGGCACACGGCGTTGGACAGGAACTGCCCCTTCTTGCGCCCGTCCGGCGTAGCGGCCGTGCTGGGCGCGTAAGCGATCCAGTAGTTCCAGGAGAGGTAGCCGGCGCGGTACTGCTTGCCGGTCGGCGATGTGTGTCGGACCGTCTCTTCCGTCCAGAACCGACTCACTTCGCGGGCGATGCGGTCGGCGCGGTCATCGTCGTTGCCGTACTTGGGTGCCTTGTTCAACAGAGTTCGGCGCAGGTTCTCATAGCCCTCATAGTTGGCCAGCAGGGCCTGGTGCAGCTCGGCCAGCGACACTCGCCGGTCTTCAAAGACCAGCTCTTGGATCGCCGCCAGGCTGTCCGCGGCCGTGGCCAGGGCAATGCCTTCGACAGTCAGATAGTTGAAGCGCGCGCCGCCGGCGTTGCAGTCCTTGCCGCTCTCCAGGCAGCCGCCGACGATGCCGCTCATATAGGGCACCGGTTCCCAGCGCGCCCGTCCCTGGTCGGCCAGGTTGTTGGTCTCGATCAGTCGCAGCAGCAGGTGTCTGAGCTGGACCTTGAACGCTTCGAACAGCGCCTCGAACGAGGTGAACGCCGCCGGGTCGCCGGTCCTGGGACCTGCCTGGCGGCCGGTGATCATATCGCGGCCATCGTTCAGGGCCAGCTCGACCGCCTTGGCGAGGTTGAGGTTGACGTCCACCGTGCCCGAGCGGTCGTCACCGGCCAGGGTGTTCTCCAGGCAGCCCACCGGGGCATAGTCCCATAGTCGCTCCTCAGGCAGGCCCTGCCAGCGCAATCCGGCCATCGAGTTCTCGTCAAAGTTGATCAGGAAGGGCGAACCCTGCGCCCGCCCGAGCATCTCCACCAGCCGCTCCAGCAGCCGGTCCGAGCTGTTAGCGTGGATGCGGACATTGGGTTTGGGTTCGAGCAGGTTCATCTCCTCGATCACGTCCAGCAGCAGGAAGGTCAGCTCGTTGGCCGCATCTTCGCCCTGTTCGTTGATGCCGCCCAGGGTCACCAACTGGCCGAAGGAGGCGTTGATGCCCTGGTTGGTGCCCACCCAACCCTGATAGTCATAGACATAGTTGTGCTTGATCCACAGGCAGTCCAGCCATTCTTTGGCCTGGTCGCGCGTCAGGCAACCCTGTTCCAGGTCCGCCTGGTAGTACGGATAGAGGTACTGGTCGATGCGGCCCGGCGATACGCCCGGCCCGGGGTAGCTCTCGGCGGCCATCAGCATCATATGGGTCATCCACAGCGCCTGCAGCGCCTCGGGGAAGGTCTCGGCCGGCTGCCACGGCACCTTGCGGCAGATGCGGCTGATTTCGCGCAGCTCGTCGGCCCGCGGCCCCTGCGCCGCTGCGGCCAGCCGCTCTGCCTCGGCGGCATAACGCTCGCCGAGGATGCGCACCGCATCGGCGCAGATGGACACGGCCCGGGCCAGGTCGCGCCTCTCGCGCGACGCTCCCGGGTCGGCGGCGATGGCCTCTGCCTCGGCCTGGATCCCGGACCAGCCCAGGCGCAGCGCCCGGGGATAGTCGGGCACCAGGTGGCCCGGCACGGCGCCGCAGTTGCCAATACCCAGGTTGTTCAGCTCCTGCCACTCTTTGAAGAAGCGGTCCTCCTCGCGGTCGCGCGCCGCGCCCTCTTCGCGGTTGAGGCAGCGCGACAGGGCGGTGCTGAACTGGAATCCCACCACCAGCTCGCCCTCCAGAATCTGCACCGGCAGGTGTTTGGCCACGACCGCGCGGAAGAAGAGGGCCCGGCGGACCACCAGCGGCTCGGCCCAAAAGCCCGCTGGCAGCTCCACCGTGCTCGCCGCCGCCAGCAGGTAGCTCGACGCGCCGGGCAGGAACATGGCCATCTCGGGAACGTTCGACCAGCTCCACAGCGAATAGACCTGGTCCCACGGCGTGCCGGTGCTATAGGCGCGCACCTCGTTGCGCACGTCGCGCTCGTAAAACGAAAAGTACTGCTGGCGCAGTTGCTGCACGCGAGGGGAAAGGGAACCGGCGGCAGACCAGAGCTGCGCCGGGGCAACGACCTGGCACGATGGGGTCTGGGTGGTCATCAGGACACCTCCGGTGCGAATCGGGCAACAGGTTGACGCGCAACAGTATAGCCGATGGTCTGGCCGGCGGCAAAGGTGGCGGTGGTGGGAGTGCGGAGTAAGCAGGCAAAAGGTCAGTCGGACGGGGTAAGCCTGTCCCGATAGTGACCACTCGGACACCTGAGCGGAGAACCGTAATGCTCTGCGACAACTGCAGTCTATCATGGCTGAGGGATTGGTTCATAGTTCACGCTTCAGCGTGTCCGAATCCGGAGCGCTAGAGCGCCTCTGTAGACCACCGCAGAGACCTTCGGCAACTACAAACCAGGACAGTTGCCAAAAAGCCTTTGCCAGCGGCGCCAGGGCCTGTCGCGAGCACAAACCAAGTTTGTTCCAGACTCTCGCCGTGGCGGGAGCTAGAAACCGGCCCAGAAAAAGCGCACGATCAGCGGCAGCAACAGGCGGCCCGGCGGCACGGTGAACGTCGGGGTGCTGCCCGGGGTTCGCGTGGCGGTCGGGGTTCGCGCAGGCAGCAGTGTCCAGGTGGGGAGCTCGGTCGATGTAGGGCCGGCGGTGGGCGTCGGCGTGTGCGGGTCGGTCGGGCTGGCCGATGGCGTCGGCGTGACGGACGGCGCCAGGGTCGCCGTGGCGGTGGCCGAGGCCGTGGCGACTGGCGTGTCGCTCGAGACCGCGGTGGGGGTGGCAGTGACCGTCGGCGACACGGTCTCTGTCGCCGTGGCCGTGGCGGTGGCGGTAAGCGTGACGGTCGGCGTCTCGGTCGGCGGGGCGGTCGCGCTGGCCGTGGGCGTCGGAGTGACCGTGTCGGTTGGCGCAACCGTCGCCGTTGGCGTCGCGCTCGGCGTGGGCGAAGGAGTCGCCGTCGGTGTCGGGGTGGCGCTGGGTGTCGGCGTCAGCGTATGGGTGGGCGTTGGCGTGCCGGTACTCGTCGGTGTGCTCGTGGCGGTGCTGGTCGGCGTCGGGCTACTCGTGGCAGTGGGAGTGCAGATCGGGGTCGGCGGGGCCGGGCAGTAGAACACCTCCAGCTTGGGCCGGCGATCCAGCGCCGGCGAGTTGGCCGAGTAGAAGCGAAACTCCTGACTCAGGCCAGAGCCGATCAGGATCAGGCCCTCGTTGGACGAAGGCAAGTCCACCCAGCCCTGCACTGCCTCGAGCACGGGGAAGAGGCGCCACCGCCACTCGCTGCTGCGTTCCACGAACAGGGTGCTCACCGGCAGCAACTCGCGATCCTGCCCGCCGTCGGCACCGGCCACGGCCCAGGCCTGCCCGACCATTGCCCTCTGCCAGGTGGCTTCGGCGGCCGCCCAGTGGCGCCGCAGGCGATACAGCCCCACGGTCGAGTCGAACAGGTCGTTCTTTTTGTAAGTGTCCTGGGCCAGATGCAGCGTGGCGCTGTCGATGTACGAGCCAGGCGGGATGAGGCTCAGGTCGAAGCGCAGCAGCGGCCTCACGCCCCCGTTGGCATCGTTCTTCATCCGCAACACGGCCGAGGTTTCGTAGGACACGGTCGGATCGTCGATGTTGATGTATGTGTCGCTGACCCCGTTGTAGGCCGCGTCGGGCAGCACGCCCTGCTGGAACCAGAGGCGCACCGGGGTGCAGGGCAGCGTGGCAGTGGGGCTCTGGTAGGGCGTCTCGGTGGGCGTGGCGCTTTCGGTGCGCGTGGGCGTGACCGTCGGGCTCGGCCCGGGCGTGGCCGAAAGCGTCGGCGTGAGCGTCGGCACGGTCGGCGACGGAGTGATCGGCGTGGGCGTGGCCGTGTCAGTTGGCGTGGCAGTCGGCGTCACCGGTGTCGGCGTCAGCGTGTCCGTGGCCGTGGGCAAGGGGGTCACGGGCGACGGCGAAGGGGAGGCCGTTGCCGTAGCTGCCAGGGTTGCGGAAGCCGTGGCGGAGGCCGTCGGGCTGCGCGTAGCGGTGGGTGTGGGTGTTGGCGTGGCAGTGGGCCCGCCCGGCGTAGTGAGGGTGGGCGTTGGCGTACGAGAGACAGTTGTGGTAGCGGTGGGCGTATGGCTCGGCACGGGAGACAGGGTGGCTGATGGAGTGGCGGTGGGAGGCGTGGGAGTGAGCGCTGCCCCGGCCACCAGGTCCAGCCGCACCGGGTGGTCGCGGTCATAGCGGTAGACACTGGTCGGCGTTGCCGGCAGACCATTGAGATAGAAAGTGACGACGTCGCCGTCGTTCGCTCCGTTCTTGGCCGGCGGGGTCAACTCATTCGCATCCACCGGCATCATCGGGTATGCGCCGGCTTTGCTGGTGGTCCAGAAGCCAACCTTGAGCGAGCCAACAAAAGCCTCCACGCACGTTCCAGCGGGAGCCGGATCGGTTCCGATATAGGCCAAACCATAGTACGCCGTGGAGCGCTGCGAGCGAGGAAAGACCATGCCGGCGGAGCAATCGGCCTGCGGTGAGGCCGCCCCCTGGCCCGCGTAGCCGAGAGCCATTGCACCTGCGCCCGCAGTCGGAGCAACTGCGGATGGCGCGAGAGGCAGCAGGCCGAGAAGGAGCAGGGCGCTGATCAGGCCGCCAAGGGGCGTTGCGCGCTTCATCTCATCTCGCTCAGACCGCTCTCTCGCGGTTCGTCCGCGCCGGCTGGCAGCGGCGGTCTCGCTCACCGGGGTGGCGCACCGTTGAACATGATGATTGCCAGCAGAATCCTGCCCCGCCGCGGCGTAGGCGTCAGCGTGCGCGTTGCCGTTTCCCCGCCCTGAGCGGCGGCTGTCGCTGTGGCAGTGTGCTCAGCCGAAGGAGTAGGGGTCCACGTTGCCGGGGCCGTCGGAGTGATGGTCGGTATCTGAGTGATCGTCGGCGTTGGCGTTACCGTCGCTGTGCACGAGGCTGTCGGCACACCGGTCAGGGTCGCCGTGGGAGTGGCCGTCTCGGTCCACGTAGGGATCTGGGTCAGCGTCGGCGTGGCCGCCTCAGTGGAGGTTGGCGTCGCCGTCTCCGTCGCGGTAGGGCTCGGCGTCGGCGTCCAGGTCCCGGTGGGCTCGGGCGTTTCAGTGCCGGTCGGCGTCGGCGTGGCGGTCTCGGTGGCGGTGGGCGCTCCGAACGGCGTTGCCGTCGGAGTGGGTGAGTCGGTAGGCGTAGGTGTGAGCGTCGGAGTGCGCGTCGGCGTCCGGGTCAGGGTGCGGGTCGGGCTGTTCGTCGGCGTTGGCGTATCCGTCGGAGTCAGGGTATGCGTTGGCGTGTGGCTCGGCGTCGGCGTCAGCGTATCGGTGGGAGTAGGGGTAGGCGTATGCGTCAGTGTCGGAGTACATGTGTCCGTCGGCGTTGGCGTATCCGTCGGAGTCGGGGTATCCGTTGGCGTGTGGCTCGGCGTCGGCGTGTGCGACGGCGTCGGAGTCAGGGTGTCCGTCGCCGTGGGCGTCGGCGTGTACGACGGAGTCGGAGTCAGGGTATCCGTCGGCGTCGGCGTCGGCGTGTGCGTCGGCGTCTGCGTCGGCGTGTGCGACGGAGTCGGAGTCAGCGTGTGCGTCGGGGTCGGCGTCGGCGTGTGCGACGGAGTCGGAGTCAGGGTGTCCGTCGCCGTCGGCGTCGGCGTGTGCGT
>Ga0116184_10002339_pt1 | contig 16749 bp, 13 predicted proteins | sample AD_JPNNA5_MetaG_FD_89886 | JGI IMG/M metagenome (GOLD analysis project Ga0116184, IMG submission 89886) | Active sludge microbial communities of municipal wastewater-treating anaerobic digesters from Japan - AD_JPNNA5_MetaG | ecosystem: Engineered > Bioreactor > Anaerobic > Digestate | place... | reverse complement strand
ATCTTCCGCAGTATCGAAACACCCTAAGTGAATCTTTTTGTATTGATAGCACACATACGCAACATAATTTCCATTTGTCTTGTGTTTTGAAACCCCCTTAAATCCACTTGTATTATTCTTAAACTTCTTCGCGTTTGTTGCATTTGAAGATTTTGTAGTTAGTCTCAAATTTGCAATTTTGTTATTGTGTGTATTTCTATCTATATGATCAATCATCATCCCATCTGGAATATTGCCTTGCAACATCTCCCATACTATTCGATGAGTGTAATACTTAATATTTGCAATCGCAACTGCTAAGTATCCATTACCCTTATTAGAGCCTGCAATGTCTCCAGCTTTCATCTGATTGTGGTTGACTTTCCATCTCAAGCAGGTAGGAGACGTTTCGTCGTAGTAGAAGTAGTCGTGCCAGTTCATGCACTTAAGATACTATACCATACACTGCACGTCAATAGCTTAGTGACTCTCTAAATATCTAGATTATGAAGAACATCCAGCTATTCGATTTCAATTTGCAATACCCAATTCATATTGATGGTGAAACACTAGTTAATCGTGAAGCATATGCAACATTTCTAATTCGTAAAGGATATGCATATGATCCATTTATGCCAGTAGATCAGAAGATTGATGTAGTTAATGCAGAAGTTGAAGAGACTCTACCTCTAGTATCTGGCGAACCTGTAGAGAAGATGTTTGATGCTATTGAAGACTCTGCAAAGAAGACATTTGCAAGAGGTCGCAAGAAAAAGACTGAAGGAGAAGCATAATGGCAATAGATGCGGCACGACTAATTAACGATACTCTGCTTTTGACAGGGTATGCGGCATTTGGAGATTCTCCAGACGCTGAAGCATCATTGCTAGCTGCAAGAGTGCTTAATGATATGCTTCAGGAATGGTCAGCTAATGGGTACATCAATCCTAAGGTTTCGACCAAAGTAATCAATATGCCTGTGCATAATGCAGATGTGCTTGGGGCTACTTCATACATTACAACTGGAACAGATTCTCCATCCTATGACATTCCTGAAGAGATTATGGATCTGATAACTGTAAAGGTGCAGTTGAATAACATAGTATACAATCTCACACAGATTTCATATGAAGAATATACCGCATTATCTCTAAAGAATATTCCTGCAATTCCTCAGTATTATGCATACGATTACCAGTTTGGTTCCGGAAAGATCTATCTGCATCTTGGCGGATTGACTGGATATACTGTAATAATCGAATACAAGCCTAGACTTGGAACTCTTACAAGTAATCAGGGTACAATTGCACTAGATCCATTGTATCGTGAAGCACTGATGTATAATCTTGCAACTAGAATCAGTCCATTCCTTGCACCTGCAGGTGGATTAGATCAGACTATTATATTCCATGCACAGAATTCACTAAAAGTAATTAAGCAGAGAAATCAGAAGTTCAGTGCTAAGAAGGCAAGACCTGCATTCTTCTCTGCAGGAAAAGGATCTAGTTACTGGAGTAGCCCGCTCAATACTTGCACCCAGTAATTACCTAACAATAGCACTTCCGTATTTCTGCTCAAGTTCTAATCTGCCTGTAATGGCTTCTTCAATAGAGGCCATTTGCTTAGTTTTATAATTCTTACCATTAACTGTAATTCTAGCGAAATATGGCTTTTTAGGACAATCTGTTCTAACACATACACCAAGTACGCCAGTTACAGAATCAAAATCAGCACCTTTTCGATTCTGTGAATTTGTTGCGTTTGTTGCAAGTCTTAGGTTCTCGATTCTATTATCTGACCTGTCATGGTTAATATGATCTATTTGCAATCCTTTAGGAATCTCTCCATTATGATACATCCAAACAGCACGATGCATCAATATCAACTTAGATGATTTCCTAGTTCCTATCCTTATACAGGCATACCCATCTTCTCTAGCATCTCTACTACCTATCGGATCTCCTGATTTGTATCTACCTCTATTGATAGAATTAAATTTTCGTACAAATGGGAGAGTCTTGTCGTTTCCTAAATAAGTAAGAGTAGATCGGAGAATTTCTATGAGGTCGTCCAAACCAGTAATTGTAATACAGTCTAGGCAGGAAGTGTAATGGCAGACTCAGCAATTGCACAGGAAGCACAGCAGGCACCTTCTGGACCATTTAGCGTGGCTCTAGGTGATAAGCCATATTCTGCACCATACACTTCAGCAGGTAAGGAAATCTGCGAGAATCTATATGTAGAAAAGGCAATTACAGAAACTAGCACAGTGCCTTATTACTATGTGTCTATTCCGGGGATGAAATTATGGTCTAAGAGCACCGGAGCATCCACGGCGGCATGTCGCGGATTATACACTACTGGCACAAATAAGATGTATGGTGTATGGTCTAATAAGATTTATGAAGTTAGCTCGGACGGCACTAGAGAAGAAATAGGAACTCTAGATACTTACACTGGTACTGTTAGCTTTGCTGACAATGGTATTGAAATGTGCGTCGTAGACGGTCGTGCAGGATATATTGTAGTAATGACCAGCAACGACTTTTCTAAGATCACAGATGAGTATTTTCCGGGTATTGCAGACGACGACGCAACAAAAGCACCTACTCGCGTATTCTGCATAGATACTTACTTCTTGGTCAATAAGCAGAATAGCAATGAGTACTATTGGAGCACTCCGGGATATACAGATGTTGCATTTGATTCAGATCATCCCACAGTATTCAACAAATGGAATGGTCTGCAGTTTGGCAAGAAAGTTGGAGACTCTGACAACATTATCACAATGGCAAAGTGCGTAAATTTGCTTTGGTTATTTGGTAAGCAGAGCATTGAGGCGCACATAGACACTGGAGACTATAATGGTCAATTATTCTCTAGGGTAAACAATGCACTAATTAACTTCGGTTGCTCTGCTAAAGATTCTGTAGTTACCTTTGCAAATAATGTGTTCTGGATTGGTGCAGATAAGAATGGTACTGTTGGTATCTTCACTGCATCGACCGACTTTATGCCTCAGAGAATTAGTACTAGAGGAGTAGAATCGTATATTCAGAGTATGCCAGATTTCACCGATGCAATTGCATACACCTATGCGGCTGATGGACATGCATTTGTGTGCTGGTATTTCCCTACAGGTGATCAGACTTGGTGCTATGACGTTGTTACGCAAGCATGGCATAAGAGGACTCACTACGATTACGAAACGGGTACCGTAAGTGCTCACCACGGACTATATTCCACTTTTGCATTTGGCAAGAATATTGTAGGTGATAGATTAACAAATGCAATGTATGAATTTGATCTTGACTATTTCGTGAATGATAATCATGACGGTCTTGATGTGAACTATATTCAGCGAGTAAAGACTACTCCAGTGCAAATGAACTATGGTAAATTGACCAGATATAAGACTTTTCAACTAATCATGCAACAGGGTGTTGGAGAATCTGTAGATGATACACATTCTGTTGGAAAAGATCCTAAAGCAATGATTGCATGGAGCAATGATTACGGCAATAGCTGGAGTAATGAACGAGACGTAGCAATTGGTAAGATTGGTGAATATGGGCATAGGACTCGTCTAACCAATCTAGGCATGGGACGATACAGATGCTGGAGAATTAGAGTTACTGACCCTGTTCGTGTGATTCTAGCTGCTTGTTTAGTCGATTGGGATGTAATGTCTAGATAATCAGAACTTGCGAGCTAATAGGGCGTCGAAAATATCTTGCTGAATTTCTCCAGCTTCTAATGCTCTAGTAGCTACTTCTCTAACTACTCTAGCCTTAGTCTCTGAATACCATGCACTAGCTTCTTCCACAGTTTTGAATGTTTTAGTTAGTTGCTTTCCAAACCCATTGCTACATTGTGCTTGATATGTTATGCTTTTCTGTCTTGTTATTTTACTTGGTTTTCTTAGTACTATACCTATTTGCATACTTTTTCTAGCATTACTATTATCATTTAATAGTTTGTTTATGTTTTGCGGTACGAATCTGCAAGTATCTGGAGAGTATACTTTATTACCTTCTACTAGAATATCTTTGTCTAATTCAAATCCTTCTTTATAGTTTTCATCATACCATTTCTTAAAATTTGAAAAGTATAACCATTCGGGTGCAACTGTACATCCTATATATGTTGGACGTTTGCTGTGGCATTTAGACGAATAACATCGTTCCAACATACCTTTCCAAGTTTGGTATGGTTTAGACGCTTTTCCGTATAAGTACACATTTTCAGACAAATTATTAATTCCGAGTCCAAAAATTCTCTTATTTTTCGTCATTATCCTCATATTCATTAATATACTTTGTGTTCCGCTGGTCGTCAAGTAGTAAATACATAAGTATGGCTAAGAAAGCATCGCCTGCACCAATATCAACACAGCTAAATGCATCAGGTGGCAACACAAATCTCCCGTGGCAGTTGTGGCTTATCGAAACAAGTAAATTTTTAGTAGATTCGTCAAGTACAACTACTAAAGATATTGTCAATTACACTACAGTTGGTCAAATGTGTTTTTTGAATATTAATGCAATTGTGGAAAATGGGAAGATTGAATTGCCGTATACTAGTTTATTTACAAAGAAGATTCAAGTATTTTTAGATGGAGCAAATACTCCCACATATGTTGAGCTTGGTGCAAATAGTGCCGAGTTGAACATTGGAGCGAATGGTGCAGTAGTAATTAATGATTGGTACTTTGCAAAACTTGCAACTTAATCAATTCTGCGCTTCTTCTTGCTGAAACTGCATCTTCAAAACTTGGAAAAGATCCAAGATATATATTTTGCCCATCTACTCGAATGAACGCTCTCCACTTTTTATGTCTTTGATTAAATGATACTCCAGACACTCCAGAAGAATTAGATCTTAGTATTCCTCTATTAGTGTTTTGCATTTCGTCTGTTGCAAGTCTAAGGTTATCTATGTTATTATTAGAGACATTTCTATCTATGTGGTCAATAGTGTATCCTTCTGGAATTTGACCAAAATGCATAACCCATATAATATGATGATTCATATATAATTTACTAGAAAATCCTGTTTGCCAATATGCACTTAATCTCCCACAAGGATCTCCAATCTTAGCTTGAGATGTCTTCTTTAGTAGTTTTTTCCATCTTAATCCTTGAGGAATGTCTCCGCAATATTCAACGTGTTCAATTAGGTCTAGTGGGATTGGCTTCGCATTTTTCACCATATCAAAATACTATAGGCGCTTAGAGTCGTCAATAACTCTCTAAATAAATTAGTACTATGAACAAGTATCTGAAAGTTGGATTTTAACATGTTGCCCGCCCTTGCCCTTGGCTTAGGTGCCGCCTCAGGATTGACTTCACTTGCAGGAGGTCTTATGGGATCTTCTGCGGCAAAAAGAGCGGCTAGAGATCAGGCTCGTGCAATTCAGCAGGGCATAGATTTCCAGAAGGGAGTTTACTCTGATGCACAGGGTAACTTCAATCCTTATATTCAGTCTGGTCAGCAGAATCTTGCAACTTACCAGAACATGCTCGATACCAGTACACAGCCTACTCTGAGTTATCAACAGCAGGCATTTGATTTCAATAAGTATAAAGATCCTAGTGCAGAATATGCAATGCAACAGTCTGCAAGGGCAATGGAAGCATCTGCATTGGCAAAAGGTGCAACTGGCGGTGGATTTGCAAGGGCTCTACAGCAGAATCAGAATAATCTAGCTAATCAGGCGTACCAGAATGCATATAATCGCTGGCAAGATACTAGCAAGCTATTGTATGGGCAGGCTGCAGATCAGTACAATAGAGATTATACTGCACAGCAAGCACGTCTAGGTCAATATGCTGGATTAGCTGGGCAGGGATTAACTGCATCTCAGGGATTGGCTGGAGTTGGAACTTCTGCGGCAGAAAATATTGGCGGTCTATATTCTGGGCTTGGATCTGCACGAGCCGCTGGAACTCTTGGTGCTTCTAATGCATTAACTTCTGGATTAAGTGGATTGATGGGTGGACTTGCATCTGGATTAGGTAGCTATTATGGATATGGATCAGGCATGAGAAATCCATATGCAATGTACGGAGGATTCGCGTAATGAAGCGAAGCGATAAGACTCTAATTGTAAGATTTGTTAATTGCAGAAATGCAGAGGTGCAATAATGGCTAATGAATGGCAGTCTCTATTACAACAGGCACCTAATATGGCAAATCTTAATCTTGTGAGGACTGCACAAGATGCATATGGGACTGCACAAGATCAGAAGATAAAGGCATACGACCAATATCGTTTGCAGAAGGCTCAGGAGATTGCATCTAAAGCAACTCGTGCCGATGGTACGATGGACTGGGATGCAATGTTCAAATTAGGATCTGAAGCTGGAATTGGATTAGATGCTTTTAATCAAGTACAGAAGATGCAAACGGATCGTAGAGCTAACGAGATTGCTGTTCTTCGAGGAAGAAGGCAGTTGGAAGCCCTTGGATATGATCCGGGTAGCTGGGATCCTAGCGCAAAGCCTCTTGATGTACTCATGCGTGAGCGCCAAGAAGCTGGTGCTGGCATGGTTGCACCAGTTGCACCTCCTGCATCTAATCCGTATGTTGCACCTTCTGCAGAAGAAGCTCGTGCATATGACTTCTTGACCTCTGAAACTGAGCAACCTCTTACTGCGGCAAGACTTGCAGGAGTTGCTCCCGGCGCAGAAACTCAAAATACTCAAGCACCTGCACCTGTATTTGGGGCTCAGGGGGTAGGGGAAACGACACAATCACCTGCACCTGATCAGGGCAAGCAGATGAATCTAGGCGCTGGAAACATTGCAGTAGGTCAGCTACCTGCACCTGCAATGCGCGACTCTGATAACTATGTGCCAACGGAAGGATATGCAAATACTCTTTGGAGAACTCAACGTAGTAGGGTAGGTGCTGGTGGATTAGCTGGAGATAGAGTAGCTGAGGCAGTTACTCCTAAGCTCAGTATTACTCAGATGAAAGATGATGAGCGAGACAGGTTGTCTCGTTACCTTGCAATGCGTGGCATACCCCAAGCAGATCAGCAGGCTGCATTGACTGCACTTGAGAACATGGCTATTAAGTCTGTTCCAGTTCCTGCAAATCCTGAGACTAATCCGTACTTTGGAATGCTAACCCCCGAAAAGCAGGCTGAAGCATATGCTCAGTATACTCAGGATGTCGCCGCATATCCTTCCAAGGTTGAGGAAGCAAGGGTTAAACTGTCTGAAGCAATTCGCACTGGTAATACCGACGTGCTCGACAAGAGTTTGGCTGTGCAGGGCAATGAACGTGCTAAAGAGCAGTTGAGACTTTCGCAGGAGCAGAATGTAAGATCTGAACAAGAATACATTCGAAACAGGCAGGCGGCTCAGGCCCTTGTTGATATGGGTGTAACTGAGAGGCTAATGCCGGATGCAGATGTAAAAGCCTTGCAGGATGTGTTCATCCCAGCTATTGCCGATATTAAGCAGGCAGGTAATGGATTTGGTGGCGCTATGCAGGCGGCTGTTGCAATGGCAAAGGTTGATGGTAGTGTCAATTTTGATAATGTACTATCTAAGCTAATGGCAATGGGTGCAATACCTTCAGATGCGGCGGCACAAATAAAGACTAAACTAACTCCTGAGGCATATACTAATATCTGGACTATGATTAAAGCTGGATCTTTCGACGAGGTTAAAGAAGCCCTTCGAGATTTTGGTGTGCCTGTTGGTGTGGGTAGCGGTGCCACAAACAAGAACTGGGAAAAATCTGCACTTGCTAATGTGTTCCAACAAGCACAAGCACATGGAATGACAAAAGCATATTTTGATGCACAGAAAGCATCTGTAATTCCTTGGGGTGAACAGTCTCCGGCTGATGTGCTTGGTGGACCTCCACCAGTTGCACCACCTGCACCTGTTGCACCACCTGCACCTCGAAAGCCTGTAGAAACACGCAAAGGTAGAGATGGTAAAACTAGACCTGTAGGTGGATGGTAAATCATGAGTACAAAAGCAGTATATGATTACCTTGTAAGTTCTAATGAGCAAGTTCCAGACTATGCAACATTTGCTCAAAAAATGAAGGCTCCTGAGTATGTAGAAGCAGTTCGTACATATATGCAGAGTGCAGGGGAAGCAGTACCTGACTCGTCCACATTCTACAGCAAATATGCAAATACTAGTGATGATCTACGTCAGCAGGCAAAAGATCAATATGCTCAGGATGTTGCTAGTCAGAAAGATGCTGAAAGAGCTTCAATTGCAACTGAGAGTCCTAATTTATACGCTATTTCTAATGCATTATTTCCGAGAAGCACTCAGAATGCAGTTCAGAAAGATCGTGGAGTAATTGGGCAAGCATATGATGCGGCGGCAGATGTGTCTTCAATGCTCGGACGTGCTCTTGCATATGTTGCTGGTGGTAATAACGAAATAGATGAGGAAGCACGAGAGAAGCATCCGTACCTAAGCAAGGCCGCAGATATTGCACAAGGTATAGTCACAGATCCATTATTGCTTCCATCCCTTCCAGTAGGTGGTGCAATTGGTAAGGCAATTACATCTTCTGCATTGCCATTGGCGGCAAAAATAGCATCAGGTATTGGTACAGGTGCAGGAATGAATGCTCTTGCAGGGATAATTAGCAGAGGTGCAGATAGATCTGAAGCAGTGCGTGCATTTGATCCAAAAGACATTGGAACTGATGCATTGATTGGCGCTGGATTTGGAGTTGGAGGAGAAGCACTTGCAGGTACAGGGAGATGGCTTAAGTCAAGAGGCCAGCAGGGAATAGGAGATGCGATAATTCAGGCAACTCCATTAAGTGGCCGAGAAGACGTAATTAGGAAATGGAGCATGCCTGCGTCTGAAGCTAATATTCCTACGCAATTAGATTTTACAGGAGATGCATCAACTTCACGAGGCTGGCGATTCTATGATCCAGTGGAAGAAAAAGCAATAACTGCACCTGATAGAACAAGTGCGGCAAAGAATATTGGTGCGTATTTGACAGAAGGTCAAGGTGAAATAAAGCCTACACAATTAAGTCTTACTAATGAAGAAATAAATGCAAGAAATTTAGCCGCAAAGTATTCTGAGAAAGCATCTGAATCTAAGAAGTTATTGGATAAGACATACGACGACCTAGAATCTAGGTACGAAACTGCAAAAGAAGCACACAAATCTGGACAGGATGTTGAGACTCCACTTGGTTATGTTGGACCTTTTGGCAATGTGCCATATTCAAAAGCGGCTGTATTTACTGAAGGCGTTCCAGTGCAGGATTTTATTGATGATGCAATTAAAGAAATGTCAATTGCACGAGGCAGAGGCAAATCTTATAATATGGGTGCGATTGCAGATTTCGTATCTGATCTTAATAGAGATAGATTGCAAGGTGCAACATATGAAGGAATGCTATCTCCTAAAACTGCGAGAGATCTGAAATCTGTATTATATGATGCAATTCAGGATTCCAAAAAAGCAAGTCAGAAAGATCTGAATGAGTTCATTCATAAATTGTACTCGAAAATCAATACGCATCTTAATGGGTTGACTGTGCTGGAGCGCAACCTTGATCCTGCAACTGGAAAGACTCAGTATGGTATTGGAGGTCAGCACGATCTTGCTAGTGCAGAAGCTCTTGGTACGAAAATACCTCCAACTGCACTAGATCCAACGACCATGAAAGCACAAAATGCACAGGCTGAGCGCAATTTGCTATTAGCTGAAGGAATTGGTAGATCTAAGTACTTCAACGATGCATTTGAACCTTCTGCATTTGGACATACTATGGGGATCATAAGAGCAGGTACGTCACTTGCAAATCCTGCAGTACTTGCGGCTGAAGTACCTAGATTCTCAGGAAAAGGTAGAGGTATTGCAATTGGCAAAGTTGCAGAGACTGCAGGTAGAGCCGCACCTACAATTGCAGCATTGCAGAACTTGCAGACTCGAAGAGATTTGAGTGAAACTGAGTACCGTAATATCCAGACAATACTAAATGTGCCTACCAAGCAACGAACTACTCAGCAAGCACAATATTTGAGCAAGTACGGATATTAAGCAGGTTTACATGTAATCGTCTAAGCTACTTGGTTCTGGTTCATTACGATACATATCTCTGAGTTGCCGTTCCAGAACGTCAGGATCATTGCTGAGTTCTGATTGTCTCCATGGATTATGTGGAGTTGACTTTCCACCTTGTCCAAAGAAACCCTTATAGAGCAAGTAACCAATGAAGCAGAGTCCAACAAGTCCAAGCATTTAACACCTCCTTGATGTACTTAAGATACTAGCTAAGATCTTACGTGTCAACTTATTTATTTAGGATTTACGTCTCTAAATACGAAGTTATGGCTAAGACTCTTGGATTAATGCCCTTTGTGCAGTTACGTGAATTTAATGACTCTGGTATGCTATTAGCTGGAGGTAAGATCTATTTCTACCGCGCTGGTACGACCACTCCTCTTGCAACATATGCAGACGCACAGGGGACGACAGCAAATCCTAATCCTGTAATTCTTGATGCGGCTGGATCTGCCAAGATATTCCTATTACCTGCAAAGTATAGGGTTGAAATCTATGATGCAAATGACGGATTGATTCACGAGATTGATGAAATTGGTTCTGCATCTGGTGCAACATTAGGCGGCACTGGAAGTCTTGCAATTGTAAGTAATTACGATGAATTGAGGGGTCTTGACGAGGATTTTGATGCAGTTCTAGTGCTTGGACGCACTGTTGCATCTGATGGGGGTCAGGGATTATTCCTAAAGTCAGATTCCACTGCAGATGACGACGATGGAATTCTACTAATTAGGGGTTCTAGCGCTAGATATTTGCGCGAATTGAACGGATATGTAGATCCTGTTTGGTATGGTGTTGAATACTCCAATGATGTAGATCAGCGCACATACTTGCTAAAGGCATTTACTGCAGGAATTACCTACAAGTCTCCAGTGCAGATTTCAGGAGATTGCTATCTAGGTACTGATACCACAGTGCCAACTGGATGCAGACTAGTAATTAACGGATCATTGTACGGACCTGCATCAGCACCCCCTACAATCACATTTGCTGACAATGCAGTTATCGAGTCTTGCGCAAATGCAGGAATTAGACTACCTGTCAAGTTGGGATTGGGATGTGTCAGGACATCTATCAAATCTAGCTGGTTTGGTGGTGGTGCTGATATTGAACTTGCAAGAATCTCTGCAATCTCTGACGAAGGATATACTGTTGTAATCGACAAGGAGTATTCACTCGGAGTAGATGTGGCGTTCCCAGCAAACCTTGCAGTTGACTTCAATGGCGGAAGATTCAAAATAGACATTGGTAGTATTGACATTACTATTAGCAATTTCATATATGAAGGAAAATCTCAAATATTCGAATACACTTCGAGTAATTATGTGAATACTATTGATCTGGGGGTGCCTGCTCGACCTGAATGGTTTGGAGCACTTGCAGATGGATCTACTGACGATTCTGATGCATTCTACGTTGCTTGCACCACTGGAAATGTGTTGCTTGACGATAAGACATATCGTATATGTAAGGATATTGAAGTTCCAGATGGAGTGTCTATTAAGGGTAATTTACCGAATGCATTGGTCTATCCCAATCCATTGACTGCATCTGATATACCTGAACCTCAACTCAAGTTTGGTGTTATTGGTCAGCCATATAAGCTAAATCCCGTTGCATCCACAGACTACAACAAGGTAATTAAGTTTGAAATTCCTGATCTATTGAAAGATCTAGTAGTTTCTGCTAGTTACTTTGGCGGCAAATACATCGTGGCTACTAACCCCGGATATTTGTATAGAATTGATGTTGTTTCTGGTGTAAACGAAGCAACTAAACTAACCAGCACATCCAGACCTTGGAAGTACCTATGGCAAAAGGGTGGAAATCTATACGGTCTAATTGACGGAATAGATGCATTCCATACTGACATATTCAAGATCGAGATTTCTGGAGACACTGCAACAGAAACTAATGTATTCTCCAGCACCTCTTTTGGAGTAGAATACATCTGCAATGACATTAGCTCTACTACATATGTCGCAAATGGTTTAGGAACTGTCAAAACATTAGACACTGCAACATGGACATTAGGTTCAGACGTTGGTGAATTCACAAATCTATGCAGAGGACTTGTTGGAGTTGATGGCCTATTGTATGGAATCAACGTAAATCCCAATACTAAAGTCTACAGTATCGAAAGTATGACTACTGGTGGCACTGTTGCAACTGTTGCAACACTAACTGGGTACAATGCAAATTCACTTGCTCAATTTGACCATAATCTATATGTTGCCCAGTTCGAAGGTGAGATCTTGAAAGTTACTACTGCAGGTGTGGTAAGTGTTTGGACTACAAATGCAAGCGATCTAATGTGGAATAGCATTGAGACGGTCAATGATACTATGATTGTGTATTCCAGAAGCAGAGTCACTAGCCTGTTTGAGGATAATGGCAGTATCTACACTGCAACTAAAGGAACAATCCTATTAGAAGGTCTTGCCATAAATGGCGAAGACAGTATTGACAAAATTGCAGTGATCTATAATCACGAAGGTAAACTAGGATTGACCAATGTAGTTACCTATAAGGTAGTTTGCGATTCTGCAATAGAAGCAAAAGATAGCATGATAGATTACTACATGCTATTATTACCTAAGAGCAGCGAATGCACTAATTGCATTCGAGTAGATTACAATACCACTGATTTGAAGAAGTATTTCTACGACAATACTGCATTTAAGACGGTATATCTAACTGAGAATAAGAAAGATACTGCAGATGTAGCATATGACAATCTTCTTGCAACTGATACCGATGGTAAGGTGGTAAATGGTATTGATGTAAAACTTCGAGAGGTTGAAGTTGATAAGTTGATGATCAATACGCTAGTAAATGTAAGCAGTAAGATAGTTACTGACCAAAATTACACAGTGCTCAATTCAGATCCAATACTACTTGCATTCACTAATACTGCAGGGCCTATTGTAGTAACATTACCTGCAACTGTAGGCGCAAACGATCCTAAGTTCAGGATTATAGTACGTGCCCAGAGTTCTAATTGGTACATGAGCATAAATTCTGCAGAGCTTCATCTTGGAAATCTTGGAAATGCTTACATTCCTTCGCTTATTGCTGGCGGGTTCTTTAATAACAGAACAATGGTTTTCTGTTATTATACCGAGGGGAAGTGGGCAGTTAGCTAAAAGGACGTTGAAATAGCCAGATCTAAATACGAGAATATGGCTATTCTATATACAAATGTACTTCAGGTCTGCAATTCGGAAGGTCCAATTGCAGGAGCTAAATTGTACTTTTATGCAGCAGGCTCGACTGTTCCTAAGAAAGTATTCAATGATCATACGCTAGAATCTGTTGCAACTCAGCCTTTAGTTGCTAATGCAAATGGAATATTTCCTGAATACTTCGCGCAATTAGGTGCATATCGTATTCAGATCTTCGACGCAAATGACAATCTAATTGCAACTCGCGATTGGCTTACTCTTGCAGGTGGATCTGGCTCTGATTCTTTCCCAGTTCCTGATAAGTCTGGATACCTACATTACGACATAGACACTGACACATTCTCTTGGGTGACAATTGAAGGTGACGATCATAAGGTTGCAGTTGATGGTTCAGATGCAAGTCCTGACTATCTATCTGGTAAAATCAAGGATTCCGACACTGTAAAATGGATTGTTGAAGACGGTAAGATGAAAGCCTCGGTTGAAGGGGAATTCGATACTTACCGAGTAAAGATCAATGCAGGAGATGACAACCCCGGATTTCTAACAGACAAACTAGAAGATTCCAGCACGATAACTTGGGAAGTTTCTGGTAATAAGGTAAAAGCTAATGTACAAATGAAGCCTCCTGTTATGGAGAGCACTCCGCTGAGTGGAACAATTAGATATAATGGGTTGGGAAATGACATTGCAACTCCAGAGGCAATTGGGGTGTATTTTTTCACGAGAGAAGAAATTAAAATATCTAGAATATGTACTTCAGTTCCAGAATTAGCTTCCATGGCTGCGGCGGATATTCAATTTGCAGTATATGCACCTAGTTTAGTTGAGCTACCAAATGGCGATATTCCAATGGTTGGAAGTTCAGGAAATCGCGCTATGAGTAAAGTTGCAACTGGAAGTATTAAACTAGCAAATGGAAATCATGTATATAGTGTTGGTGTTTTAGATACACCTCTTGCTATTAAGGGATGGTTCTGTGTAGTATTAGCCTGCAGTCCATCTTCCTCGTGGCCTCCAATTGCAGCCGCAATGAATTATTCTGAGATGATGAGCATGGCTGATCCAACTGAGCATATTCCTCTACAATTCGTTAGAGATGATATTGTTGTTCCATACGCACCAATTGCAACAATGTGGCCAGATACAGTAAATAGCATCTATGGGAGCGACTCGCACATGATAAATCAAAACGTAATTCCGTACATCAGATTGGAGATGCAGTAATGCTTTCGGCTAATAGTGCATTCGTGCTAAAGACTGGCAGTGCAGATGGAAGCCAGCATTTTGAGAAGCTACCTACTAACAGTGGCATGATTGGCACTGATGAGAATGGTAATCCCATAGATAATAGTCTGGAAATGTATAAGGTAAAGGTAAATGCTGCAGATACTAATCCAGATTATCTAGAAGCTAAAGTAGCTGATACTACCGACGTACAATTCAAACCAACAGAAGATAATGACAAGATTGACTCGATTGTCTACCAGCTTACTGGTCTAGGAGCAATGCTTAATCCAGTAAAAGATGCTGGATTTGATTTTGAGAATGGCCCATTCCCTGCAAAGCCTAGTTCTGGTGGACGTGGTATTTGCTTTGGACGTAGATTCGTTGCAGGTGTCGAAGTAGACACTTGGGTTGCACAGGGTAATAATGGTAAGTTATATTGGACAAATAACAATGATTCAACTAGATGGAAAGTTGTAACTGAAGACGATTCACTATATACTACATATCCATCTGCTAGAACTTATTACGGATGGTCATGCATCCAGTTCGTCTATGTTGCTGGAACTCATAATTGCTATTGTTGGGTGATGGGATCTGGTGACGTATCTAAAACGATATTCTTCATCGAACATAAAGAAGAGAATTACAATGCAAATGGTACATTAAAGACCAGTGCATTAAATTCTGTAACGTATTCTGAAGGTCTTGGGCCTTACAGTGCAATTGATATTATGCAGGTAGATACAACTGGTGGAATCTTCATTGCAGGAGATGATACTAGAATTGGGTATACGACTGACCTTGCAAACTTCCAAGTTGCATTGACCGCAGACCATAATATCGGAGGTTTGGGGTTTGATGGAGAGAATACTGTTCAGGTCATCGAAAGAGACTATGGAGTAATCTGGAAGTCTACTGCATATGGAGAACCCGGAACATTCTCTAAAGTCACCAGTATCTATGTTGATGATGTCGAAGTATCTCATTTCCCAGTACCTAATGCGGCACAGTGGGGATCAATGTTCTGCATGTATGGGCAGTGGCTCAGCATCAACTTCCATTATGTGACGGGTGGATATGGGTTCATCTATTCAGATGATGGAGTTTATTGGTACACTTCCACAGATCAGGCTACTCAATTCTATGACGCAAATAATGATGGTCTAAGATGGTTCGGCACTAATGCAGTTTATGGATCTGGTACACCAATCTATCAGCTAATAGTTTCTGTAATTCCTGCACATAGGCGCATGAGCCTAGAAAAAGGTGCAGTAATAGATGAATTGTTATTGCTCAGGCACTTACCAGATGCTGAAGTTCTTGGAACAGATCATAGAGGTAGAGTAGTTGCAAAGGGTGGATATACATTACCAATTGCATCAGACACTGTTTTAGGTGGAATTAAAGTTGGTGACGGTTTGAGTATTGATGGCTCTGGAGTTTTGACTGCTTCTGCAATTTCCAACCATAACGATTTTTCTGGATTACAGGGTGGAACGAGTGGAGAATATTACCACGCAACTGCATCAGAGTATGCAAAACTACAACAGTTGCAAGTAATCTATGATGCCGTTGTTTCTACTTCTGCAGAATTGCAGGCGGCTCTAGAATCTGCAACAGTGAATTCAATATACACTAGACTGACTAGTGCAGGGGCAAATATTGTATTAGGATCTGGAAGTGCAGATCAGACTATCACGCTAGGTGCAAGTAAGAATATCTACGGTCAGCCATTTACGGTCGGATCTAGCACTTCATACGTAACCACATTAGCTCTTGGCACATACACGCTCAGATGCAGAAATGATAGAATCGATGTAAACGGTAAACTAACATTTACAGGCACCGGTACAGCATACATCAAAAAGCTGTCTCCATCTGGCGCTTCGAATCTTGTAGTTGGAGTATCTGGTAAGCTCCTAATTGAAAACCTAAGAACACCTGCCGCAGTATCTAATGCCACGATTAATATGTGGGATATGCCATTGAGAAGTGGATCTTCGGCGTCTATATCGGGTAATCAGGTACTCAGATACAACTCTAGTTCGGGTGAATGGGAACCTGTAACTATTGGAGTATCAGCACCTTTCGGCCAAGAATTGTTCTCGTATGCTCTTGCCGAAACAACAGGTGCAATTGGATCTGACGGAAATATTGACACTAATTGCAATGCAACAACTCGCGGATTTGCATTTGTGCCTAATGGAACCGTGACAATTAGCAAAATGAGAATAATGATTACTCAGGTTGGTGGTACCAATTTCAGGCTTGGCATTTATGAT
>Ga0116184_10002337_pt1 | contig 16753 bp, 24 predicted proteins | sample AD_JPNNA5_MetaG_FD_89886 | JGI IMG/M metagenome (GOLD analysis project Ga0116184, IMG submission 89886) | Active sludge microbial communities of municipal wastewater-treating anaerobic digesters from Japan - AD_JPNNA5_MetaG | ecosystem: Engineered > Bioreactor > Anaerobic > Digestate | place... | reverse complement strand
CCCCGATATGTTTGTAGAAAAAACACGAATAAAAAAAAATAAAGCACCATAGGTGCGACACAAAATAATTATACATTTCTGTGCTACGCACCTTTATTTTTACTAATCGAGGTCATTTTGTTTACCATAAGGGGCAGCGCCCCGATATGTTTGTAGAAAACCGTGAACAAAAAAAATAAAGCACCGTAGGTGCGACACAAATTTTAATATTATAAAATATTTTGCGAATCGTGAATGCTTCGATTACATCTATGAATATTTTGAAATGAAAAATAATTTGTTTAATATTGAACTTTTTATAAAAAATCTATGTTATGTGTTGTAGAAATATTTGAATTGAAAAAGATATTTCTAATTATTATTTTATTTACACAAACATAGGAGATTGAAAAATGATTAACAAAAATGTTGTTGAGGCGTTAAATAATCAAATTAATCACGAACTGGCATCAGGCTATCTTTATTTATCGATGGCTTCTTATGCCGACTCAATAAATTTCGGTGGCTTTGCTCATTGGTTAAAATTACAAGCAAAAGAAGAAGTTGAGCACGCTATGAAGATTTATGATTACTTGAATGATTGCGGTGAAAAAGTAGAATTAAAAGGAATTGAACAACCAGAAACTAAATTTAATTCATTGAAAGAAGTTTTTGAAAAAGTTTTAGCACATGAGAAGAAAGTAACTTCTTTAATAAATAAATTATATGAGTTAGCAGTTAAAGAAAATGACTATGCAACTCAGATAAAAATGCAATGGTTTGTTTCAGAGCAAATAGAAGAAGAAAAGAATGCGTCTGATATTTTAGAGCAATTAAAAAATATTGGCGATCATTATGGTTCTTTAATCATGTTAGATCGACACCTTGCTTCAAGGCAATAAATATTATGGCTTTTCATTTTTATACTGAAAAGCCTTTTTATTATTATTTTAAGAGAGCAACATGTCTAAAGATTATTTTTGTCATATTCAATTGCCAGTAATGATTTGAATAGGGTTAAGAATTTTTATAAAACTGTATTTAATTGGAATTTCGAGAGCTTGCAAAAAGATATTATTCTATTCAATCCTCCTGATGGGATAGGTGGCTCTTTCAAATTAGCGAAGGAAACTTCGAATAATACTTGTATCTTACCTTTTATTTGTGTTGAAGATATCGAAAAGACTTTAGAGTTAATTATTGAAAATAATGGAACGCTTATTGAAATAAAAACTGAGGTGCCCGGTTTGGGTTATATAGCCAAATTTTCTGATACGGAAGGTAATGTGCTTGCTTTATTAGAAGAATATAAAAACGAGTAAAAATGACTTATAACATTTCAGTCGATATTAACAACAAACAAAATCTCATAAATCCTTTATTGTATGGTTCTTTTGCAGAACATTTAGGTAAATGTATTTATGGTGGTATATGGGTTGGAGAAAATTCCTCTATAAAAAATGAAAGGGGATTTAGAATAGATGTTTTAGATTGCCTAAAAGAAATTGAATTGCCAGTAATAAGATGGCCCGGTGGTTGTTTTGCTGATACATACCATTGGATTGATGGAGTTGGACCTAAAAATAAAAGACCAAGAAGATATAACCTTTGGTGGAAACAACCAGAAAGTAATGCTTTTGGAACAGATGAATTTATGCAGTTGTGCAATTTACTTAATTCTGAACCATATCTGGCTATTAATGTTGGTTCGGGCTCTGTTCAGGAAGCGCTAAATTGGATAGAATACTGTAACTCATCAAAAAATACTGAATTTGCAGAGCTTAGAGTAAAAAATGGTCACCGAAAACCTTATAATGTAAAATATTGGGGTATTGGTAACGAAAACTGGGGTTGCGGTGGTGCAATGTCTCCAGAATATTATGCAGATTTGTATAGACGCTTTGCAACTTACATTCGTCAGCAAACAGATAGCAATGTTAAGTTAATAGCCTGTGGTTCAAATACAGATTTTGATGATTGGGATGAGAGAGTTCTCAAGAATATTCAAACAAAATATTTTGACCTGGTTGATTTTATTTCCTTACATGTTTATACTGGTTGGAATATCGAGCAAAATAACCTTTCTGAACAAGACTATTATAAGATTATTAAAGATATAAGCATTACAAAAAATAAAATTGAAAAAGCAATTCAGCTCTGCAATATATATAGCAAAAATAAAAATATTAAAGTGATTCTTGATGAATGGGGGCTGTGGTACAAAGAAGCTACGGTAAATAATGGATTGTTTCAGGAAGGATTATTACTTGATGCTATATTTGAGGCGTTAAATTTTCATCTTTTACACAATTATTCTGATGATTTGTTTATGACAAACTTAGCTCAAGCTGTAAATGTGCTTCAATCATTTATCTTAACAAGAGGTAATAATATAGTACGAACACCTACATACTATCTTTATAAAATGTATAAACCACATAGAGGTAAAAGGGTAGTCAAATTAAATTCCAACCTGCCAAAAATAAAGTTAACTGATGATGATTATGTAAATGCTTTATCAATATCCGGTTCAATATCTGAAGATAATAAAGAGATTTTTATCACAATTGTTAATATTGATTTAGAAAAAGATTATTATATTAATTTAAATTCTTTTCCAAATTATAGTTTGATCGATGCTTTTGTGTTAACTGCTAATGATTTCAGAGAAAGAAATAACTTCTTTAGTCCAAATACCATAATGTTAGTAAAGAGAGAAAAAAATGATTTAAAGGATATTTTGATAAAAAAGCATAGCCTAAATTCCTTTCTTTTTAAAAAAATCTAATATAAAATTATTTTATAAATCACATTCTGGGATTATCATAAAATTTATCCAATACAGTCATATTATTTATACCTTTATTAATAGTAAACACAATTATAAAGTTTATAAAATCTAATTCTACGTTTCCGGGCAGTAGAGGTAAGGCTTTTTAATCTGATTTTTCAATAAAAGAGATGTGGTTCTAATTGAAATATGTCTTTGAAAGTGATTAAAGTTTTGCTACTTATGCAGAAGTAAATTATATATAGATAGTTTTGAGATGAAACTTATATAAATATTTGTAAATTTACTTAATAATTGTAAATAAACAATATAATAATTTGCCTATCTCCAAATAACACTTAAGCAAAAAATCGAAGTGTTATGTAGTGTTATTAGTGTTATAAGTGTTATATTGAATTTAAATATATTGTAAATATTATATATAGCTATTTTTAGTAAATAACACTTCTCCCCCTGTGCACCAATGTAATTAGCAAAAGTATGAAGAAAAATTCTGATTAACTATAAAATACTACCTCAAAAGTAAAATTAAAATACTGTATTATAAAAATATAAATAGATTGATATTAGATAAGTTATTTATATATTTTTAATGTTAAATATTTAATAAAATCATAATAGGGAAAAAGTTAATGGATTGAGAAAAAAATACCAAAGATTATATAATAATATAGAAGTGAAAAAAAGAGAGAGTTTAATCAAGATTTAATTGATTTATAAAAAAGTTTCAAATCATTTTTTACCTGATCATTTAATTGATGCCATCTAACACCTCTTATAGCACCTTCTAAAGCATATAATGTATTAAGGGATGCAGAACTATCTACTAATAATAGTTTTGAGAAAGCAGTTCTACTTCCAATATTTTTCAACTCTTCGAGAGAGTGAATTTCACATTTTTCTAACTTATTAATCAGTTTTTTACTCATAATTAGTTCAGATTTGTTTCTTGTCATAAGTAAATTAAATCTTTATTTCAAATAAAAATTTATTTAATAGTTATATTCCTTATATAATAGTTATCATTTTACTACCCAATGGATGCCTAAATGATTCAGGCATCCACGATGGGTTAGGCTATGAGGTGGATAGCAAGAAAATCATTTTAATAAAACCATTCTTCTAATCTCACACCAATTACCTGAAGATAGTTTATAAAAGTAGACACCACCTGGTAAATTACTGGCATTAAAATTTATTTCATAAGTACCAGCAGTCTTATATTCGTTAATAAGTGTTTGAACATTACGACCTACTACATCAAATACTTCTAATTTAACATTACCATTTAGATGAAGGTCAAAATAAATTTTTGTAGTTGGGTTAAAAGGGTTTGGATAATTTTGCGAAAGAGAAAACCCTTTAATCTGTGAATAACTAATACAACTAATAAATATTAAAAATATGTATAAAAAATTTTTCATTATAATTAATAAATTTATGTTTTACTATTAAAATGCTATCAAAAATTATACCATTTTTTTTAATCAATTTAGAAAGGTTATAGAAATGATAATATATTATAATTATTGTATTTATATAAAATACAAAAAAATTATAGTTTACTCTTTTAATTACAACAGTCTACAAAAATTGACATCTGTCAAATTAATGTGTGTATTGTTATATTATTAATAGTACTAATTCTATTATAAGTTATTTTAAAATATTAATGATTGATAATATTAGATATTATAGCTTAATAAATATTAGAGTCCTTACCCTTTAAAATTTCCGGAAGTTTTATAATATTCTTAGTGAGGGGGTGGAAGTGTTATTTTTTGTAAAAATGGTTATGTATAATATTTACAATGTACTTAAATTCAATATAACACTAATAACACTTCATAACACTTCGACTTTTGGTCTAAGTGTTATTTGGAAACATGCAAATTATTATATTGTTTATTTACAATTGTATAACAATTTATGTAAAATTTAGTAAATTAATCAAACTTGGATCAGGATAACTATCAAAATTGTTTTGGTATTTCTAACATATTATTATATAAATAAGAAATATGTAATATTGAGATTCTAACACATTCCTTTTATATACTCATGTTCATCTTAGGTGATACATTATTATATTAAATTGATTTTTTGTTAACAAATATTTAGAGATTAGTATCTTTTCTAAAGATAAAGTATAAATCCTATGCTATTATCCTTTCCTGGTTTGATTAAGACTAAAAAGTATAGATTTGATATTTTAATTAATTTTATGTTTACACTTGATTAAAAACAATTTAATATGATTATATTTTTAAAAAAGGGATAGTATTTATTTGTTATAGATTTATGGTAAATATTGTACTCATAATTATAATGTGTAATATGTAATTTATAAGACGAAAAAAAAGTTTATCTATTTTTTAAAAAAAATAAAATTTTTTAAAAAAAAGTATTGATTAATTAAAAAAAAAATTGTACATTAGAAGCTCATAAAAATTTTAAAGCAGTTTTAAAATAACTTGACTTTAATTTAAAAAATTTTTATATTGAAAGGCTATTTCAAAAAATAGGAGTTTAATTTGCCAACGATAAACCAATTATTGCGGAAAAATCGTAAGAGAGTACTAGCAAAGGGAAAATCCCCGGCGCTTGATTCTTGTCCTCAAAAAAGAGGTGTATGCACCAGAGTTTACACAACAACTCCGAAGAAGCCAAACTCAGCCCTTCGAAAGGTTGCTCGTGTAAGGTTATCAAATGGAATAGAAGTAACCGCTTACATACCTGGTGAAGGACACAATTTGCAAGAACACTCTATCGTAATGATTAGGGGAGGAAGAGTTAAGGATCTTCCTGGTGTAAGATATCATATAATAAGAGGGACGCTTGATGCGCAAGGCGTTCAGGATAGAAAACAAGGCAGATCAAAGTATGGCGCAAAGAAACCTAAACAACAACAAAAAGCTTAATGAAGTATGCGTAAGAAAAGAGCAAATAAAGTAAAATTAGAGTTAGATCCGAAATATAATGATCTTTTGGTGACAAAGTTCATCAATAATCTTATGTGGAAAGGCAAGAAGAATCTTGCTAGAAGAATTTTCTACGAAGCAATGGATATTATAGCTTCAAGGACGAAAACTGATCCTATAGAAGTGTTTAAGAAAGCTTTAAACAATGTTTGCCCTGTTATCGAGGTAAGAGCTAGAAGGGTTGGTGGTGCTACATATCAAGTGCCGACAGAAGTTCGTCCGGAAAGGAAAATGGCTTTAGGTATTCGTTGGGTTTTAACTTTCGCCAGACAAAGATCAGATAAGTCAATGGCTGCTAGGTTAGCTTCTGAATTGATAGCAGCTTCAAATGGAGAAGGTAACGCAATTAAGAAAAAAGAAGATACACATAGAATGGCAGAAGCTAATAGAGCTTTTGCTCACTATAAATGGTAAAATGTTAAGGATTTATGCAGCGAGAAATTAGTTTAGATAGGACACGGAATATTGGAATTATGGCCCACATCGATGCGGGCAAAACCACTACTACTGAGAGAATTCTCTTTTATACTGGTGTTACGCATCGTTTAGGGGAGGTTTATGATGGTAACGCTACGATGGACTGGATGGAACAAGAGAAAGAAAGAGGCATAACTATTACTAGTGCTGCAACTACTTGTTTTTGGAAAGATCATCGTATTAATATTATAGATACACCTGGTCACGTTGATTTTACAGTTGAGGTTGAAAGATCTTTAAGAGTACTAGATGGAGCTGTAGCTCTATTTTGTGCTGTTGGAGGTGTTGAGCCTCAATCTGAAACTGTATGGCGCCAGGCTGATAAGTATGGGGTTCCGAGAATTGCATTTGTAAATAAAATGGATAGAATTGGCGCTGATTATTATAATGCAATCGAAATGATGAAAACAAGGCTCGGAGCTAATCCAGTACCTATTTATCTCCCTATTGGTCAAGGTGAAATGTATTGTGGTAATATAGATTTAATCCACAATAAAGCACACATGTTTAATGAATCCACTTTAGGATCTACAGTTGAAGAGATTGAAATTCCAACCAGCTTAAAAGAACAAGCCAAAAAATACCGCACTGCGATGTTAGAATCAGTTGCTGATGTGGATGATACCTTGCTTGAAAAATATCTTGAAGGCGAAGAAATTACACCTGAAGAGATAATTCGAGTTTTAAGGCAGGCAACGATTCAATTAAAAATTATTCCAGTCATTAGTGGCTCTTCATTTAAAAACAAGGGTGTGCAAGATCTATTAGATTCCATAGTATCATTTTTACCCTCACCACTTGATAAAGGAGATATAGTAGGTCATCATCCATCATCTCAAGAAGAGATTAGGAGAAGACCTTCAGATGATGAAAAATTTTCTGCTTTAGCTTTTAAAATTCAAACGGACCCTTATGGTAGATTAACTTATTTTAGGGTTTATTCAGGTGAATTGCAATCAGGTAGTTATGTATTCAATTCTACTAATGGAAAAAAAGAGAGAATTAGTAGAATTTTGAGAATGCACGCAAATAGAAGGGAAGAAGTAGATTCTGTAGGAACAGGTGATATAGCTGCCGCAGTTGGGTTGAAGTTCACTAAAACAGGTGATACACTTTGTGATGTAGATAATCCAATTGTTTTGGAAGTTATGGATTTCCCTGAACCCGTAATATCAATTGCAATTGAACCAAAAACTAAAGCTGATCAGGATAGACTTTTTGATTCACTCAATAAATTAGCTGATGAAGATCCTTCATTCAGAATTATTAGCAATGAAGAAACAGGTCAAACAGAAATCAGTGGAATGGGTGAATTACATCTTGAGATTATTGTTGATAGATTAAAAAGAGAATTTAATTTAGAAGCTAATATTGGTAGACCACAAGTAGCTTATAAGGAAACTATAACAAAATTATCTAGAGCAGATGTAAAGTTTGCTAAACAATCTGGTGGTAGAGGTCAATATGGACATGTGGTTATAGAGATTGAACCGGGTGAAAAAGGTAAAGGTTTTGAATTTGTAAATAAAATTGTTGGTGGTGTAATTCCAAAAGAATATATTCCTGCTGTTGCAGAAGGTATTCAGGAAGCGATGAAAAATGGTGTATTAGCTGGCTATCCGGTTGAAAACATAAAAGCTACATTAATTGATGGTTCATACCATCCGGTTGATTCATCAGAGTTAGCTTTTAAAATAGCCGGTTCAATGGCTTTTCAGGAAGCAGCAAAAAAAGCAAATCCAGTATTACTTGAACCCATAATGGATATTGAAATAATTACCCCCGAAGAATACTTAGGAGATATACTAGGTGATTTGAATTCAAGAAGAGGAAAGATAGAGGGAATGGGCACAAGAAATCAAGGTCAGGTAATAAGAGGCCATGTTCCGCTTTCTGAAATGTTTGGATATGCAACTACCATTAGATCAATTTCACAAGGAAGGGCTTTATTTACGATGCAATTTGCAAAATATGATAAAGTACCAGAAAGTATAGCAAAAACTATAATTGAAAAAAAATCGTAAAAGAAGTAAAAATAATAATCTACAGTAATAATTTAGGAGATTAATAATAATGGCTAAAGAAAAATTTACTCGTGACAAACCCCACGTTAATGTTGGAACAATTGGTCACGTAGATCATGGAAAAACAACCTTGACAGCTGCTATAACTATGGTTTTAGCAAAGAAAGGTTTGTCTCAAGTTAGGACATTCGATTCAATCGATAATGCTCCGGAAGAAAGAGAAAGAGGTATCACAATTGCAACAGCACACGTTGAGTATCAAACAGCAAATAGACACTATGCTCACGTAGATTGTCCTGGTCACACAGATTATATTAAGAACATGATTACTGGTGCTGCTCAGATGGATGGTGCAATTCTTGTAGTAGCTGCAACAGATGGTCCGATGCCTCAAACAAGAGAGCATATTCTTTTAGCCAGACAGGTTGGTGTGCCAAGAATAGTTGTTTTCTTGAATAAATGCGATATGGTTGACGATCCTGAATTAATAGAGTTAGTAGAGCTTGAATTACGTGAACTTCTTAAGAAGTATGAATTCCCTGGCGATGAGATTCCTATCATTAGAGGTAGTGCACTCAAAGCTATGGAATTAGCAATGAAACCAGAATCACCAGCAGATGCACCTGAATTCAAATGCATATATGAATTAATGGATGCTTGTGATAGCTACATTCCACTTCCTGAAAGACCACTTGATAAGCCATTCTTGATGCCAGTAGAAGACGTATTCACAATTACTGGTCGTGGAACAGTAGGTACAGGAAGAATCGAAAGAGGTAAAGTACGTGTTGGTGATGAAGTTGAGATCGTTGGATTAGGACAGCACAAGAAAACAGTATGTACTGGCGTTGAAATGTTCAGAAAAGAGCTTGATGAAGGTATAGCAGGTGATAACGTTGGATTGCTCTTAAGAGGTGTAGAAAAGAATGATCTCGAAAGAGGTATGGTTATTGCAAAACCAGGTTCAATTACTCCTCATAAGAAATTCAAATCACAGGTTCTTGTTCTGACAAAAGAAGAAGGTGGAAGACATACTCCATTCTTCAATAACTATAGACCACAGTTTTATTTCAGAACCACAGACGTTACTGGTGTAGTTACATTACCAGAAGGTGTACAGATGGTTATGCCAGGTGATAACGTTGATGGTTTAGAAGTAGAACTTATTACACCGATAGCAATGGAAGAAGGATTAAGATTTGCTATCAGAGAAGGTGGTCATACTGTTGGCGCTGGAGTAGTAACAAAGATTATTGAATAATAAATTTTAATAATAAATAGCTTTTAAGGTTAAATTTCAGAGGGTGTAGAAATTGACAGGTCAAAAAATTCGTATCAAATTGAAGTCATACGATCATAATTTGATCGATAAATCAACGGAAAAAATAATTAAAGCAGTTAAAGCAACTGGAGCGGTAGTATTGGGTCCAATACCACTACCGACAAAAAGATCGGTATATACAGTTCTTAGATCTCCACATGTTGATAAGAAATCAAGAGAACAATTTGAAATATGTTCTCACAAAAGGTTGATTTATATAATGAATCCATCTCCTAAGACTGTAGATTCTTTAATCAAATTTGAACTACCTGCGGGAGTTGATATTGGATTAAAGGTTGAAGTTTAACCTTAAAAGATTGATATATTATATCAGGAATTTGTAATGAACGGAATATTAGGTAAGAAAATCGGGATGACCGGTGTATTTGATGATAAAGGTAACTATATACCTTGTACAGTTATAGAAGCCGGTCCTTGTTATGTCACTCAGATAAAGACATTAGAAAATGATGGCTATCAGGCAATTCAGGTAGGTTTTGGAGAAAAGCCAGAAAGGTTAGTAAATAAACCATTGATGGGTCATTTCAACAAAGCCAATGTGAAACCTGCTTACTATCTGGGTGAATTCCGTGTAGATGATGTTTCAAAGTACAAAATTGGAGACAAAATTGATGTATCAATTTTTGCTGTTGGAGACAAAGTAAAAGTAACAGGTACATCAATAGGAAGAGGTTTCCAGGGTGTAGTAAAGAGACATCATTTTGGCGGTGGTTCAGTAACACATGGTCAGAGTGATAGATTGCGCGCTCCCGGTTCAATTGGAGCAAGTTCATATCCATCACGTGTATTCAAAGGTCAGAGAATGGCTGGTAGAATGGGTGGTGTGAAAAGAACTGTAAGAAATCTAAGTGTTATCAATGTGATAGCAGATTCAAATTTACTTTTAGTTAAAGGCTCTGTTCCTGGTGCAAAGAATAGTTTAGTGAAAATCTTTAAATAGTATTTGGATATTTTAGTCGAGTTAAAATGAAATTAAATGTGCATAGAATCGATGGTACTAAAACTGATGAACTGGTAGAACTGGATTCATCAATCTTTGAAATTACGCCAAATGAGCATGCAATATATTTAGCTGTTAAAGCTTATCTGGCACATCAAAGACAAGGTACTCATAAATCAAAGGAAAGAAGCGAAGTATCCGGTGGTGGCAAAAAGCCATGGAGACAAAAAGGAAGAGGTACTGCTAGAGCAGGATCTATAAGGTCTCCTTTATGGGTAGGTGGTGGTACAATTTTTGGTCCAAAACCACACACTTATGATTTAAAGGTTCCAAAAAAAGTAAGCAGACTAGCAAGATGTTCAGCTTATTCAATTAAAGCTAAAGAAAATAAAATAATTGTTGTTGAAGATTTTACATTATCAGAGAAAAAGACAAAGAAAATGGTTGAAATTTTGAAGAACTTTTCTCTGGATGAAAAAAAGACTCTTCTAATGTTAGGTAAAAAAGATGAGAATATTTATTATTCTGGCAGAAACATAGAAAAATTATTTATTGTTGAAGCCAAAAATGCATCGATTTTTGATATTGTGAATAATGATACTCTTTTAATACAAAAGAGTGCTTTAGAAGAGATAATATCTAATTATACAAAAAATTAAGATAGTAATATGAAACCAATTTTAAAAAGGCCGCTTTTTACTGAAAAAGTTACAGCTTTGACAGAGAAACTAAATCAATATGCTTTTGAAGTTGATATTGATGCAAATAAAATTGAGATAGCAAAAGCAGTTGAATCAAAATTTAATGTCAAAGTAAAAGATGTAAAGACAGTAATGCATCATGGTAAGGCAAAAAGCAGGCTTACCAGAAAAGGACTTCTTGAGGGAAGAACAAAAAGAATTAAAAAAGCTTATGTAACCCTTGAGAAGGATAATAAAATAGATTTCTTTGGGAATCAATAAAAAGTAGAAGATTATGGGTATAAGAAAATTAAAACCAATAACGCCGGCAACCAGATTTTATTCGATATCAACTTTTGAAGAGATAACAAAAACAAAACCAGAAAAATCTCTTCTAAAACCTTTAAAAAAATCAGGTGGTCGTAATAATCATGGTCACGTAACTTCAAGACACAGAGGTGGTGGTCATAAGAGACAATATAGAATCATAGATTTTAAGAGAGATAAAATCGGAATTGAAGGTAAAGTTGCTTCAATTGAATATGATCCTAATAGAAGTGCCAGAATAGCTTTAATTGTGTATAAAGATGGTGAAAAAAGATATATACTTGCACCTGATGGATTGAAAGTTGGTGAAGTAATTGTTTCTGGTCCTGATGCTGAAATTAAAGTAGGAAATTGTTTACCAATAAGAAAAATTCCTACAGCTACCTTTATTCATAATATTGAGATGAAGAGAGGTAAAGGTGGTCAAATAGCAAGAGCAGCAGGATGCAGTGTACAGATACTTGCAAAAGAAGGTGATTATGCTCAATTGAAAATGCCATCTGGTGAAATTAGAAAGATCAGATTAGATTGTTATGCTACAATTGGTGTAGTAAGCAATGTTGATCATGAAAATATTAGCATAGGAAAAGCTGGAAGATCTAGATGGTTAGGTAAACGGCCACATGTAAGAGGTGTTGCTATGAACCCAATAGATCACCCAATGGGTGGTGGAGAAGGAAAAACATCAGGTGGTGGTCATCCTGTTTCTCCTTGGGGTTTACCAGCCAAAGGCTATAAAACCAGAAAGAAAAAGAATCCATCAAATAAATATATTGTTAAACGAAGAAATAAATAATTAAAAGAAAAAAGTATGTCTCGTTCTATTAAGAAAGGACCATTTATTGATCCAAAGCTTCTGAAAAAAGTTCAGGAGTTAAACAAAACGAATCAAAAGAAAGTAATAAAGACCTGGTCAAGAGATACAACTATCTCTCCTGAATTTGTTGGTCATACTTTCGGTGTGCATAAAGGTAACATATTTATACCTGTTTATGTTCAGGAAAATATGGTTGGGCATAAACTTGGTGAATTTGCACCAACAAGAATATTCAGAGGACATCCGGGTTTAAAATCTGAAAAAGCATAATAGGAATTAAAATGGAATCAAGAGCAATACAAAGATACGTTGGTTCATCGCCAAGAAAGATGCGGTTAGTTGTTGATATGGTACGAGGTTTACCTGTTGATCATGCTATTAGTTTATTGCATTTTTCGACAAAGCATGCATCGAAAGTTCTCGAAAAAGTAATAAGATCAGCCGTATCTAACTTAATGAATTTAGATGAAACAAAAAAGATTGATACAGCGAAAATTTATATCAAAGAAATTAAAGTTGACTGTGGTCCCATTGCAAAAAGAGTTTTACCAGCTCCAATGGGGCGAGCATACAGAATTAGAAAAAGATCTAATCATATAACAGTTGTAGTTGCAGAAAAAGAAAGTAAAAATTAAAAATATTTACACAGGAGGAATTTTTTGGGACAAAAAACACATCCAATCGGACTTAGACTTGGAATAATAAAAACTTGGGATGCTAACTGGTATGATGAAAAGAACTTTGCCCAAAAACTAGAAGAAGATCTGATGATAAGAAATTACATCAGAAATCGATTAAAGAAAGCTGGAATTTCTAGAATTATTATTGAAAGAACACCAAAGAGTATAGTATTGACTCTTCATACTTCAAGACCGGGCATAGTTATCGGCAAAAGTGGAAAGGAGATTTCTCAGTTAGAGGAAGAGCTGAAAAAAGTTACTAACAAAGATGTCAAGATTCTTATTAATGAAGTAAAGCGTCCAGAATTAGATGCTTATATGGTTGCAGAAAATATTGCTCAACAATTAGCAGGTAGAATTTCATTTAGAAGAGCAATGAAAACAGCTATTACTGCAGCTATGAGGATGGGTGCCGAAGGAATACGTATTATGTGTTCTGGCAGATTGGGTGGTGCCGAAATGGCAAGAACAGAACAATATAAAGAAGGAAGGATTCCTCTTCATACTTTAAGAGCAGATATTGATTATGCATCTACAACCAGTCATACAATTTATGGTGCAATAGGTGTTAAAGTATGGATTTGCCATGGCGAAGTTTATACAGCCGGCGGCAATAGAAATTAAATGTTGAAATAGGAGTTTTTTACAATGTTAATGCCAAAAAGAGTTAAGTATAGAAAAGCTCAACGTGGAAGAACGTGTGGTAAGGCATACCGTGGTTCTACAATTGCCTTTGGTGATTTTGGTTTAAAGACATTAGAACCGGGCTGGATTACAAGTAGACAAATTGAAGCGGCAAGAATTGCACTTACCAGACATTTGAAAAGAGATGGTAAAATTTGGATTAGAATTTTCCCTGATAAACCAGTTACAAAAAAGCCGGCTGAAACCAGAATGGGAAAAGGTAAAGGAGCCCCTGAGTTTTGGGTTGCTGTAGTAAAACCAGGTAGAATTATGTTTGAAGTTGGTGGTGTAAATCTTGCTTTAGCTGAAGAGGCTTTAAGACTTGCTTCGCATAAATTACCTGTTAAAACAAAATTCGTTGTAAGACCAACTTACGAAGAAAAATAAAAATAAGATAAGATTATGAAAATACACGAAATCAGAGAAATTACTTCGATTGAAGAGCTGAAAGCTAAAATTAAAGAAGAAGAAAAAAACCTAGAAGAGTTAAAATTTCTTCTGGCAACAAGGCAATTAGAGAATACCGCTAAAATCAGAAACACGAAGAAAGATATTGCCAGAATGAAGACAGTTCTTACTGAACGTGAAAGAAATATTAGAGTCAATAAAAAGAATAGTAAATAATCTAGGATAATTTATAATATGAATGAACGCAGAACATCCAGAAAAGTTCGTATTGGCAAAGTTGTTAGCGATAAGATGCAAAAAAGTATAGTCGTTTTAATTGAGAGGAGAGTAAAACATCCACTCTACAAAAAGTATTACACAAGAACGACTAAAATTATGGCGCACGATGAAAAACAAGAAGCTCATATTGGAGATATTGTAAAAATTTCTGAGACAAGACCATTAAGCGCCAGAAAGAGATGGAGATTAGTCTCAATAATTGAAAAAGCAAAATAGTTTACCTTAGTTTAGGGAGGGTACTCACGTGATTCAAGAAGAAACCGATTTAGTAGTAGCTGATAATTCCGGTGCAAAAAGAGTAAGATGTATTCGTGTTCTTGGTGGACATGATAGAAGATATGCGGGTGTTGGAGATTTAATAATAGTTTCGGTTAAATCTGCTATCCCTGGCGGTACAGTTAAAAAAGGTGATATATCTAAAGCTGTGGTTGTCAGAACAAAGAAAGAAACAAGAAGAGAAGATGGTTCATATATAAGATTTGATGAAAATGCAGCAGTTTTAATTAATCAACAAAATGAACCAAAAGGTACTCGTATATTTGGACCAGTTGCTCGTGAATTAAGAGAGAAACAATTTATGAAAATTATTTCTCTAGCACCAGAAGTATTATAAAGAGGATTTAAAAATGAAAATTAAAAAGAATGACACTGTTTTGGTTATAGCTGGAAATTATAAGGGAAAAACAGGAAAAGTTTTGAAAGTTTTTCGCGATACCAATAAGGTTATTGTTGAAGGTGTAAATATTGTTAAAAGACATTCAAAGCCAACGCAAAAAGTGCCTCAAGGTGGTATAATTCAAAAAGAAGCACCGATTCATGTATCAAACGTGATGTTGGTTGATCCTAAAACAAATGAACCTACAAGAGTTGGTGGTGTGATTTTAAAGGATGAGGCAACAGGAAAGAAAAGAAAAATGCGTATCGGCGTAAAAAGTAAAGAAATGTTTGAATAAAACGATAAAAAGAGTTCAGGACAATGGGAAAAGAAAAAACCAAAAAAACGACTCAGCAGCAAGCAACAAGTAAGAAACAAAAAGGTAAGTCAGAAGAACAAGTGGAAAAGAAGCAGGTTCAAGTTAAAGCAGAGCCTGAAGAATATATAGTTCCACGATTATTTGAAAAATACAAAAAGGAAGTAGTTCCTTCATTAATGAAATTTTTTAATTTCAAAAGTGTAATGCAGGTTCCTAAAATTCAAAAAATTGTTCTTAACATTGGTGTAGGTCAGGCAACACAGGATCCAAAAATTCTTGATGATGCTGCAAAAGAATTAGAATCAATTGTTGGACAAAAACCTGCAATAAGAAAAGCAAAGAAATCAATTTCTAACTTTAAGTTACGTGAAGGAATGAATATTGGTTGTATGGTAACTCTTCGTGGTGCTAAAATGTATGAGTTTTTGGATAGATTAATTAATATTGCTATACCAAGAATCAGAGATTTTAGAGGCGTTTCAGATAAATCTTTTGATGGAAGAGGGAACTATACATTAGGAATAAAAGAACACATGATATTCCCGGAAGTTAATGTTGATAAAATAACAAGATTATACGGAATGGATATCACAATTGTAACTTCTGCGAAGACGGATCAACAAGCATACGAATTATTAAAAGCATTAGGTATGCCATTTAGAAAGAAAGAAGTTTCAAATTCATAAAATAGAACGGGAAAAAAATTTAAGGAGTTAATTTGGCTCGTTTAGCAATGATAGTAAAGGCGAAGAGAAAACCAAAATTCGCCACCAGAGTTCACCACAGATGTTCAATATGTGGAAGACCAAGAGGATACTTGAGAAAGTTTGGAATTTGTAGAATTTGTTTTAGAACACTTTCTCTTGATGGGAAAATTCCTGGAGTTAAAAAGGCTAGTTGGTAAAAAAGAAGATAGGAGTTAATTATAATGTCAGTTACTGATCCAATATCGGATTATTTGACTAGAATACGAAATGCTGCAAAAGCAAAACACAAAAAGGTAGACATTCCTTCTACAAAAATGAAGGAATCTATAACAAAAATATTGTTAGAGAATGAATATATTCAGCATTACAGTATTCATGAAGAAGGAGTAAAAAAGATTTTAAGAATTTACTTAAAATATGATGAAACTGGATGCGTTATTCGTGGATTAAAAAGAATCAGCAAACCAGGAATTAGGTACTATGTTAACTCAAAGAATTTACCACGTGTACTTAATGGTTTAGGAATGGCTATAATTTCCACGCCAAAAGGTATAATGACCGAAAAGCAAGCAAGAAAACAAAATGTTGGTGGTGAAGTTATTTGCCATATTTGGTAAATTTTGTAAATAATTAATTGTAGGAGATACTAAGTTGTCACGTATT
>Ga0116184_10002336_pt1 | contig 16760 bp, 12 predicted proteins | sample AD_JPNNA5_MetaG_FD_89886 | JGI IMG/M metagenome (GOLD analysis project Ga0116184, IMG submission 89886) | Active sludge microbial communities of municipal wastewater-treating anaerobic digesters from Japan - AD_JPNNA5_MetaG | ecosystem: Engineered > Bioreactor > Anaerobic > Digestate | place... | reverse complement strand
GGGTCATCGTTTTTCCCGTGTAATCGTCCTCGGTGTGGGTATTGGCGTAGGAGCGGGAGACGTCGAGGAGTTTTTTCTCGACGAAATCGAGCAGCCGTCCCGAGGCGGTGTAATCGGCGTAAAACAGATGCCGCGGGCCGAAGGGCGTCGGAAAAGCCAGGTCGCGGCCGATGACGGCGCGGCGGATGTCGTTTAAGGTCAAGCGTCCGGCGAAAGAAAGCATGGGAACCTCGCGTTCCGGGCCATTTTAGCCGGAAACGGAAGGCCCGCCAATTCCGGCCGCGGTTTCAGGCGAGGGGAAGCCGGACGATGAACGCGGTCCCCGCCCCGGCCCCGCTCCGCGCCTCGATCGATCCGCCGTGAAGGAGGACGATGTGCTTGGCGATGGACAGCCCGAGGCCCGTTCCGCCGAGCTTCCGGGAGCGGGACGGGTCGACGAGGTAGAAGCGCTCGAAAATCCGGGGCAGGTGCTCGGCGGCGATCCCGGGCCCGGTGTCCGAGACCTGGAGCGTCATCAAGCCCTTGCCGGGCGACAGGGAGACCGTCACCCCGCCGCGGTCGGTGTATTTCACGGCGTTGTCGACCAGGTTGATCAACAACTGTTCCAGCAGAACCTCGTCGGCCCGGACGGGCGGCAGGTACGGGGCCGCCTCGATCTTCAGGGACAGTCCTTTCTCCGCCGCCCGGGCCGCGTACAATTCCGCGATGCGCCGGACCGCGGCGGCCGGATCCACCGCCTTCAGGTCGAGACGGATGTCCGGCGACTCGAGCTCCCCCAGCTTCAGGAGATCGTCGACGATCGCCCGCATCCGGACGACATGGCGGGAGAGGATGTCCAGGGCGGCCGGGTCGTTGATCGCCTTCCCGTCCAGGAGAAGCTCCAGCGCCCCGGAAATCGCGGCCAGCGGGGTCCGCAGCTCATGGGAGGCGTTGACGATGAAGTCTTTTTTCATTTCGTCGATCCGCCGCCGCTCGGTCATGTCGGTGAGCAGGAGCACGATCCCGTCCTGCGAAGAGAGATAGCCCGCGGCCGCCAGGTAGCTCCGGTCCCCGATCTTCACGTCGGCTGTCCGTCCGGCCTTTTCCCGCCGGCTGATTTCGATGAGGTCCTGGAGGCCGGCGTTCCGGACCGTTTCCAGGAATCCGCGGTTTTCGCCGGCCGCTTTCGGGAAAAGGGCATGGAACGCCTCGTTGGAAAAGAGAATCCGGCCGTCCCGGCCGATCACGGCCAAGCCTTCCCGGATCGAGGCGATGATGTTCGCCAGCTCTTCCTTCCGGCGCCCCAAGTCCTGAAACTGAGCCTCCAGCCGCTCCGTCATCGCGTTGAAAACCTCGGCCAAATGCCGAAACTCCCCTCCCCCTCCGACTCGGACTTTCACTCCGAAATCCCCGCCGGCGACCTTTTCGGAAGCGCGGACGAGGGCTTGGAGCGGGCGGGTCAGCCGGAGAGTGAAGAGAAGGGCGGCCAGGAGGGCCAGGACCGTCACGCCCAGGACCGTCCGGACGATGCCGCCTCGAAGCTCGGCCAAAAGCGCGTCCACGCCCCGGGCGTAAACGCTGAGCCGGAGAACGGCCCGGACTCCGCCCGAGTCGTCCTTCAACGGAATCGCGATATACATCATCCGGTCCTCGACCGTGTAGCTGAACCGGTCGGACCGGCTCGTCTTTCCCTCGAGGGCCTCGGCCACTTCCGGCCGGTACCGGTGACTCTCCATCGACGCCGGATTTCTCTCGGAATCGCCCAGGACGGCTCCGCCGGGGGCGATGACCGTCACCCGGGATTCGATCTTCCGCCCCTCCTCGACCAGGAACGATTCGAGCGCGTCGGGAGATCCGTCCAACAGCCGGAGGATGTCCGGCGTCATCGCCCGGCCGACGTGTTCCAGCTCGGTGGCCAGCCGGCGGTGGTAATGGGCGCGGATGATGCCGAAGGAAATGAGCGTCGAGAGAACGCTCGTCAGGAGAATCATCAGTCCGAATCCCCCGAAGATTTTCAGAAACAGGCTTCGTTTGCGCATGTCATTCCCCGCAAGACAGGATTTTTATAACCCAAAACGGGCCGCCCCGCAACCGGCCGCAAGGGTTGCGCCAAGCCGGGGGTTTTGTTATGAATAAAAGCAATAGAGGAGGAATCGCCATGAGCCGCGAGAAAAAACAAGAGTCGATTCCGGCGTCCGGCGGGGATCTTCAAATCACGTTCCTGGGGCATGCCTCTCTGGTTTTCGCCTGGAGGGATATCCTGGTCTACGTCGATCCGGTCTCGACGGAGGCCGACTTCGCCGTCCTGCCCAAGGCCGACGTCGTCCTGGTCACCCACGGCCACTTCGACCATCTCGATCCCAAGGCGGTCGCCCTCTTGAGCAAGCCCGGAACCGAGATCTTCTGCGACCCGGAGAGCCGGACGAGGCTTTCCCGGGCCCATGCCCTGAAAAACGGCGAAACCGCCTCGTCCCACTGCCTCGGAATCCAGGCCGTCCCGGCGTACAACATCACCGGGATGCGGTCCGAGGGGGTTCCCTTCCATCCCCGGGGAATCGGCAACGGCTACGTCCTGGCGTTCGGAGACGTCCGGGTGTATGTCGCCGGCGACACCGAAATCACCCCGGAGATGAAGGCCCTGAAAGGCATCGACGTCGCCTTTCTCCCGATGATGCGGCCCTACACGATGTCGCCGGACATGATCGCCGACGCGGCCCGGGCGATGCGGCCCAAGATCCTCTATCCTTATCACACCAAGGACGCCGACGCCGAGCCCCTCCGACGCCTTCTCCGGGACGTTCCCGGGATCGAGGTCCGATTCCGCTACGGCGGGAAATGAAGGAAGAAGCCATGTCCGAAAACGACGAGAAAAAACTCAAGCGCCGGCTCGACCCCGAAAACAGCAGCCGGATCCTTTCCGCTTCCGCCGTGCTCATCGGCGTCTGCCTCACGGCGATCGGGCTGATCCGCATCACCATCAGCCTCCAGCGCAAAAACACGATCGCCGACGATCTTCTCGCCTTGGACGCCGTCCTCTTCCTCGCGTCCTTCTTTTTTTCCTACTGGGCCTTGCGCTACCAGGGCGTTCCCCGCCCCCGCGGGCTGGAGCGCGCCGCCGATATCGTCTTCATGATCGGCCTGGTCTTCCTGGTTCTGATCTGCCTGTACATCGTTTACATGATCTCCGTGCCGTGACGGGGGGGCGGAGCTGGAGGTTGGGATATTACTGGCGTCAGTAATCTCAATCTGATCTACCTAGCCACTTCATTCTCATGTGATGTCAGCAAAACTGCCATCGTTGGCATATTCCAGAAGCATCGCCATAAGTCCGCCGATCGGCTCATTTCCGACGTCTGCCACATACGGTTTTCACGAGGATTGTCGACGGGATTTTGTGTCCGCCGATCGGCTCATTTCCGACGTCTGCCACCCAGCTTATTTTAATAATCGTTTTTGTCCACCAGTGTCCGCCGATCGGCTCATTTCCGACGTCTGCCACTCTGGACTCAGAGGCCGCCGCGAGCTTCTGTTTCAGTGTCCGCCGATCGGCTCATTTCCGACGTCTGCCACGCGGCGGCCCCGCGGGGTTTGGACGACCCAAGATCCGTGTCCGCCGATCGGCTCATTTCCGACGTCTGCCACCGAGAGGCCGATGACGGGGGGAGGCAAGTGACCAAGTGTCCGCCGATCGGCTCATTTCCGACGTCTGCCACACAAAGCCGGACATGGTTGCCGTCGGCCATTACCAGTGTCCGCCGATCGGCTCATTTCCGACGTCTGCCACACGTGACGGTTCAGTGTCTCCCAAGGCGTCTTATTGGTGTCCGCCGATCGGCTCATTTCCGACGTCTGCCACCAGTTCGTCGTCTTGAGTAGATATGTATTGTCGGTGTCCGCCGATCGGCTCATTTCCGACGTCTGCCACCCCTAGGCGTGTCATTGCGGTCCGACCTTGAGGCGTGTCCGCCGATCGGCTCATTTCCGACGTCTGCCACTGGGCGTCGACGACGGAATAGGCCGCCTTGGCCAGTGTCCGCCGATCGGCTCATTTCCGACGTCTGCCACGTCTGGGGCCAGTGACGTTTCCATTAATATCAATGTGTCCGCCGATCGGCTCATTTCCGACGTCTGCCACAAGCTAAAAGACGGAACCGCCCGGCGCGTGGAGTGTCCGCCGATCGGCTCATTTCCGACGTCTGCCACCGGAAGAGGAAAATCATGTTAACCACTTTAAGCCGTGTCCGCCGATCGGCTCATTTCCGACGTCTGCCACTCGTCAACTGGTTGGCCAGGTCTCAGGAGCGCGGCGGCGTGTCCGCCGATCGGCTCATTTCCGACGTCTGCCACGCATGAGGGTTGCCCTCCCTGTCCACGCGCCCGCGTGTCCGCCGATCGGCTCATTTCCGACGTCTGCCACTCCCCGCGGGGGCGGACGCCGGTTCTTGTTTCGGTGTCCGCCGATCGGCTCATTTCCGACGTCTGCCACTCGTCAAATATCGGGTCACCGATCCCCGTGGAATCGTGTCCGCCGATCGGCTCATTTCCGACGTCTGCCACCGGAGGCTTCTCGTTATCCTTTACCCGGCAATTCCGTGTCCGCCGATCGGCTCATTTCCGACGTCTGCCACGGGGGGAGCGGCGCGGTCATAGATGGCGTAATTCGGTGTCCGCCGATCGGCTCATTTCCGACGTCTGCCACCCAAGAGGACAGGGAAAAGAAATTCGCTTATATGTGTCCGCCGATCGGCTCATTTCCGACGTCTGCCACCCCGAAGCCATCAAAATCTACACGCTGAAATCGGTGTCCGCCGATCGGCTCATTTCCGACGTCTGCCACAATCTCTGGTCGAATGGACCAGGGGTCAACTTCAGTGTCCGCCGATCGGCTCATTTCCGACGTCTGCCACACAGACGTTCTTTCGGATGGTCGCAGACATAGTCACGTGTCCGCCGATCGGCTCATTTCCGACGTCTGCCACGCTGACCCCGGCGCTTGATGTTCCGGTCACGTTGTGTCCGCCGATCGGCTCATTTCCGACGTCTGCCACTGACGAGGGGACCATGACGAAGGAGCTCTCGCTCATGTGTCCGCCGATCGGCTCATTTCCGACGTCTGCCACCCCAATAACAGCGCCGATCGCAGCCGTCCTCCGAGTGTCCGCCGATCGGCTCATTTCCGACGTCTGCCACTCGCATACGAGGCCAAGGGCCGCGGCGACAACTGGTGTCCGCCGATCGGCTCATTTCCGACGTCTGCCACAGGGATACGGCGCGGCCCATGTTATTGCTTCCCGGGTGTCCGCCGATCGGCTCATTTCCGACGTCTGCCACCCCGAGCCGTAACCGAAGCCGTACTGGCAATTTCGTGTCCGCCGATCGGCTCATTTCCGACGTCTGCCACCGCCACTCTTCTAATTCCTTGATGGCATTGAAATTTCGAATCACAATGCGAGCATGGCCAGAAATCCGGAAATTCCGCCTGGTGCGAATACCGTTCAACCGGTTCTGCCTTCCCTCATATCAAGGAAACTCACATGCTACGAGCATTCAGCGGACCTCCCTTCACCACCCCCATACTCGCGGAGTCTGGTCTCTGTCGGAAAAGAACTGATCGGCCCACGGTGCCAAGCCCATTGAAAGGGACGACACGTTCCGTGGAAATTTTGCCTCCTGTAGAGGCTTTTTTAAATATATTACTAAATATCTATAAAGTCAAACAACGACAATACTGCTTTCTTGTTCCGGTAGTGATTTGCCGATAACAGTCGTTGCCTCGCGCGCCGCTTTTTCATCAGAGCCAATATCCATAATCATCACCTGATCTTCTTTCTGATTCATTTGATGCTCGAGATCAGTTTGTAACCTTACACGATCAATTTCCTTTAAAAAACAGAAGAAGATCGAATACTGCCAGGCTTCACCATACCCTTTAAGAACCTTATGGATGCATCTCAATCTTTTTGGATCTCTGATATCGTAACAAACCAAGTAGCATCGACGCATAATCCCCTCTGCGTGTTCAACGCGTAGTTAAAAATGCCAAAGAAGGCACATCACCCGTGAACCAAGCCGCTATCATCCGCGCATGCAAAACGATCATGCGCCGATAACTCAAGCGATATTTAAACACCGGGTGAGTGACCTCAGTATCCATTCGCCGGCCAAGAGCATTAAAAAAATTCCGCCTCCCGGCACTGGTGAGCGAGCAACCAGAGGCCGTGCGCAGAAAATGCCCCCTATCCAATTCTCCGCGGTTGAAGCAAGTAATCGCAACAGAATCCGCTATCAGCGGCCGAAACGGCTCCATGAGATCGAGAGCTAGAGCAGGTCGTCCCGGTTTCGATACATGAAAACCTCCGATAGACGGCTCCAGCCGTGCAAGACGCAACGCCGCCACGCATTCGTGAGTCAACATCGAATATGCCAGCGACAGACAGGAGTTGATCGGATCAGGCGGAGGTCTTCGTTTCCTTCCGTTTGTATCAAATTCAATCGAAAGAGGGCCTTTGAACATTCCGGAAAATTTTCCAAAGTATATAGCGGCCGCCTGACCTTCATGTCCACGCACGGCATCCATTGAATCTGCTTTCGCCGCGTTCTTGGCTTCCCTCGCCAGATCGGCCGTTACATCGGCAGGCAATGATCTATGATTGCGCAGGAGAAGCGTTCTCTGGTTCATGATTTTGGCCGATATTAGGGCACGTGCCAGTTCGAGACATACCTCCTTGCAATCAAGTTTTCGAATCTGTGACCTGCGAACCTCCGCGCTGACTGAATCGAGCGGGTCGATCATCGCCACTAGCCGTCCGCCTGGCGAAAGAAATGCGATAGGAGTCTTCATATCGGCAAGAGTGCAAATCGCTTGGGTGGTGATTTGAACCGATCCCAGCAGCGAAAGGCTTTCGAGATTAGCGAGCGGCATAGTCTTCACCGTGGAACCGTTCTTTTCAGTGACTCTCAACTCCATGCCGCGGACGCCGACTTTCACGCCATCTTGCTGAGCCACTACATGAATGCCATCATCACGTGGAGGCCAGATCTTTCTTGGCGTAAATTCATCACTCGGAGATTGAGCTCGTTGTTGATTAACCTCGTCTGGAAGGCATATCGGTTGAAGGGAGCATCTCTGACAGCGCGCATCATTAAGAAGCGGCAATGGCCGTGTGCCCTCGGCGCATCTTTTCGCTTTTTCCAGGGTTATCGCGGCTTCGACTTTGATAATATCATCGATAGCGATTCTGAGACGAAGCTTCTCCTCGGCGTAATAAATGACTGCTTCAGAAACTGTATAGCCGGCGCTTTCGAGAAGGATGGCTTGAAGGCCAACCTGGATGCGATCTGTAGGCCAAGGCTCTGGATGTGGAAGCGGAGATTGTTCCCTTTCGCAAGCTTCGTCGGCACGTGTCTCCATATAAACGTACTTAGGACGTCCCTTACGATACTCGACCGGCACGGCTATTTTTCCCGAGATCTCTGCCAAGTCTAGGGTTGCAGTGAGGCCGATCGAATCGCTCGTCAAAACCAGACGTCGAACGGCTTTTGGCCGTTCTGTATTATCCTCGCCTGAGTCCGTCGTTTCCATTAAGGCGCCAGGCTTATCCACGCGTCGATGGATTGCTTTTCCCTTCTCCGTGTCGCTACTAGGAACAAAGATCCCCTCGACCTGCATGTAATAAAAAAGTCTCGGACAATATGCATATTCGGCCACATTCCGGGCGGGCCACAAGCTTTCATCCATCGGCTGCATCCCTCTCAGAACGGAATGTCAGCCTCCTTGGACCCCTTTTGTGGTTGTTTGTCGCGTCCTTTTTTCTTTTCTTTAATATTCCGGATAACTCGACATTGCACGTCGTTCTGATAAGCGGCAATTTCTTTCCACTCTCCGGACTTGACGCATTCTAACGAGGATGATGAGATGTCGCGCCAAAGGTTGACAATCCCGTTGGCTTTGCCAACATTCTTTCTCCCTCGCTTAGTTATAATTTTATCTATATCGCTACTATGTACATGGGCGGGCTGGCGCAGCTGCTTATCTGGATTAACCGCCGCGCTGCCGTCAACCTTTTCCCTTACAGGTTTGAAGCTGGCTCGATCACATGGAACATACCACCACTTTCCAGGCCAGTCTGGGTCAGTAAGCGCCCGCAAACCGATGTTAGCAGCAGCGTTCAAGTCCGCCTGCAGGCCCATAGCTGCCGGAGATTTGGATTCAGCGGAAACGAATATTTCGCCCCCCTTGAGCGGAATGCGAATAACGCCGGCCTTTTCCCACTCCCCTCTCTTATCTTTCCACCGTTTATTCAATTCACATAGAAACCGCATGCGCGAGTCGCCTTTGCCTTCGGCCGGTTTTTTTTCTGCCTGCTCGACTTGTTTACGCCAATATTTCGACCGCATGAATTCCTTGACCGATAGATCCTGACAACGAATGCCTGGGGAGCCGGTTCGGGAATCCTGGAGTGACGTGTAGCTTGCCGAGACTTCTCGGAGGTGTATGCCATGAAGTTGACAGGATTCGGTTAAATACTTCTTGACCTTCGAGGACGACCACGTCATGAGTAGACAGTTTTCCCGACGGGTTCTGGTTTCCTTCGGCCGGTATTGGGTGAGGTTCTCGATGACGATAGCATGGCAGGGCTCATCTACTCGTTCTCTTGGACGTTTGACGTCTTTTTCCCCTCTGAAGCGCTTCATCCGGCCGATACCAAGTGCCGATTCAGCAATACGGCTAGCAAGCTGTTTCACGCGTTGCTCTCGCATGTTTTCCAAAGCATCTAGAGTGCGTTGACCAAATCTTTCTTTATTTTTCTCGCTCGTTCCATCCGGCTTGAGCCGTGTGAAGAACCCGACTTGTACTTTGCGGCGGAACTCGGTCAGAGTAGCAAGTCGAGTGAGTGAGAGCCCGCCTACCTTGCGTATGGCTGAATCTTGCGCAGCTTTGCCACGAGGAAGGATCCAGTCTTTGAACCAGCGAAGCCGTTTTTGCCACTGCTTGTCGTCCCCTTCCCATCGCTTCTTCCAGGCTTCGTGAAGAGCCTTGCGAAGCTTTGCGTCCTTAGCCAGAGCCACCGCCACGTCGTAGAGGTTTTTTCGATTCTCTTTCATCTTTTTCCGACGCTCAGCGCCTGAATCTTCCTCGCCGATTTCTTCCGGGATCTTGTATCCGGGCAACTTGGCGATAAGGCCATCCCACAGCTGAGATGCCGCATCGTCCTGCCACCCATTGGAAAAGGCCAAGCTATGCCAGAGCATAAGAGCGTCCTGAATGAACTCAACTCGTTTATTATCTCTCTCGGCTTTGTTGTCATTTGCAGAAAGCTCTTTAGGCTCGTTGAAGTAATATCTGCGACCGCCCGGCATAGTGTTGTAGGCCGCCGTCATGGCGAAGGCGATTCGCGCCCGGTCAGCATGACGCTTGAGCCCGAGACGCATAGTACGGACGGCGAAGAACATCATTTCATCGATGGATAGAGACGGGCTAGAGACGTCTCCCACGTCTTTATTGATCGGTTTCCATCCTAATGTACGCAGAACCTTGAGCCTCTTTTTTTGTTTTTCACTTTCCCCCCACCCCCCCTTGACCAATTGGTCGATAATCGGCGCTGTTCGGCCTATTTCAGCCTCCAGTTGATGAACTTCCCAAATTTCCTTGTTGGACGCCTCTCGAACCCCTTGCTCTTCGCCCTGGAGCCTGATAAGGAACTGGCGATCCAAGCGCGCCCAGGGAGCGGAATGCGGCATACCGTTCGGCAATTTATCCGCGCCGATTCGGCGATAGATAGTGGTCTTGTTGACTTCGGTTTGACCTCCTTTTTCCACCTTCTTTACTTTTTGTTTAAGATGCAAGTATAGATCGCTCGCTTTAGGCGGTTCATGTCCGGCGGCCCGACATGCTTTTCTAACCTTATCTGTACTAATCGCTTCCCACACCGCGCACGCCGCAGCATAACGGTGGCCAAGGTCGACGGAAAGCACGCGAAGACCGGCCAGTCGGGAAAGGTTATGTTTGGCCATTCCTTTACGTCCTTCCTCGTTGGAAGAATGCCAGAAGGGATAGGCAAGGCCGCGCCAATCATTCTTCGAGTTCTGAGAGGCGAGGATGATTTCACCATTCTTTTGATCTAACTTTATATTGTTTGCTGAAGCAAAATCACACCACGGCCCATTAGGCTGCAGCTTTGCCGAGAAAGAAACCAGCCATTGAAGGCTATCCCTCATCTTTTTTGCCTTTGTATCCCATCTATTGTCGGCGACTCTTTTGGCAATAGCTTCTAACTGCTTCCGAGGGGCCTGCAACCGGCCGTTCCAGTCTGCTTGTTCAAAGAGCCCCGATATCTTCACTCCATCGCGCCCAGTCACATTCGAAGCAGCTCGTCCCAATCTGTTTGCACGGGAAACTTCAATTAATTTCGTAGAGTCATCATCTGTATGAAGGGCAAGGTCTGCTGCCAGTCTCTTGGACCGCCAGGCTAACTCTGTCTTTTTAACAGCCTTGCCATCAAATAGGGTCATTGTCATCCCGTGTTTTGAGTTCAAGCGCTCGAGTTCCCTTTCTGCATCTTCAAGTTCTCTTTTTGCTGTCTTTAATTTATCTATTAATTGATCTTCCTTTGCGATATTTCCGGAAGATTTTCTTAGAATTAATTCTACTTTATTCACAACCGCTTGTTTCTTTGTACATCTCGTTTTCGCTTTTTCCAAATAAATAGCGGCTTCTCGTACTGAGAAATCGATGTCCCAGCGGGAGTTCCCGAAATCGCAGAAGATAGGATGCATAAACGCATCTGGATGGCAGTACGCCGGCACCTTGAAGTGCCTTTTCTTAAATTCAGCTTCGGTAGCGATAACATAGTCAATCAGCGGTTGATGTGCTGTTGCCTTCGTGGCATCTCCTTCTTCATGCCAAACGCATGCGGCATCATCTTCAGCAAGAGCCTCGAATAGCTGGATATCACCAATCTTGTCGATCTTAATCTCAGGATCGAATTGCAGCGCTCGAGCTACGGCAATCCGGTCGTCCAAATTGATACAAGAGCTCTTTCCCCATGCGGCGACAACTTCTTTCCATCCGTTGACTGCTCGCCGACGTATACGATATTGTGCCAGCGCGCCTGACATCACCGTGCGTTCCATACAAAATAAATCCAGCCATTTTTTCGCCGCCACTGGAACAATATTTACCTTCTTAGTTTCCACTTCGAACTTTCTTCGTTCCGCCTCGGCACGCTTGATCCATGAATGGGCAATCGAAACGCGGCGAGCGGCGTGGTCTAGCATGACGGCAAACTCGCCAATGTGGTTTCGTTTGCCAACAAATGGAATGCTGCAGGCTTGCTCTATCGACAAACGTAGAAGGGCAATCCATGAGGGCACTTCTCTCATCCCAGATGCGCTGTCCTTTTCGTCTGCTTCATCTGCCAGTTTTTGCTTCATTTTTTCGATATCGGTTTTATTCGGACATGCCGGAAGGTTCTCAATCGCAAGGCGTCCAGTAGATTTCCTACCCGTTATCCACCCGATGGCCACGCATAATTTATCAAGATCGGGTGAGGAGCAATTGACTATCTTACACATCTCCTTGATAATTTCTGACTTGGGATGGCATGCGAACCGATTGAGATCAGATGCGACTAATTTGCGTAGTATTTCGATGATCCGTTCGTTATTGCTCTTTTTTCCCGTACCGAAATTTGTGCTGATCCATTGGCGAGCAAGCGTACGATACTCAGGTCCTTCATTAGCGACAAGGCGACTCGAGTCAGCATCATCATTATCATCATCATCATTTCCGCCACCCGGCAACGCAAAGTAGTCATGTTCAGGGCCAAAGAAATGCATAATCGCGTTTTGAGCATATTTCCGTGTTAGTCCTTTGAGATCATTCACTTTCGCTTTATCAAATGCTTTGCTTCGGTTTACCCAAACGGCGTCATCCTCCTGAATGGCCGCGCCTAGCGAAGCCGAGCAATTATCCTTCCATTCTTTTATTTCGTTTTTCGCAATCTTCCTACTTTTGAGAATTTCTTCAAGCGCCTCGAATACTTTTTCATTGCCATTCTTAGCGACATCATGACCGGATGCTACGATGAATTCGGGCGGAGCTCCAAGTTTTGATTCTACCGAAAGCCATGACAACGCTAATAGAACACGCCGCGCCTTTCGCTCCTCGTCGGTCGGATCGCGATCAGGCTTTCCCTTCCCACCTTTGACCTTGGCATCCGCTAGAGTGTGATCCAGACCTCCGCGCAAAGTAAGCAACCAATCGCCGAATGCTTTGGCGCCTTTGTTGACAGCCTCATGAGTCTTCCAGAGATGTTCATTCCAGCAATGACAGTCGTTTTTTTGACAGAAAACGCATTCTCCAGGTGCGCGTCGCAGTCGAAGAGTATAAGCTCTCTGAGTGACTGAAGGTTTATTCTTTTTTGTCATTTCTCCCTCTAAAAATGAACTTTAAGAAATGATTTTTTCGCCAACGTTTTTTTAATAGTTTTCTTTAAATAGACATTCCCCCCGTTTTCAAAAAAAACCTCTCCCTTTTAAAAGGCATGAATACCCCTAATCAAAATTCCAAGGGGATTTTAAACCAGGGGACAGGAAAAGCCAAGGGAATAAGAAAAAAAGCGGAAAGAAAAGAAATTATGGGCGGTTGTGGCTCCCCGTTTGCAACCCTCTTCATAACCGTTCTCCGTTCGGATGTCAATCCGAAAGCGCTTATCATTCAACGAGTTATCAAAGAGCACGCTGTTCCGGCAGGCCGGAAGCGGCGTCAAATTCGATTTCCCAGTTACTCTACCCAATGCGGATGTCGCAAGTCGAGTCGTGAGCTTGTCGCAAGTTGTGTCGCAAGATTGTCGCAAGTTCAACCCGTCCCCTTCATCCGGTAAACGAGCTTGTTGGTCGATCCCTCCGAAACCAACAGTCCCATATCCACCATGGCCTTCAGGTCGCGCTGCAGAGAGCGGCGGTTGACATCGGGAAAGTAGTGCTCGAAATCCTGGATGGTCAGACTGCTGTGTTCCAGAATGTGGCCGAGGGCTTTGGCCTGGCGATCCGAAAGCCTGTGCTCTTTGATGAGCACATCCCGGCGGATGGCCAGCTCTCCGCGCTCTCTGACCTCGGCGAGCTGGGCCGTCAGCCCCTCGACGAAATATTCGAGCCAGCCGGTCATATCCATGCCGTTCTCGCGGACGCTCTGGATAGCTCGGTAGAAAGCAGGCCGATCCCGGTCGTAATATTCGCTGATAGTGAACAGCCTCTTGAAATCGTATCCGGCCCGATAGAGGGACAGGGTGGAGAGCAGACGGGACGTTCGACCGTTGCCGTCCAGGAACGGGTGGACATGCACGAACTGGAATTGGGATATGCCGCTCACCAGTACGGGATGGACATCCTGCTCCCGGTTGAGCCAGTCCACCAGCTCCCCCATCATGATCGGCACGTCGTGCGCAGGAGGCGGCGTATAGACCGTCTCACCGGTGACGGAGTTGACCACGTAGTTCTGGATTTTCCGGTATTCGCCTGGAGCCGCAGCTCCACCCCGGACACCTTCCACCAGCCGCTTGTGGATTTCCCGGACCAGCCCCTCCGTGATCGGCCCGCCTGTTTCCAGATACTCCGAGACAAAATCGAAGGCCTTTCTGTAATTCAGCAGTTCCCGCACGTCATCGGGGTCGGCCTCGGGAACCGGATTCCCATCGAGCAATCGCTCAGCCTGTTCCAGGGTGAGGCGCGTTCCTTCGATGTGCGTGGTGTGGTGCGCTTCAAGGATCAAAGCGCGGCGTCCCATCTCGCGCACCCAGACCTCGGACAGGGTCGCTGCCTCCAGGAATCCCCGAGCCCGCTCGATTCGGGTCAGCCCGGCGGTGATCCGGTTGGTGATCGTGAAGATGGGTTCGAAGGTTTTGCTCATTCCGCCCCACCGCCATTCTCTGGAGTGATTGGAGGCTGACTGGCAGGAACGGGGCAGACAGGTTGCCTCCCCTCCCACCTTTCGCATACGGCCTCAAAATCAGGTTGTTTTTCCTCTTGGGTCCAGCTTCGATAGAATTTCGGGTTCTTGCTTTTTGGAACAGGGCTGGCTTCTCGCATATCCACCAACGCGGGAGCTTGAACACACTCTCCCAATACCAAGGCACTTCGAGGGGCAAGAGCTGGAAGTTGATCGAGGAGCTGTCCATAGATGCCAGGCACGATCTCCCGGAAATAGCGCAAATCTTCAGGATTCTGCAGACGATGAACGATGAAGCTGTTGCACTGCGAGAGAACCGTTTTGGATAATTCACTTGGGCGTTGGGAAGCCACAACCAATCCTAACCCATACTTTCTACCTTCTCGGGCGATGCGCTCGAAAACAAGCTTCGAAATGGAATCCTCCTCCGTTCTTCTGCCCTCTCGGATATAGTTCTGCGCCTCCTCAAGAATAAGAACGACCGGGTACTCCCCACGGCCGACTCCACTCACCGGATCGCTCAATCGCTGCAAGAATTCATGAATTAATCGACCAGTAAGCGCGGTTACATTTTCAAGGACTTCCGAGGCGAGGAGGCTCAAGTCGATGATGACAACATTGGATCGAGTAGAACCCCCTCGCTGCCTGTCGTAGAAAGGCAGTTGGCCTTCCGGACATGCATCAGTGCCAGTTAGTCCTGCTTCCCTTAAGCATCCAGATCCCAGAATGTCCCGCATGAAGGTGGCGAGAGAGTGCATGATCGATGGCCACTCAGAACAAGTGGGGCCGAACATAAATTCAAACCGGGAGTCTTCCAGTAGCCGGTAAATGCGCATTAGCATCGTGGAGCAATTATCCCGAGCCCGCGAAGAGCTTGCTTCGTCACGAGTCATGGCATGCTCAAGGTGCTTATATCGCAACTCATGTTTGCTGAAGTATTTTGGGCAGTCAGCAGAGCAGGATATTGAGCGAAAAGATGATTGAGGCGTAGTTACCAGTGTAGCCGATAACGAATTCAGAATGCCTTCTACGGTTTGTCTTACATCCATCACCAGTGGATCGTAGTCTTTTTCGTTCTTCCGCCCCGCAGATTGCTTTACATCTTGAAATACCTTCTTGATGGAATCAGCAGTCAGAGCGGGAAAGTTGTTGATTAAATTCGCCAATGCCTCTTTGCTTTCCTCTGATTCCAGTGACCTGACGACTCCCTCGCAGATAACGCCTATTGAGTTTCTATCTTGCCACTGCCCATTAGCAGCGGCCGACATTAGCCTGTGACATTCCAACAGCAAATGTTCTCGTAAAGATACCCAACTCGGGCCTTGGCTATCCTCTCGTGCAGAAGATAACGCGTTGAGCAGAACAGGTCTTTGAACACCCGGAGATGCCCTGAACAAACGGACGAAGTCCTCAGAATCCATGAACCAGTAGGGGATAGCGAGCTTCTCTTTCTCCGCGGGATCGGTCGGTATATAGAGCGCTTTGAACGCCGCGTCCGCGTCAGCCCACGCCTTGTCCTCATTTTGCCTTTGGAAAGCTGTGCGGTACTCTCCATTGGTGTCGAGGATTATGAACCGCGTTTGCTTTACCGATGCCTGATTGATAACCGACTGAATGATAGTGGCAATGGTGCAGGACTTGCCGGAACCGGTGCTTCCGATGATAGCGGCATGTTTCCCGAAGAATGCGTCTGGATCGATTTTAATGTCGTAATCTTGGAAGACGGCGGATCGGCCAATTGGAATGCAGAACCCTGGTTCATCTGAAGAAGCCCCATCCTGCTCGGAAGACTTGCCGAATATTGCATCGAGGTCCTTTTTTGTTGTGATAAGAACTGGCGAATCGAGGACCGGGAACAGATTGATCCCCTGCCGGAATCTACCCTCGTCAATGGTGCCGATCATTGTTGCCTTCATCAACCTTCGGGAGGAAGGTAACGTCACCATGGTCTTGTCGGCTTTCAGTTCACTTTCCTCTGTCAATAGAACACGTGTGACCATAGCCACGATCCGTCGGGCACCGACAGGGATGATGATATACGAGTTGATTCGCCCGACCTCCAAAGTCCCTTCATAGGTAGATCGAGTCAGTGCCTTCAAATCCCGGTTCAACTCAATCGTCACCTGGGCGGTATCAACCGCGACGACCCTGCCAATTTCATGATCACTTGCCATCGCTGTCCTCCTCCGCAACATCCGACTTTCGCACGGAAGGCAACGATAGCCCCTTGAAAGTTTTCATTACCTTGGCATCAATTTCCTCTTCTCGAAGGTCCGGCAGAAGTTTCGCAACGAAACGCTCGAAAGTTCCTAATCCCCACCCCTTGACAATCCAGACGCGCTCATCTTCGAGCTTCTCCAGTTTCGAGACAAATTCGCTTTTCGGATCGGGGTCCACCACGACGAGAGTAAAGCTCGGGATGGCAAGCGCCTGTCGGATCAACGCATTGACGTGGTCATCTCCGAAGCCGTAACCGATCACAAACAGTGCCGACTGGGGTTGCGCAATCGCGTTTCCAAATCTACGAAACAGCTCGGAATACGGCATGCCCAATGCTTGCACGTACTTTAGTGGAGATGGATAGATCAAAACATCGTCTGTATGGCAGTCTTCATTATAGAAAGTTGCAAAAAGGCCGAAGGGATTGTCCCGATCTGGTTCGCAAGGATGCCAGGTAATTGATCCATGTAGCTTATAAAGGTGAAGCGCACGATCAAATCGATGAACCCGCCCTTCAGTGGTCTGTGCGGGGAAATAGAAATCTATATCGTATGACTCGGGCCTAAAAACCCGGCGCAATGTTCCCACAAATCCGTCGACAATAACCGATCCC
>Ga0116184_10002326_pt1 | contig 16812 bp, 14 predicted proteins | sample AD_JPNNA5_MetaG_FD_89886 | JGI IMG/M metagenome (GOLD analysis project Ga0116184, IMG submission 89886) | Active sludge microbial communities of municipal wastewater-treating anaerobic digesters from Japan - AD_JPNNA5_MetaG | ecosystem: Engineered > Bioreactor > Anaerobic > Digestate | place... | reverse complement strand
CTCCCCTTCCCCTGGGAAGCCCGTAATGACCGTCGTTCTGAGAATGATATCGGGAATCCGCTCCCTTAACTTTCGAATCAGGCTTTTTATCCCTTCGCTGGTGCTTTGCCGGTTCATTGCAGAGAGAATCCCGTCGTTAATGTGCTGCACGGGCATATCAAGATAATGGACTACTTTCGGCGTCGACGCGATGGCCTCGATGAGTTCGTCGGTCACCTTTTCCGGATAACAGTACATCAGTCTGATCCAAACAAGGCAGTCGATTTCAGCCATTTTCTTCAAAAGGTCCGGCAGTTTGTATTCGCCGTATAAATCCATGCCGTAAGCCGTTGTATCCTGCGCGACGAGAATCACTTCTTTTACCCCGCGGCCGGCGAGGTCGCGGGCTTCCTCGAGGACGGACTCCATCTCCCTGCTGCGGTATTCTCCGCGTATTTCCGGAATAACGCAATAAGAACAATGGTTTGAGCAGCCTTCGGCAATTTTCAGGTAAGCCCAGTACGGCGGCGAAACCAGCACGCGCCTGCCTTCCAGCGGCAACTCTTCCTTCGGCGGCAGAAGCGAGATTTTCTCACCCCGGAACACGCTGTCGGCAATCGAGGCGATACTGCCGTTTGCTCCGATTCCGGCAACGGCGTCAATCTCGGGAATCTGAGCGAGTATTTCATTGCCGTAATGCTGCGCAAGGCACCCGCACACGATAATGGAGCCGATAAAGCCGCCCTTTTTCAACTCCGCAATTTCAAGGATGGTTTCGATGGCCTCTTTCTTGGCTTCGTCAATAAAACAGCAGGTGTTCACCACAACAATATCCGCCCCGTCGACAGAGTCGGACAACGTATAACCGGCATCTTCAAGCGAAGCGATCATCCGTTCCGTATCGACCTGATTTTTTGGGCAGCCCAGAGAAATCAAACTGATAATCTTATTCATCTGCGCCTCCGAAGACAACTTCATCCAACCCGTTATCTGCCTTTCTCGCTCTTTGAAGCGCGGCAGCCGCGGCGGAGGGGGTGTAGCCGAGTCTCAACATCCTGCCGTAAAGCCTGCGCCAGAACTTCTCGTCCGCCGACTTGCCGCAGAGCGCATGAGACACGATTTCATCAAGAGTCTCGGTTTCATCAATTTCAAGCGCTTCGACGGCTTCCCCCGCAGTTTCCTTGTCAATTCCTTTCGCGATAAGCTCCCTGAAAACACCCTGCCTAGACATCCTTTTTCCGTTTGACAGCCGCTGGGCTGTCCGTCGGGCATAAGCGGCATCGTTGAGATAGTTTTTTTCTGCAAGGCTTCGTATGACCGTTTCCGCGATTAGCGGGCTCATCAGTCTGCAAAGCTTCGTTTTCAATTCCTTTGCGCTGTGGTCCCTGTACCTGAGCAGGTTGACGGCCCGCTCTGTGCAATAAGGCAGCACAACGGTTTGGACGAAGGTTTCGTATTCGCAGGGCGTCAATTCCCTTTCAAAGCCCTCGGCGCGGTCCATCCAGTAAATCGCCGGGCAGATAAAAAGCATGCCGCCGTCCATCGAAACGGATATTTTACCCCGTTGATATATATCGGCTTTGATTTTCATCGCTTTCGTTTATTCGTCATCGTCGACGGCTATGTCGATGACTGCGCGGGCATTTTCCCTGTTGTCGGCCTTCGACGCCGGTTGCGCCGGCTGCGGAGCGGTCGTTTCCGTTCTCGCAACGGGCCCTTTGAAAAGCAGGTTTCTGATTTCACTTTCAATTTCCTGCGCGACCAGCGGATTGGCCTTGAAATATTCTTTGACATTATCGCGGCCCTGCGCAAGCCTGGTCTCTTTGTATGAGAACCAAGTGCCGCTTTTTTGAATGATGTCGAGTTTGACACCCAAGTCAAGCAGTTCGCCTTCCCGGGAAATACCGGTTCCGTACATGATATCAAACTCCGCCTCTTTGAAAGGCGGCGCAACCTTATTTTTAGCAATTTTGGCCTTGGTTCTGGAGCCGATAAATTCATTGGATGATGATTTCAACTGCTCGACGCGCCTGACGTCGATACGGATGGACGCGTAAAACTTCAGCGCCCTGCCGCCCGTCGTCACTTCCGGATTGCCGTAGACAATACCGACCTTTTCACGCAGCTGGTTGATGAAAATGATAATCGTGTTGGATTTGGATATGGCTCCCGCCAGTTTGCGCAAAGCCTGCGACATCAGCCTGGCGTGAAGGCCAACATGCGAATCGCCCATTTCGCCTTCAATTTCGGCTCTGGGCGTCAAGGCAGCAACCGAATCGATCACGATCACGTCCAGCGCGCCGGAGCGCACAAGCGCTTCCGCAATTTCAAGGGCTTGCTCACCGTTGTCCGGTTGAGAAACAAGCAGAGAGTCAACGTCAACGCCGAGATTGGAGGCGTAATGGGGATCCAGCGCGTGTTCCGCGTCGATAAACGCCGCCTCTCCCCCGTTCTTTTGCGCCTGCGCCACGACGTGAAGCGCGAGCGTCGTTTTGCCGGAGGACTCCGGCCCGTAAATCTCCACCATACGGCCTCTGGGCAGGCCGCCGATACCTGTCGCCAGGTCAAGGGCAATCGAGCCCGTCGATATCGCTTCGACGTTCATGGCCTCGTTTTTTCCCAGGCGCATCACGGCGCCTTTTCCGTATTGCTTTTCGATTTGAAGCAGCGCGCTCTCCAGTGCCTTTTTTCTGTCGTCCATGCCGTCAGCCTCCCGATATCGTACATATGTTCGTTCTTGGGGATATTGTATAACAACGCGCAGCGATTTTCAATACTTCCTATCAAATAAATATTGCTTGCATTTGCCAAAGATATCTGATAACATACTAAACGTTATCTTGAAAAGGAGGTGCTGTACGTATGGCAAAATGTGATTTTTGCGGCAAAGATGTGTCTTTCGGTATACGGGTTTCTCACTCGCACAGGCGTTCCAACAGGCAGTGGAGACCGAATATAAAAAGAGTCAAAGCCGTCGTCGGCGGTTCGCCGAAAAGGGTTTACGCGTGCACGAGGTGTCTCAGGTCCGGCAAAGTGACGCGCGCAGTCTGACACCGACATCATAAAAAGGGTTGCCGAAAGGCAGCCTTTTTTATTGCGCCTTGTGTTCGCAATAACCGCAAAGAAAACCGCCGGGTGCGGGGGTGAAGTATTTCGGCAGATAGGTTTCCGTTTTGGTTATGCAGCGGTCATTGGTACAGACGAACGGCTCGGTACTCTGAACGACGGCAGGCCTGGCGGCGTTCTTATTCGCCAGCATGTTCATAATCAAAGCCATACGCGCGTACAACCCGTATTCGGTCTGTTTGAAATAAGCCGCTCTTGGATCGTCGTCGACATCGACGGCAATCTCGTCCACTCTTGGCAGCGGATGCATGACGGTAAGGTCTTTTTTCGCGTGGCGCATTTTTGCCGCGTCGAGAATGAACACTCCCTTTTGCCTGGTGTATTCAGCGGCGTCCGAAAAGCGTTCGCGCTGGATTCTTGTCATGTAAAGCACATCCAGATCGCCGATCACCCCCTCAAGGGTCTGCGATGTTTCATATTCGCAGCCGTTGGCTTTGATGGCGTCAAGAATGTACGCAGGCGCCTGAAGCTGAGGCGTCGATATGAAGACAAAACGGTTGCCCGGGTATTTGGAAAGGCTTTTCGCCAGCGAGTGCACTGTTCTGCCGTTTTTATTGTCGCCGCAAAGCCCGACGGTGAGACCTTCGAGCCTTTTCTTCTCAAAAAACAGAGTCACAAGGTCCGTTAAGGTTTGCGTCGGGTGAAGATGACCTCCGTCGCCGGCGTTGATGACAGGACAGCGTGAAAACAGCGAAGCCGCCAAAGCGGCTCCTTCAAGCGGATTTCTGATGACGATAATATCGCAGTAATTGCTGACGACTTTGACGGTGTCCTTCAAACTCTCCCCTTTCGATACGGAGGAGTTGCCGGGATTGTCAAAGCCGATAATTTTGCCCCCGAGCCTGAGCATCGCCGCCTGAAAGGACATTTGCGTTCTGGTAGAAGGCTCATAAAAGAGCGTGGCCATAATATTGCCGTGGCAGTGGTCAATGAAATAGCTGGGATTGTTTTTAACGGTTTGCGCCATATCCAGCAGCTGCATGGTATCCGCTTGTGTCAGTTGGCCGAGGTCGATTAAATCTCTGATTTCCACCGTTTTATCCCCCAGTATGATGATGTGACCTCTGAGCCGAAGTTTCTATGATTTTACACGCGGACCGCTCTTTTTGTCAATCGAGCCGAAGCCTCTGCGTCAACACGGCGATGATTATTTTCAATCATCGGCCGGCTCCGATTGATTTTCGTTTCGCAACCCACTATAATAATACGCAGCATGCCGGTGTGATGGAATTGGCAGACGTGCCGGACTCAAAATCCGGTGGTAGCGATACCGTATCGGTTCGACCCCGATCACCGGCACCAAACAAGCGAAACGCCCTGCGGCCGAAAAGCTCGGGGCGTTTCGCTCATTTTTGTTGCTTGCTGTTTTCGCCTGGTTTTGGGGTTTGTTTCCAATTGAACACTAATGAAGTGTGAATGGCTTGCTTTAAAAACTCATCCTTCAATTATCAATGAATGATGTTCACGTCGCCGTGGAAAGCCGGCAAGGCGTGCGGCGTCACCAGTTGGCCGCCGGATTCGTAAGAGTCGATGGCAGCGAAAATGTACTCCATGGTGGCGAGGGCGTCGCGTCCGCTGGCGCGCAGGTGCTCGAGGGGAACGCCGTTGCTGACGTCCTCAAGGAAAGCATGAATTCTCAGCGGGAACGTGGCTCCGAAATCGGTGATGCCGGTATCGAAAACTTCCGGCTGCTTGTCTTTTGTCCAATAGGTCAATTTTTCGACACAGTTTTCGATGCAGAAAGTGCCCTTGGCGCCTGCCAGTTCAAAACTCCACCAGCCGCCCAAACCGAAATGGGCGTCCCCGCGCTGGCTGAGCAGATATCCGACACAACCGTTTTGGAACCTGACATGGATGCTTTGAATCGACAGCATCAGATCGGATGACTGGCGGCGGACGCCCGGTTTGTCCATAAACGCCTGCACATGGCTGATGTCGCCGCTGAAATGCCGCATGACCGAAAACGGATGCGTCAGGAACGCTTTCGCGTGGGAATAGGGCAGCTGCCAGCGGGAATTCCTGTCGGCGATCGACGGACTGACCGCACTGCCGTTAAAACCGACTTTAGTCAGCGAATAGACCTGCTCGCCGATTTTATCCTCCGCAATCAGCTCCCTCGCTTTATCGGCGGGACCTGAAAAATAATGGTTGAGGTTGCAGCCGAGGTACCTCTTCTTCTGCGCCGCAAAATTTACCATTTCTCGCGCCTCGGCGATATTGTTGGAGATCGGTTTTTCCGTCAATACGTGTTTGCCCGCGTCGAGCGCCTGCATGACGGGCTCATAATGCCAGGAGCCGTTTTCCAGCCCTCCTGTCGTGACGTCGACAATATCCAGTTCCGGGTACGCTGCAAGTACCTCGCCGAGCGAATAAAACGCGGGTACGCCGAATCGCTCCGCCGCCTCGTCGGCTTTTTCTTTGATCACATCGCATACACAGACCAGTTCGGCCAGCTCGTCTTCCTGATGGCAGGCAGCATGGGTATTGCCGATGCCGCCCATACCAATTACGGCGACTTTCAAAGGTGTGTTTGACATAAAATCATTCCTTTCGTCTACTGCGCAGGTTATTCTTTGATATCCGATACTTGTACGACGGCGCCGTTTTCTTCAATCGAGCGGATGGCCGCATGAATCACCCGGGACGCTTCGAGCCCCTCCTCGCCGCTGCCGTCAATATCCGCCGGAGCGGTATGGGCGTCAACCTGCCGGACAAAAGCGTGAATACGGTCGCGAAAGGTATCATAAAACCCTTCGAAACCGCCGAAGACCGGGTTGGTATATACTTCTTTGAGCCAGGAATCGGCGGGATAGAGTACGGCCTCGCGCCACATATCCTCAAAAACGAAGCGTCCGCCGACGCCCGCAACTTCGCAGCGTTCCATCGGATGGCCCCGCTTGATGTCGTATGAACTCGTAAGATGCCCGACCGCACCGCACGCGAAACGCATGTTAACGGTCGCGGTCGAATAAACGTCCCTGCCTCCGACTTTCAGTGCAAAGGCGGTGACTTCTTTAACCGGTCCGCAAAAATACTGCATGATATTCACGCTGTGCGGATTCAGGCACTTGAGATGATAATAAAGCGAATCGATGTTCTGGTATTTGCCGATCCATAAGGCCATGTTGCAAAAAAGCAGTTCGCCGATTCTGCCGTCGTCCTGCCATTTTTTCGCCTGGCGTGCGGCGGGGGTAAAACGGTGGTTCAGGTCGATGCCGTAGCACCGGTTCAGCCTCTTGGCGGTATCCACCATTTCCTGCGCTTGTTTCAGGTCGTTGGAAATCGGTTTTTCGCCCAAAACATGGCAACCGGCTTCGAGCGCTTGCATGGTCGGTTCAAAATGGTCGCTCGAGTATTCGTAGCCGCCCGTGGCAATGCTGCAGATATCCGGTTTGAGAGCCGACAGCATTTCCTTGGCGCTCAGGAAATACGGCACGCCGAATTTTTCACCCGCGGCTGACGCGCGTTCCGGCCGGATATCGCATACGCCGACAAGTTCGGCTTGTTCGCACTGCCGATAAGCCCTGGCATGGTTGTTGCCGATAGGCCCCATGCCGATAACGCATGTTCTCTGCATACTTCTTCCTTGACTTTTTAGTCTCCGACGCCCATTTCGGACAGTTTCGCCTGCAAACGTTTCGCAGCTTCCGGGTCACCGATATGAAGCGAGTTGTACGCCTCTTCAGACGACTTGAACGGCCTGCCGAAACCGTTCCAGTTTCGGTTGGTCAGCATCGGATTTTTTCTGCCGGTCTCGCTTTCGCGTTTCTTGATATGGGCTTTCATGCGCGCCGTCAGAAAGGCGACAACTTCCGACTCCCGGTCCGCGAGGTTGTTGTTTTCACCGGGGTCGTCGATCAGGTTGTAAAGTTCCACCGGGGGTTTGAAGTGGAAGTCGGGTTCGAGCGCGACGATCAGTTTCCACTCGGGCGTGCGCCAGCCATGCTTGCGCATCCAGGTTGCTTCCGTGATATAAAACTCGCTTTCCTGCCTGATGCCCTCATCTGTAAAGACTTTTGTCAGGTCGCGGCCGTCAAAACGGATGCCTGCGTCGATACCGCACAGCGAAAGGAGGGTCGGCACCATGTCTTTGACCTGGCAGATGTCGGGCACTTTACCTGCATACGGGAACTTTTCATAACGGATGGCCAGCGGGACGTTGAGCACATTGTCGTAAATCGAGTGATGGTCGAAATAACAGTCATGGTCGTAAAGCGTTTCGCCGTGGTCCGAGGTAAATACAACAATGGTATCTTCCTCGACGCCGGTAAGGCGAAGCGTTTCCAAAATCTGGTTGATGCACATATCCATATAAGCGACGCTGCTGTCGTATTGCGCGATGATATACTCGGCGTCCGTACAGCCTTCGGGGAACCAGGAGAGGAAATAGTCGCGGAACGGTTTGAACGCGTAAACGGGGTTGAGCGATTTATTGTTTTTGTCAAATTCGTCGCCCGCGTAAAAAAGCCTGTCGAACGGCTTTTTGGTATAGTAAGGCGAATGGGGATCCATGTGCCGCATAAACAGAAGCCACGGCTTTTTCTGCTTTGCCAGGCGCTTGAGTTCCGGAATCGCCGCCGCGTTCATGCTTTCCGCTTTATCCGGCTGCCAGTCTTCATAAGGGATGTATTTGCTGAATCCGCGCGAAGCGGCGTTGCCTTTAAAGCCGATGCAAGTGCTGGTATAGCCGTTTTCGGCCAGTATCTCCGGCAGCGTTTTAATGGAATCCAGCAACCCCCCTTCGTGCCGCAGAGCGACGCAATCGGTGCCGAAACAATCCAGCCCCGTCAACATGGAAGCATAGCCCGGCGTCGTGGGGATGGATGGGCTGAACATATTTTCAAACAGGATTCCGCCCTCGGCGATATATTTGTCGATATGCGGGGTGGTCAGACGATCGTAGCCATACAGGCTCATGTGATCGCTGCGAAGGCTGTCAATACCGAAAAGCAGAATATTGGGTTTCTTTGTCATAGCAGATGCACTCCTTCATTTATCTCGCGCCGAGTTTTTTCAGTATCGCGTTCATATAACCGTAACTTTCCGCCGCAATCGCGGTTGCCTGCGTCATCGTTTGTTCCGGTCCTATGACTTCAAGGCAGACGGGGCCGTCGTAACGGGCATCGGTCATCGCCTCAAAATAACCGAACAGGTCGATATCACCCCTGCCGCAGGCCTGCATCGCAGGTTCGCCCGGGCTTGGGCCCATACCCAGGCAATCACGAATATGAATGTGTTTCATAGCGGCAATGACCTTCGGCAATTCGACAGCCGGATTTTCACCCGCTCTGTGAATATGGCTCGGATCCATATCGACGCCCAGGCTTTTCGACTTGATTTGCCCGACCATCCGCAGTGTGGTTTCGGTATTGTAGACGGCTGCACCCACATGCGCCTTTACGCAGAGCGTGACGCCGAAACTTTCCGCGTCCGCGGAGCTTGCCGCAATCATCTCCATTGCTTCGAGAAAACTTTCCTCATCGCCGGCTTTGCCGCCCGAACCGATGTTTACGACGGGTATGCCGATTTCCGCGCAGGCTTCAAATGCTTTTAGAAGCCTTTCACGGTCTCTGGAAGCCACTTCCGTCGAAAGAAACTCGAGCCCGTATTCTGCCATGACAGATTGCAGGAGCGGTTTCTGCCCGCGCCAGTTTTCCAGGTCCAGATGTTCGCACATGCCGGAAATCGCCGAGATTTCAACGCCGTCGTAACCGCATCGCTTGATGGCCTCCGCCGCTTCGGAAAAACTAACCCCTTTGAAAAGAACGCTGTTGACTCCGAGTTTGATCATGCCGCCCCTATCATTCCCTTCCAGCACCGTTTGATGCATATTCGCGTAATATAGTAGCACACAGGACATGCGTGCTCAACAACTTCAGCATTTTCTTTTGAATTTTTATATGAATCGTCGCTACAAGCGATGCGATACGGTTGAAAAAACAGCATGTTCATTCTACAATACAATCGATGAAGTTTGAATTGCATACCCATACATCTGAAAATGATATCTGCGTCGATATGAGCGCGGCGGAGATTGTTGCGGCCTATCATCAAGAAGGTTATCGGGGTATCGTCATTACCAACCATTTTTTTGATTTATCGCTCGAATGGTATAAAGCAGAGCTTTCAGGCCGCGGCCACGACGCAATCATTGACTATTATTTGAAAGGTTACCGGTTGGCCCGGGAGGCCGGCGGGCGGCTCGGCATGACGGTACTGCTGGGTATGGAACTGCGATTTGACGGCACCGTCAACGATTATCTCGTCTACGGGTTTGACGAGGATTTTCTATATCGCTCTCCGCTTCTGAACACGCTGGACCTCGACTCGTTCTTAAAAATACTGCCGGGAAAAGCGCTGGTTTACCAGGCGCATCCTTTCAGGGACGGCATGTCTGTAACGGACCCATCTAAATTATTCGGCATTGAAGTATACAATGGCGGTACCGACGCCGTGCGCAACCGTTTTGCCGATTTTTGGGCGGATTTGCACGGACTTCGAAAAATTTCAGGTTCGGATTTTCACAGTATCCGGCATCTTGCCCGCGGCGGGGTGGATTTTGACTGTGAAGTCTTTGACAACGACAGTTTGATACGGCAGCTTTTGGATAACAGCTACACGCTCATTCGGACGTCCTGACGATATTCGTCGTCGCGATAAAGGAGGAACCGACCATGGCAACAAGCAATCCGTATGACAATATGTTGTCCTATCTCGAACAGGCGGCGCAGATACTCGGGCTTGAGGCCAATGATTATGAAGCGCTGAAATATCCCGAAAGAATCCTGCAGGTATCCATCCCCATCGAAATGGACGACGGCGGCATCAAGGTTTTCGAAGGTTACCGGGTGCAGCACTCAAGTTTGCGAGGACCCTGCAAGGGCGGGATTCGTTTTCATCAAGACGTCGACCTCGACGAGGTGAAAGCGCTCGCGGCCTGGATGTCTTTTAAATGCGCCGTAGTCAATATCCCTTACGGCGGGGCAAAAGGCGGCGTGAAGGTCGACCCGCGCGACCTCTCGAAAAAAGAACTTATGCGGCTGACACGCCGCTACACCGCTTCCATCCTGCCTTTGATCGGGCCGGAGAGGGATATCCCCGCGCCCGATGTCAACACGAATCCGGAAATTATGGGCTGGATTATGGACACATACAGCATGATGAAAGGTTATGCCGTCCCCGGTGTCGTAACGGGAAAGCCCATTGATATCGGCGGTTCTCTGGGCCGTTCGGAGGCGACCGGACGAGGCGTTTTAATCGTCACACAGGAAACGGTCAGGCATCTCGGCTTAAACCCGCAATCATTACGCGTCGCGATTCAGGGGATGGGCAACGTCGGGGGCGCGGCGGCGCGGCTGCTTTTCGACACCGGCTTCACCATCGTCGCCGTTTCGGATATCAGCGGCGGCATCCGTTCTGAAAACGGGCTGGATATCCCGGCAATCCAGAAGCATCTGGCCGGCGGTTCAACGCTTTGCGAATTCAGCTCACCGGGTGTGAGCCATTTCTGCGGCGGCGACATTCTGACCGCCGACTGCGATATTTTAATTCCAGCAGCGCTTGAAAACCAGCTGTCAGCCGCTAACGCCGCCGATGTTAAAGCAAGGATTATTATCGAAGGCGCCAACGGTCTGACCGATGTCGAAGCCGATGAAATATTCCGCAGCCGCGGTATCTTCCTTGTTCCCGATATTTTGGCGAATGCCGGAGGCGTGGTCGTGTCCTATTTCGAGTGGGTACAGAACCTCGAAAGTTTTATGTGGGACCTCGACCAGGTGAATAAAACACTTGAAAAAATCATGATCAGGGCTTTCCGCGAAGTGGTCGGAATCAGCGAGGCTTATCAAACCTCATTGAGAATGGGCGCCTACATGTCCGCATTAAAACGGCTGGTCGCGGCCAAAAATATTCGCGGTATTTTCCCGTAAATCTACTTACCGCCTCTTTTCGGTATGCCGATTTTTATTTACTTGATTTATAATTTTTATAGTTTCGGAGGGCCGCTTTTGAATATCGGGATATTGGGTTTTGCGCACGGCCACATCGGCGGCCTCACAGGCGAATGGATGAAGCACCCCGAATACGGCGTATCGGTTATCTGCGGATGGGATCACGACGAAAGCCGCCGCAAAAAAAACTGCGCGGATCTCGGCGCTCAGGAAGTTGCCGGCGCCGAACAACTGGTGTCCCGCGCCGATGTCGACGCCGTCGTGATTGCGGTCGAGACTGCATACCACGCGCGGCTGGCCATCCTTGCGGCCAACGCAAAAAAGAGCATCATCCTTTACAAGCCCCTGTCGCTGACGCTGGCCGAGGCGGACGCCATCGTGGAAGCGGTTGAAAACAACGGCCGCCCTTTTACCGTGGCATGGCAAATGCGCGTGGACCCGGTCAACCTTCAAATAAAGCAGCTCATCGAAAGCGGCGTGATGGGCAGGCCGTACTTTTTCCGCCGCCGTCACTGCCTGAGCATGCACAACAATCCGGACTTTAAAAATACCTGGCATACGGATGAGAAGTTAAACAGGGATATATTCGCGGACGACAGCGCGCACACGGCTGACTGGCTCTATTCCCTTTTCGGCCTGCCCGCCACGGTCAGCTGCGAAATGTCCACAATGCACATTCCACAGGTCAAGAACGACACCGCTGCGGCGCTTTTCCGATACGATGACGGTTTGATTGTGGAGATGATGTTTTCCTCCGCCTGTTCGGCGGCCGAGATTACGTCGGAAGGATATTTTGAAAAAGGGGCCCTTCAGCACTATGGCGGCGACGGACCCGCGACAAGGCTGCCGCACGAAACGCAGGCCGCCTTGAAGTGGTTTGTCGAAGGCGACCCGGACTGGAGAGTCAGCGATATTCCGCTGCCCTCAAGCCAGTGGGACCGCATCAAAGCGCAGGCAAAACCGCTGGCCGACTTCCTCAACGGAAAGCGGCCGGCCGTTTGCGGCGTCCGCGAAGCAAGGGAGTCGCTGAGGATGGTTCTTGCCTGCTATCTTTCCGCCCGCGAAGGTTGCAGAGTGCGGCTGGACGACGTCCGGCTATACGATATTTAGCTTTATATTTTTTAGACAGACGGAACGGCATTGACTGCCGCACCGTCTTTTTTGATATTGATTTATATTTCAAGCTGGCCGGCTTCGATCATCCGAAAGATTTCCGACGCGGTATCCGCGCCGCCGGCGTGGACGCACGCGTCATATCCCGGCGGCTGACGCGAAACGTCCCCGACCCAGACGGTGATGATATTTTCGGTCTGAATGATCTGCCGCAGCAGTTCCAGTTCAGGGACGGCCAGTTCGCTCGCGGTGACAATGAGGATATTGCCCGCGTCGAGCATGATATTTGACAATTCCCCCAGACGCCGGATATGCTCGCGGCGTTCCTGCATATTGTGCATGGAACTGTCGCTTTTGATGTCTGAATCGACCCCGTAGAGCAAATTGCCGATACCAAGGTAATAGGCTGTTCTGCCTGCGTCAAGCAGCTGCCTCTCGAGGCATCGCGCAATGCCTTTTTTATCCGTATCCGCATGACCGCTAATAACAACGAGCTGCGCTTTCTGGCGATAGTATCGTTCCCTCTCCTGCGTGGAAACATCGCTTTTAATCCATTTGATATTGCGGCGCACAAGCTTTTCGGAGAGCGTATCCCCTTCCGGAATCGAAGTGATAATCCCTCCTCCGGCTATTTCGTAGCCGTCGACAATCACAAAGCGCGAAGTGTCCGGCGCCCCGCCTGCCAAATCAAACGCAAGCGGCCTGTCGAAGCGGAGTACGCATCGCGCCACTTCGTTGCGTTCCACGCTGCCTCGGCTCTCGTTTTCGAGAGTCGAAGCGTTGAGGACGGACAGCACCTCGTCCAGACGGCACGAGACCTGTGCCGAACCGATTTTCAACCGGTAGTTTTTATCGGGGATAAAAGGTTCTTTGCCGAGCCAGAAAACCGATGCTTTCACGCAGGTTCCGGTTGACGGCGGCGTTTCTCCGATGAGGGTAACAAGTTCGCCTCTTTTGGCATAAATTTGTTCCGCCATGCAAAAGCCCGCGGCATACCCCGCCCTCACACAGCTTTTCGGCGGCTCGTTAAACACCTCGATGGATTTGACAAACGTCTTTTTTCCGGAAGGCATAAACATAATCTCAGCGCCTTCGCGCAGCACGCCGGATGAAACGGTTCCGGCAACGATGCGCCTTTCATCCCCGCCGGCCGTAAACTTATACACATCCTGTACCCACATGCGAAAAGGAAGGCCTTCCGGTTCCGGCTCCTCTTCGAAAGCGTCAAGCGCTTCAAGGACGGTCGGGCCGCCGTACCAGGGCATCTGGGGGCATTTTGACGAGATGTTGTAACTTTCCGCCGCTGAAACTGGGATGAAAGAAGCGGGGCGCAGTTCAATCTTCTCCAAAAACCGTTCGTATTCGCTTTTAATATTTTCGTATACTTCGCGTCGCCGCGAGGGTTCAATGAGGTCCAGTTTATTGACGAGTACGGCGATTTGTTTGATGCCGAGCATGGCGAGCATATAACCGTGCCTGAGCGAATTCTCGCGGATGCCTTCATGCGCGTCGATGACCAGCAGCGCGGCCTGCGCTCTGGACGCGCCGGTGATCATATTTTTCAAAAACTCGATATGGCCGGGGGCGTCAATAATAATATATTTTCTCTTTTGGGTCTGGAAAAAGCATCGCGCCGTATCGATGGTGATCCCTTGAGAACGCTCGTCTTTGAGCGCGTCGAGCAGAAAAGCGTATTCAAACGGTTTGGCCGTACGGCGGCAGAGTTCCCTCACCGCCTCGAGTTTGCCTTTCGGCAGCGAATTGGTGTCGGCCAGCAGTCTGCCGATGACGGTGCTTTTACCGTGGTCGACATGGCCGACAATCACGATATTCATCTTTTTAAGTTGATCCGCCGAAACGCTTTCGCGGTTACATGTATCCATCTTTTCGAAGTTCCTCAAGGCCTCCGCCGTCTTCTTTATCCTGCGCTCTGCCGGAACGTTCCGCAATGTCCGAAAACTTGCCCGTTTTTAATTCCTCAATGACTTCGTCGAGGTTTTTGGCATCGCTTTCCACGGGGAAGGTGCAGGGCCAGCAGCCCAGCGAGCGGTAACGCTTTCCGTCGCCGCGGTTGAAATACAAATCGACCACCGGTATGTTTTCCTGCCGGATATACTCCCAGACGTCGAGTTCCGTCCAGTCCAGAAGCGGGTGGATTCGGATATGCGTCCCCGGCTTGAAATCGGTTTTATACTGCCCCCAGAATTCCGGCGGCTGATCCGCCACATCCCAATCATTGTTGACATCCCTCGGTGAAAAATAGCGTTCCTTGGAGCGGCTTCCTTCTTCATCCGCGCGGATGCCGACGATAACGCCGGTAAAGGGTTCTTTATTGCCGTCGATGCGGTACGAGCCGGTGGCATGATCCATCCGGTACCGTGGCCATTCGCCGGAAAGGGTGTATTTCAGCGCGAGTGTTTTTAAATTCCTGCAGCATTCGAGGCGGCTGGCTTTACCGTCTGGGAAAGTCAGCTTTTCGTCGAGCGCCTTTTTATTTTCGCCGTAAATCATATCGAGGTTCCATTCGCGCGCGAGCTTGTCGCGGTATAGAATCATTTCGGGGATTTTATAATGGGTGTCGATATGGATCAGCGGAAACGGGACGTGGCCGAAAAAGGCCTTTCGCGCCAAAGCGAGCATCACGGTGGAATCCTTGCCGATTGACCAAAGCATGCACAGGCTGCCGAAGCGGTTATACGCTTCCCTGAGGATGTGGATACTCTTATTCTCCAAATATTCGAGATGGGTCATCTGGATGAATCCCCCGCTGTCTTGCCAATGAAGCGATTTTCGATGGCGTTGAGTATGAAAAAGCCTTTGCGGTTGAATGGGTCTTTGCGGTTATAACGCAACGGGGAACCGTCGCCCTGCCGGCAAACACCCCCGGCCTGTTGCGCGATGCAATGCATCGCGGCTGTATCCCATTCCATTGTGCAGCCCGTTCTGTAATAAGCGTCCGCTTTCCCCTCGGCGACAAGACAGCCTTTCAGCGACGAGCCGGCCGCGATGGTTTCACCGATACGTTCGCGGTTGTTCTCAAGCAGCGCGGCGAGTTGCCCGTCCGCATGCGAACGGCTGACGGCGAGGGTCAGTTTTTCCCTGTTGCCGGATACTTGAATGCGGTCTTCCCGCGCAAAATACCGGGAACCGGGCGACTGCTGCCTGAACGCTCCGCAGCCTTCCGCCGCGTAGTAAAGGATATCGCTGGCCGGGACATACACGACGCCCATAATACTTTTATTTCTGTAAGCAAAAGCGATATTCACCGTAAATTCGCCGTTCCGCTTGATGAACTCCTTGGTGCCGTCAAGGGGATCGACCAGAAAGCAACCCTCTTTTTTCAGCCTTGCTTTGTCGTCTGCGCTTTCTTCGGACAATATCGCATAGGCTGGAAAATTCTTTTCAAGCCTGCGGCGTATGATCTGCTCCGCGGCCGAATCGGCCGATGTCAGCGGGGACGCGTCTCGTTTATATGCCACTTCAAAGCCGGATGAGTAAATCTGCATGATTTTTCTGCCGGCAGCCCTGGCGGCCGATGCGGCGCGAATCGTCATGCCCGGCAGCGAGCGGACGACTTCGCAATAATCCGCTATCATCTCTGCGGCTCTGCGCGGAGAGCAACGGGCCGTCCTTATAGTCAGTTCTGAGTCGTCAGGGATTTCATAAGGCGAGGAAACACCTGTAAAATCGGCGATTTCGCCGGAATATGCTTTTTTGTAAAGCCCTTTGACATCCCTGCCGGCGCACACTTCGAGCGGCGTATCGACAAAGACTTCGATGAAAGCGATACTTTTTTTGATACAGACGGCGCGCGTGAATGCTCTGTCTGCCGCAAAGGGCGAAATGGCGCAGACGACAGCATGGATACCGCTGCCTGCTATCAACGCGGCCACATGGCTTATTCTGCGAATGTTCTCTTTGCGGCCGGCGGCTGAATAATCAAGGTCACTGTTGAGCCCGGCACGTAAATCGTCCCCGTCGAGCAGCGCGGTCCGATAGCCGCGGGAACGCAATGTTTTTATAGCCTCCGCAGCGATGGTCGACTTCCCTGCCCCGGAGAGTCCTGTCAGCCAAACGACGGCGCCTGTATCCGACATGCTTTGCAATATTTTTGCCTGTGATGACGATTTCATTGAATACTCCGGCTTGATATCGATTAAGATTACCCTTTTTTTAAGGTCGCGTCAATATCGTTGAAATCCCTTTGGCCCGATGATATACTTTGCGGGTGCGATGGCTTACGCGCAATAACAAGACGGGATTTTGCTGAATTATGATGATCACGATAATCGGCCGCGGACATTCCGGCACGCGGGCCATATCCGAAACCCTCGCGCGAAGCGGCGTGTATATGGGCGAGCCGCTCAACCGCTCCTGGGACCTTGTCCCGCCCGAAAAGATGTATGAAGCGTGCCGGGTCATGGGGCAATACGTTTCATATCTCGGGGATTGGCGCTGGGATTTCGCCAAGGTGCTCGATATGAAACCCGACCCGGCTTTCATCCGCCTGATTGAGGAATATCTGAGCAGTGTCCTGAGCAGCGGGGCTCCCACAAAAGGCTGGAAAATACCGGAAACTACCCTTTGCTATCCCTGGATCCTTAAAATGTTTCCGGATATCCATTATATTCATTGGGTGCGCGAT
>Ga0116184_10002322_pt1 | contig 16825 bp, 13 predicted proteins | sample AD_JPNNA5_MetaG_FD_89886 | JGI IMG/M metagenome (GOLD analysis project Ga0116184, IMG submission 89886) | Active sludge microbial communities of municipal wastewater-treating anaerobic digesters from Japan - AD_JPNNA5_MetaG | ecosystem: Engineered > Bioreactor > Anaerobic > Digestate | place... | reverse complement strand
CTTCAACAACAAGGAAATTTCAGTACAAAACCAAGTTCAAAAAATGAAGCATTCTAAACAGCCAACCCCAAAAGCATACACATTTGCAAGCCGCACAAGCCCTGACACAAACCAAAGCTTGCAAAAGAGTATGCTTTTCCCGACCCTGAGAAAAAACAAAAAATCTACCCCCTTAAAGAAAAATAAAACTTTGCCGACACACAACCCGACAGACAAAAACGGAATGACAGAACTGATTGATTATTATAATGGTATGTCGCTTGACAAGAAAGAAGGCCAGCTTGTAACATGCGGTATATTTTATTGCCGAGATAGTGCTGAAATCAACGGTTGCGGCTCGCTTCAAACTTCATCGTGGTTTGACAGTGACGTGCTCCGAAGTCGGCAACAAAAACATACCGCTGTCCGTTACCAGCAAGCGTAAAAAGACAGAAACGACAGTATAAAATTGAAAGTAAACCATTGTGAAAAGACAGAAAAGAAATGAAATATTGAAAGAACATAGAATCAGCCGACACACTTTGCCGACCCTTCTGTATTTTTTATTTTTCCCACCGCACATTTTTAATTTTTCTGCCAACCCACATTTGGCACATTGTCAAGCCGCACAAGCCAACACTGAAACCAAAGCTTGCCAAAGAGCCAAATTTTCCTTCGCGCATAAGACCGGAAACAAAATTATATGTATCTTTGACAAAATTGTCCAAACAGATTAGTCAAATGACAAAAGAAACTTTTGGTGAATATATCAGACGATTAAGAGAAGAAAAAAATCTTCCACTTAGAAAAGTTGCAGCCCAACTTGACGTTGATACTTCTACTCTTAGCAAGGTTGAACGCGGAGAAAGACCAATGTCAATTGATTATTTGAAGCCATTAAGCAAAATTCTGAAAATCGATTACAAAGAACTACAAGTTCGGTTCTTAGCAGACAGGATAAATGCAAATTATGGAAAATTAGAATATTTAGAGGATGGTTTGGACGAAGTCATTAACCAAATAAAAAAGAACAAGAAGTAATGCCAACTAAATTTTTTACAAATCAAAACGATAATAGCTTACTCAAAAAGTTTGAGGGTGTATTTACAAATATTGAAAGTATCAGACATTTTGATGCTTTGGTTGGCTATTTCAGGACTTCTGGTTATTTTAAAGTACGTGCTTTCCTCGACAGAATTCCTAAAATCAGAATCCTTGTTGGTATCAATGTTGACCAATTAATAAAAAAATATCACGACAAAGGACAACTCTATCTTGAAAATCCCGATGAAACAAAAGCGGACTTACTTGATGAAATCATAAAAAATATTCAGGAAGCCAACTATGATGAAGTTACAGAAAAAGGAATTTTGCAATTCATTGATGATTTAGTAAGTGGAAAAATTGAACTAAGAGCACACCCCAAAAAGAAAATTCATGCAAAAGTTTATATATTCAGACCAGCTACTTTTAATGAATATGCACCTTGCGAAGTAATTACCGGCTCATCTAATCTGACAGATGCCGGACTGGGTGCAAATCCTGAATCAAATTATGAGTTTAATGTTAGTTTGCGTGAGTATGAAGATGTAAAATTCGCAACCGATGAATTTGAAAGGCTTTGGGCTGAATCAGTTCCCATTTTACAGGCAGAAGCAGAAAGAATCAAGAACCAGACTTATTTGCGTGATGACTTTACTCCGTTTGAGTTATATATCAAAATGTTAATTGAATATTTTGGTAAACGAGTAGATTACGACCCATACAATATTGACCTGCTTTTACCCCCAAAATACATACGCTTAAAATACCAATCAGATGCTGCTAATCAGGGTTATGCAATTATGATGAAGCATAATGGATTTGTTTTGGCTGATGTGGTTGGTTTGGGGAAAACGATTATTGCCTGTATGATTATTAAAAAGTTCATTTACGAAAATGGAACTCATACAAAAGTTTTAGTTGTTGTACCTCCTGCAATTGAAGATAGCTGGAGACGGACAGTAAAAGATTTTGAACTAGATAATCATTTTACATTCATTACACTTGGAAGCTTACACAAGATACTCGACAGAAACAATTATTCTTATCCGAATCCTGAGGAGATTGATTTAATTGCAGTTGATGAATCCCACAAGTTCAGAAATGATTACACCGAAATGTATTTGGCTTTGCAGGAAATATGTAAAATGCCGCGTTCAAGAGCTGCTGAAAATGGTGATTCACGAAAAAAAGTTGTCTTAATTTCTGCAACGCCTTTGAATAACCGTCCACAGGATATTGAAAACCAACTTTATCTTTTTCAGGACAGAAGAAACAGCACGCTTGAAAACATAAGAAACTTACAGGAATATTTCAAACCAATAAATGAGCAATATAAAAAACTGGCTTACGAGAAAAAACTGAATATCAAAAAACTGAAAGCGTTATTCCAGAAATTACGGGATGATGTAGTGGAGCCACTGGTAATTCGCAGAACGAGGACTGATATTGAGAGCAACAAGGAATATTTGGAGGACTTGGAAAAACAAGGAATAAAGTTTCCTAAAGTGGGCGACCCCATTGCTCTTTACTATGAATTAGACGGAAAACTAAGCGAGCTGTTTTTCGATACGGTTTCACTCATTACGAACCTCGATGAGTATGGCAATGAAATTGACGGTTTGGGATACTACCGTTACCGGGCTATTGAATTTTTGGTAAAGGAAGAAGACCGTAAAATCTATGGAAAAGTAGAATCCATATCAGGCAGGTTATCTGCAATTATGAAAACGCTTTTGGTGAAACGCCTTGAAAGTAGTTTTTATGCTTTTACTCAATCATTATCGAGATTTCAGAAAGCCATTGATAATATGCTAGCGATGTTTGATGATAATAGGGTGTTTATCGCACCTGATTTAGACATCAACAAATTGCTCGAAGAAGGTTTAAGTTATGATGAAATTGAAGCTAAAATCAACGAAAAAGGTGGAAATAATAAAGAGTATAAAAAAGATGCTTTTGATAAAAAATTTGTTTCATTACTCAAGCAGGATAAAGAAAAAGTGGATGATTTAATTGAACGCTGGAGCAAAGTAAAGAAAGACCCAAAACTGATTGAATTTGCAAAGCAAATTCAGGATGAATTTTTTAAACCAAACCAGAATGTTAGTGGCAAATTAATAATCTTTTCCGAGTCAAAAGAAACAGCAGAAGAACTTACAATAAAACTTTCAAAGATTACAAAGAAAAAGGTTCTTACAGTCAGTGCGGAAAATAGAAAATATGTTGAAAATACTATCCGTGACAATTTCGATGCGAATCTTGAAGAGGATAAGTGGCAAACAGATTATGATATTATCATTACAACAGAAGTACTGGCAGAAGGCATAAACCTGCACAGAAGCAACGTTATAGTAAACTATGATGTTCCCTGGAACTCTACCCGTTTAATGCAACGCATCGGTCGTGTTAACCGTATCGGTTCAAGAGCCGACAGAATCTATGTTTACAACTATTATCCGTCTGCCCATGGAGATGCTCAAATTCATTTGGTAAACAACGCCTTGCGTAAACTTCAGGCATTTCATACTGCTTTTGGTGAAGATAACAAGGTATTCTCTATTCTCGAAGAAAAGGGGGAAGGTGCTTTATTCGGTAATAAAATTCAAAAAGAAGAAAGCGAAATTCTTAAGTATCTGAATGAATTAAGAGATTTCCGAAAGAAACATCCAAAGATATTTAATGAGATTTCAAAAATCCCAAACAAAGCAAGGTGCGGCAGAAAACTGCCTGACAGTAAACAACTGACTTTGCTCGACACTGAAACAGGAGAGATAAATTACCCCTTGCAGAATACATCACTGTCATATCTGAAAAGTGAAAATCATCCCGGTATTTTCTGTCTGATTACACCGGAAATGAATATTATTGAAATGAACTTTTTACAGGCAGTCAAACTGTTTAAAGCTCCAGATACAGAGAAAGCAATTTCTTTTCATGAATTGCACCATAAACAAACTTTAGCAGGTCTTGAATATTTTAAATCGGAAAAAAATCAGGAAAATGTTCAAACTGTTTCCCGAAGAAACCTAAGTCCGGCAGAAAACAAAGCCATTTCAAACATTAATGCGTTAGTAAAAGTTGCGCCAACCGAACAAAAACGAATGGCATTACTACGTGCTTTAGATATTATTAAAAAAGGAACATTTGCATCGAAGGGATTACCAAAATCAATCAATGATTTTTTTACTTCAAATGCAGGCTTACTCAAAGAGCCGGATAAGTTTATTGAGCAATTATTTATTACCGTTCTCGACAGATACGACCTTTCTCCCGGTTCCGAGGAAATGCCTCAATCGGAAAAAGCACACAGGGGAATTGTAAATCCTCAAATTGTATTAACGCAAAGTTTCAGTTAAATATGGCAGCCAACAGAATTCAATTACAAAACGCATTGCATAAACCTTACGACAGGGTTTTGTTTTCCCGTGAAGTTTTAAGTCCGGTTTTTGGTTCAGGATTTACGCTTAATTCCTCTTTAATTCCGGCATCGGTATCTCCCAACAAATCAGAATCGGCTGCGATTGCCAACGTTTGGATTTACGGAAAAATTCAATTGGACGATAGCACCGAAATTACCTGCTACGAAGTTCTGTTGCAACCCAAAGTCCGCATCGAACAAAGTAAGGTCGCTATTCAGCAATATGTCCGAAAGCTTCTTACAGCCGGACAAGCGGCTTTAATCAATTTTGTTGCACCTGCAAATAAGAATGTATGGCGGCTTACATTTGTTGCCAAAGACAGTGTGCTGACTGATAAGGGAGTAAAAGAAAAAATAACCAATCCCAAACGTTACACATTTTTATTAGGCCCTTCGGAAACCTGCAAAACAGCAGCCGAACGCTTTGAAACTCTGAGCACCGAAAAGGAAATTTCGTTTCAAACCCTTGTCAATGCCTTCTCTGTTGAAAAATTAAGTAAAGCATTCTTTGATGAATACACTCTGCATTATCAAAATTTTTGCGATTATTTGCAGGAATCAAATTACCGTAAATCCGTTTTCAATATTACCTTCCCTTCGGGTGCTTCAAAACAGGATAAGGATAAAGCCAGCAAACCCATCCGCGATTTTGTAAAAAAACTGCTTGGGCGTATTGTGTTTCTATACTTCGTTCAGAAAAAGGGTTGGCTGGGTGCAAGGGATACCAATTACTCCGATGGTCTGGGAGATTTTATAAAACAACTTTTTAACAAATCGGGTGGAAACGATACGTTTTATAGCAACTGGTTAACGATACTTTTCTTTGATACATTAAACAAGGAAAGAGCAAACGATGATTTTAAAATGCCCGATGGGAAAATGGTAAAAGTTCCTTTCCTAAATGGAGGTTTATTCGATAAAGAAGAATTTGATGAACATTTGCTAACTTTTAAATCAAAACTTTTCCACAACCCCGATTTTGAGGATGCTATACTTACTGCAAAAAGCAATGGTTTTGCCCGTGGTTTTCTCGACTTTTTAGATGCCTTTAACTTTACCGTTTACGAAGACAGCCCCGATGACCATACCGTAGCCGTTGACCCAGAAATGTTAGGTCATATTTTTGAGAACCTTCTTGAAGATAACAAAGACAAAGGAACTTTTTATACTCCGAAGGAAATCGTGCATTACATGTGTCAGGAAAGTTTAACGGAATACCTGTGCACCACATTGAAGATTAAAGATGAAGTTGCAGAACGGGAAGCTGTAAATCAATTGCTTAAAAATAAAATAGTTGACGATGTTCTAAAACCTGAAATTACTGAACTTGAAAAAGCCCTTGACAATGTAAAAATATGCGACCCCGCAATCGGTTCGGGTGCGTTTCCTATGGGCTTATTACAGGAAATTTTCAGCATAAAAGAACTCATTGCTTACGAAACCGGCAAGGAATGGAAACCTGCCGAAACCAAACTGAACATTATCCAAAACTCCATTTACGGGGTGGATATTGAAAAAGGTGCGGTGGATATTGCCCGTTTGCGTTTCTGGCTGAGTTTGGTAGTGGACGAAGAAAAGCCCAAATCCCTGCCTAACCTCGATTACAAAATTGTGGTTGGCGACAGCCTGATAAGCAAGTTTGATGGCGAAATTGTGGAGATTGATTGGGAACGTAAAAGTAGTGTAGGCAAAGCCGATGAATATGTAAAGAATGTACAGCGTTTGTTGGTGGAAGTTGCAGACAAGCAAAAGAAGTATTTTAACCCCAACAATAAGAATAAGAAAAAATTACAAGCTGAAATTCGCAACCTGAAAATTGAATTGCTCATTAACCAACTTTCTTTTAATAAAGAACTTTACATCAGCAAAACCGTGCAAAAAGGTGGCTTTATGCCAACGGCAGCCGATATAAAACACAATACCGAACGCGAGCTCAAAATTGCCGGTTTTAACAAGCTGATTAACAAACTTAAAAACCTGCTTCAACACCCCGATGAACCTTTTAACCATTTTGATTGGAAACTTGATTTTCCGGAAGTGTTGAATCCTTATTTATTAAATGGAAATGCGGGATTTGATATTGTGATAGCTAACCCTCCATATGTTTCATGGTATTCAAAGCAAGCAAGAGTTTTAAACAATGAAATGGAAAAAGCACTAAGAACCAATTACAAGTTTCTGCAAGGTGAAAGCGCTAAATTGAGAATTAATTCTGCAATGTTTTTTATGGAAAAAGGATTTTCTCTATTGAAACATGAAGCATTTATAATTTACATTCAAGACTTAAATGTCTTAGAAAATCCATTCAAATCGATCAGAAAGTATGTAACTGATAATTTCAAATTGAATGAGCTAATAACAGGATTGAAGGCGTTTGAGAATGTTGGTAGTGGCCAAGTAATTTTTTCAGGTTACAAGACTAAGTCACTTGATTCAAGTGTTAGAATCCAAGAGACATTGCAAAAATCCAATTCAATATTATTGCCACAGGAACAAATAATTACATCTGATTATTCTTGGATAATTTCATCTCAACAATCACATCTTAGTCTTATAGAGGAAAATTGCGACCTATTAGAAATACTTTTCGAAAGCCACACAGGAGTTGCTGTGAATGCCACAGAGGAAGGAAAAGCATATTTCATTAGAGATAAACCGACAAGTAGATCCTATCCATTTTTAAAAGGAGGTGCATCTGTTTATGAATCATATTGCACTCCTGCTATTGATTCATATTTATTGCACGACAAAAACAAAGAATCCGAATTGAATGACGAATTCGATGAATGGTATTTCAAAAATAAAGGTTCTCATCAACGTCCATTTAATTTAAGGAGAGTTGAAGAATATAATAGACCTAAGATATTTCTTAGGCAATCGGACATAAAATTTACAGCCACCTATATTGAGGATTTTGTGTTTGGCAATTACTCATTATTTAACATCTACCATTCTAAAAATAATAAGGATGAGCTCAGGTATCTTTTAGCAATATTAAATTCAAAATTGCTTTCATTTTATGGGCGTGAGACTGAAATAATTTTAGTAAAAGCTGGTAAAACACCACAAATTAGAAGTGGGCAAAGAGGCCCGAAAGGAATTAAACAACTTCCTATTAAACGCTGCAAAGAAAAGAAGCCATTTTTAAATTTTGTGGATTATACGTTGTTTCTTAAATCACAAGACTTGGTAGATGTAAATGGTCAACTTATGCCCACCTACTTCGAGCAAGTAATAAACGGCATGGTGTACGAATTGTATTTCCCTGAATTGCTCAAAAAACACAACCGTGAAATTATCAGGCATTTGGGCGAGTTGCCGGAGTTTACAGATAGCATGAGTGATGAGCAAAAAATGAAGATTTGCAAAAAGGTATTTGACCGGTTGAATGACAAGGAACATCCGGTAAGGATTAACCTGTTTTATATGAATTCTATTCCTGAGATTGCCATAATAGAAGGAAAAAATGAGAATAACTGATATACACATAAAAAACTACCGTGCTTTCTACCGTGAGCATCATATTTGCCTTGACAAAGACGGTAAAAACCTGATGGTTTATGGCGAGAACGGTAGTGGTAAAAGCTCATTGTTCACAGCCCTTCAGGATTTTCTGAAATCTTCGGTTGGCAAAATTGAGTTAGAAGAAAATATCTTTGTTCCGGCTTCACAAAAGAACACAGCCAGCATAAAGGTTAACATCAAAGAATCGCCTGAAACCTCAAAGACCACCACTTTTGAACTGAAATTAATTGATAAAGAAATCATTAGTGAAGATAAAACGCTTATTGCCGATGCCAATAAAATTAAAGGCTTCTTTGACTACCGCAGTTTATTGCGAACTCACATGGGGCATAAGGATAAGGTTGATTTGTTTGAGATTTTGGTAAAAGATATTCTGTACAATTCCATTAATCGGTTTTCAAACAAGGAAATTGGGAAAGAATGGCAAGCAATCCATAACGACACTTTCAATAAAAGACAAATCAAGCGGCAACAGGAAGCCACAAAAAATTATCTATTGGAAAAGTTTAATCCCGGTCTAAAGCAATTGCTCAAAGATATTGAACAGGACACCAATACATTTATGAAATTTTTTGGTGCAAATGTTAAGATTTTGCTTGATTTTGACAAAGTGGAATACCAAGGCAGAAGGAAACTTGTAGGAAACAACATCAATTTAAAAATTGATTTCTTCGAAAAATCAATACCAAAACATCAGCTTTTTCTCAATGAAGCCCGTTTGTCGGCACTTGCAATTAGTTTGTATTTGGCATCCATAAAAGTAAATCCGCTTACAGGAGCATTAAAAATACTTGTTCTCGATGATTTGCTTATTGGTTTAGATATGAGCAACCGTTTGCCCTTGCTTGATATTCTGAAAAAGCATTTCATTGAAGTTGACAAAGACAAGCAATTTCAGGTAATAATGACCACCTACGACAAAGTTTGGTATGAATTGGTGCGAAACTATTTCGGAGTTGAAAAGTGGAAATATACTGAGATTTATACGAAATCATTAAAAGATGACGACTTTGAAATTCCTGTAATCTTCAATGAAAACGGTTATCTGGAAAGGGCAAAGCATTATCTGACTGAAAAGGACTATAAAGCATCAGCCGTTTATCTGAGAACAGAATTTGAAAGAATTGTAAAGACCATTTGTGATAAGCAGAAAATCCCTGTATGCTACCACAAAAACCAAAAAGAGACAACAAGCGAAGACTTTTGGACAGCCATAGAATCCCAAACAGACCTTGACCCTGCATTAATTCATGAAATTACTATTCATCGAGGAGTTGTAATGAATCCATTCAGCCATTACGACCTTGAAAAACCCGAGTTTGTAAAGGAATTGGAAGATACAATTAAATCTATTGAGAAACTGAAAGCAATCGATCCCAAGAGCCTCAAAAAGATTACAATTGAACAACTGAAAAAAGAAATAATTGAATTAAAGAAAGAACCTGCTGATTTGAAAATAAAACTACAGGAGAAAGAGGACTTGGTTAGAGAACTTGGTAGAAAATTAAAAGAGAAATAATTCAAAGATAGATGCAAACACTCGACTGGAAACCAAAAGAACATACCCCAAGGGCCTTACTAATCGGCCACGACCCTCGTTTGCAAATTTCAGACACACAGGCAGAATATGTATTGTTTGCAAATTATTTCTTCCACAATACTATCAAGGACAGGGCATTTAAAAGTAAATATGGTTTGGCTGCATCGGCTTTTAATCAGATAACTCATATTACAAACGGTAAAATCAAACAAGAAGAAATATACATTACAAATCTTTGCAATTCATCTTTGCCCCATGCTCCAAAAGGTAAGACCGTTTATATCCCAAAAAACAAGGCAATTGCAGGTGTTGAAAATATAAAGAGGATAATTGAGGAGAACCCAAGCATTGAATACATTTTTCCGATGTCGCTTCAGGTAAATTACTGGCTGCAAAAATTAGGGATGTACTTTTCGAGTAATGAATTTGTCGAAAAATCGACCCCAAAAGCAATTGGAATTCAAAACGAACCACCCTATTACGAACCAATAGGGAAAAGTCCTTTTCTGTTGATTTGTGGAAATAGGTATCGGGTTACCGGAGGAACACAATATGTAATCCCAATTCTTCACGCAAAATGTTTTCCTCTCAATAAACAGTTTAAAGCGTATGAACCAGCATACGATAATATACGTAATTTTTTTAGAATCTGAATTGAATGAAGATTAAAAGAAAACTTAAAGAAAATTAAAATGAGCCTACGCAGCAGTCACACACATTGTCAAAGCCCCACTATCCAGCGCTTAAACCAAAGCTTTGCCAAAGAGTGTGCCTGCCATACCCAAGAGGAAAAATTAAAAATCTCCCACCCCTTAGAAAATAAAAAATACCCAAACGCACAAGCCGACACAAGACATATAAGCAACTTGACAATGATACGAAAAGTCAATAATGACAATGGTTTACAAGAACAGAAGACAGAACGCCAGCTGGTAACAGGCGGTATATTTTATTGCCGAGATAGTGCGGGTTTCAGCGTTTCTGCATCTAATAAACTTTCGTGTAACTTGACAGGACAGTGCTTCGAAATCGGCAACAAAAACATACCGCCAAAACGTTAGCGGTAATTTCGTGCGCGAATCCATATTCTTGTAATTAACTTAAAAACGAAACTATAAAATTGACCAAAATGAAAAATATAAAAACTATTGGATTTTTAGGATTAATAATGCTAATCACAATTATTACCATTTCAGCATTGACCAATAAAGACAAACAAGCTGAGATAATTAGTACAAATTACAAAGACATTCGTCATTATGGACTGTTAGAATTTACTAATATGGATTTAGGAGTAATCGGATATTTTCCCACCCAAAGACACTGGAAACAAATTGATGAAAATATTGAATTAGTTCCAGTAGATTCGCTTAGATACATTGACTCATTAGATATTAATAAGATTTCAGATACTTTATTTGTTAAGGTTTATAATCAAAATTATGCATATCAGTGCAAAAATATTTATTCAGTTGCGGAGAACTCTGATAAAAAAACGGATACATTGAAAATTTATAATATCTATTTTGACTTAAAAATGAAAGATATTATCGAAGATGCAGAAAAGTTTAGGACTAAAGATTTTACAGTAAATTACATAATAAAGCACGATATAGATAATGTGGATAAAAGGATAATAATAAATAAAAACTACCGCTAACCCGCGTTATAAGTCATGGTGGGGTTTTCCGGGCGCAAAGGTTGCCGCTCGCATCAAAAGTTGGTGTACCGGGATAAGTTATCGCCCCGTAAACCACCACGATCTTATACCGCAAACCGTTAGGGCAAATAGTGAAAGACCCTGAACAAACATACATATTGAATTAAATGCAGATTATTAATAATTAAAACCTCAAAAAAATGACTAGAAAAATAAGATTTTTGGTGCTAATTGGATTATTTACACTTTTTAGCGTTGAAGGATTTTCACAATTAAGTATTTCTTATTACTCATCCTCGCTTTCAAAGATTGGATTAGGATACAACTTTAATGACAAGTTTTGGAGTGAGTTGAGACTATATAGTAACACGACTCTTGATGACATAACACCTGAATTAGTAATCTGTTACAATGTTGTAAAAAAAGAAAGACATAATATCTACCTTGGATTAGGAGGTAATTTTAATTATTTCACAGGATTTGTATTACCTGTTGGAGTTCAATTTACTCCGATTGAGAAATTTGACCGATTTTCATTACACATTGAATTACAGCCAACTTTAGACATTGAAAGTGATTTAATAATCCAAAGTTCATGGGGCTTAAGATACAAATTTGGAAAAAAGAATTAATGAACTACTTGCCCTAACATGCGGTCATAAAACATTTGGGATGAAGTGGTTATTTGAGCATCCTTCCACGCATCAACCTTCTGTAACGGTGGATAGGAACACAGCCCGCTCTCCCAAACGTTTCATACCGCAAAACCGTTGGCAGTAATTTTAAAAGCAAGAAATATGAAAACAGTAACTAAATCATTTTTAGCAACAGCCATTTTATTTTTGGCTTTCAGTTTATCCTCGTTTGGACAAGTTTACAAATTGAAATCAACCTCTCTCGCTTATAAGTATAAAGTTAATGATTACCGATGGAGCGAATGGTCAGAATGGAAAGAAACAACTGTTCTGATTACAATTGACTTATCCAAAGATCGAATTACAATTTACTCTAAGGAAACACAAGTCTATGATGTAGCAGAAAATGAAGGTGAATCATATGACAATGATGGAGATAAGACACTATCACTTTATTGTGTTGATAAAGATGGGTTGACATGTAGAATAAGACTTGTCAAACTGATTTCCCAAAATGATAGAAATCAATTGTACGTTGATTATAATGACATGATATGGGTTTACAACGTATATTCATTAGACTGAAAAACTACTGCCAACAGCACCTACCCAAAAGTGGCGATTCAGTGGTTAAATCAAGCTTTGTGCTTCTATGAAAGTTTCTACTTGGTTGACAGTGAAGTGCTTCGAAATCGCCACCTTCGGGTAGCTGCGAAACGTTAGTGGCAAGTTAAGCGTAAATTTGCAAATAAATGAAGTATGAACAATTTAAAAAATTAAAATGATGAGAAAAATTACACAGTTATCTTTAGCTTTTATCTTAGCAGTCGCTCTTTTAGGGTGTTCTGGAAAGAGAAAAGAATTAGCGGAAAATACAACGAAGAATTTCTTTTCTGCGATTAAAAACGACAATACGTCAAAAATGGAGGAGTTATATCCCAATTTCGAGAATATCGGAACATATTATAAATCTGATGAAGTCGTAATAACAGAAACTAAATTATTAGAAGATAAAAAAATATCTGTTACTGTCGATAATTCATTTACAAATGGTTTTGGAAAGAAATTTAACCAAACGATTACGTTGTATTTGAAACCTGAAGAAACTGATAAAGATATTTATAAAATATACGATTCAAAAGGACTTACTGGATACGAAGATAAAGATGAGTATATTTTCGCCACAAAAACGGGTGTGATTGATAAAAGCACAAGTTTGACAGACCAAGAGATTGCAGAAAAACTTGAAATTGCAAATAAAATGATTGTCAAATATGGAATAGAGACTTTAATTGAATTAAAATCTCATGTCAATGTGTCTTCGTGGAGTTGGGAAAGTGGATATGGAGGCTCTGCAAGTGGGAAGGGGATTGTTAAAAACAATTCGACTTTTGATATTCCTAAATTGAAGTATAATATAACATATTATGACAGAAACGAAAACCAAATTACAACAGATGATGGCTATGTAACATATGATATGTTGCCAGCAGGTGGTTCTAAATCTTTTACTTTCTATACAAGCTATGTCGGAAATGCGAAAACAGCACGAATATTATTAGATTTTGATACAGATATGATTATTAAATATGTTGTAAACAAAAATTATACAGGAAAAGAATATGAAGAATATCTGAATTCTGAAAAAGAAAGCGAAATAGAAGAATAACCAGCCACTAACAAGCGGTTTGCTGTAATGCGGGGCGTATGCCCGCAGAAAGTCCTGTCGGACTTTCCAGCGTTCACGCCCGCGCGAACATTTGTGAAACCCCGCACTACAGCAAGCCGCCGGACGTTATGGGCAAGCGTAAGACAGTCCTACGCTCACCCGATAATCTTACAACTGCTGAAATGTTTCTTTTAGCCAAGCAGCTTTTTTGTCAGCATCATCAATCATTCTTTGCCTACGATCTTTGATGAGCATGTGAAAATGTTTAAGTGCTTCGTTCTGCTCTATTGGTTCAAATCTGTCCATTAAAGCGTTTGCCATTTCTGTTGCAAGTGCCAAATGTTCTGGTTGTTTAGTGACACATGGTTCTGAATCTAATTTGTCGTACATTTTGATAAAGTATTAAACGCCAGCCCATAACATCAAATATAAAACAGCAGGGCTGTGTTGCTGAATTATACTGTGTGCTACTATTCATCATTTATGGTCGGCTGAAAGGGTTTCGCACTTAATCCCTGCCGTTTCATATTTGTAGCCGTTAGCAACAAGGCTAAATATCCCAATCATCCATGTCGAAGAAAATTTGCTCAACTATGTTTTCAATTTCTTCCTGTCCTTCAAGTATTGTTTCGCCTACTGAAAGTAAGTCAACTAATGGCAAACTATCTTCATCGTCAGTTTTATGGTATTTCAATATTGATCTATTCAGCGATTTGTCTATATAATCGCAAATTTTTTGTTTCTGTTCCTCTGTAAGTTTCATATCTGTATTTTTACCCGCCCAGTTGCTAACAAAGTGTAGCCACAATAGGCGGAAAGTTATTAATAAATTGATAGGTCGGTGCAATGCCTACTGTGGCTACACCCGACCGTTGGCTGCAAGTGTAACGGACGATACAACCCGACAGAGAAACAGGAACAAGAAACAAAAAAAGCAAACTATTTTGACAGGTTACAAAAGAACAGGAAACGATATTCATAACAGACAACGAGTAAGCCGACACTCATTGCCAACCCTTCTGTATTTTTTATTTTCCCCACCGCACATTTTTTTAATTCAATTTTATGCCAACGCACAAACGGCACATTGGCTTTTGCCCCAACTGCACAAGCCAACCCACAGGCAAAAGCCAAAGAGCCGTTTTTTGCCAATGCTCCTATGAGATTGTTAAAAATAATTTGATTACTTTTTATCTTACAAAATGAGATACTAAAAATTATAAACCTATCTTTGCGACTTGACATCATTTGAACAAATGAACAGAATAAAAGAAGTGTTGGACGAAAAAGGCATTAAGCAAACTTGGCTTGCCGAGCAATTGGGAAAAAGCTACAATATGGTAAATGCTTATGTGCAAAACAGACAACAACCACGAATTGAAGTGCTTTTTGAAATCGCTGAAATTCTTGGCGTAAATGTAAAGGAACTATTGATTGACAACGACATTAAAAAGAACAAGAAATGAGCAAGGAGCAAAAAATAACAACCGACATAAAAGCACCTAACAAAGATATGGAAATATTGAGATCTCATTTCCCCCATTGTTTCGATAAAAACGGCAAGTTCGACTTTGCCAAATTCCAACAAGAGTTAGAAGCACAAAACGTTGAACTCACTTTTGAAAAGGAAAGCTATGGACTTGATTGGCTTGGTAAAAGCTATGCACGGCTCCTGGCAAGTGACCCGGCCACTACCCTACTCAAAGCCGATGAAATACACAATCAAAAGCAAGAAAATATCAATTCACAGAATTTACTCATAAAAGGCGATAACCTTGAGGTCTTAAAACATCTTGCCAACGCCTATTACGAAAAAGTAAAAATGATTTACATAGACCCGCCCTACAACACCGGAAATGACGGCTTTATTTATCAAGATGACCGAAAATACACCGTAGAACAATTACAGGAACTCCTTGGCATAGACAAAGAAAGAGCAAAACGAATCTTAGACTTTACCCGGAGTAAAAGCAATAGCCACTCTGCCTGGCTCACCTTTATGTATCCACGACTTTACATAGCCAAACAGCTCTTACGAGAAGATGGTGTGATTTTTGTTTCGATTGATGATAACGAAGTGGCACAACTACGGCTCTTGATGGATGAGGTGTTCGGGGAAGAGAATTTTGTTGGGGAATTGATATGGCATAAAAAAACACAACCGTCATTCTTAAGTAAAGAGATTTCAAATATAAAAGAGTATATATTATTTTTTAAAAAAACATTAAATACAGTTAATACTTTTGGTGGTTTTACAGATCCAGATAAATATATCGAATTATTAAATATTTCAAATTCAATTTGTGAACGTTTTTTTCAAAAAGAAAATGTTCTTTTTGAAAATGGAAAATATTCTGGGATTTTAAAAAAAGGAATTTATGGTAATGACCCCTTAACTGTTGAACTTCTTGAGGATTTGATTATAGAAAATGGAAAGCCTATAAACGATTTTACACTAAGAGGTAGATTTAAATGGAGTCAGGATAAAATAAATGATTCTTTTTTTAACAATGATATTTTTCATATTAAAAGTATAAAAACTTTGAGACCTACAATTGAAAAAAAAACAAAGATTACAAATATTAAACCAATAGTTGATATTTTAAGTAAAAAATTTGATAATAATATAGCTACAAATACAGATGCAACTGATGAAATAAATACTTTGTTTTTAAAAAAAGAAATTTTTTCAAATCCTAAACCAACTTTATTGTTAAAATATTTATTAAAAAGTATTAGTTATGATGACCCAAATTGTCTCATCCTCGACTTCTTCGCAGGCTCCGGCACTACGGGCGATGCAGTGATTCAACTGAATGCCGAAGATGGCGGTAACCGTAAATACATCCTTGTTCAAATAGCCGAACCCATTGACCCCAACAAAAACAAAGCGGCTTACGATTTTGTCAAAGACGAACTCAAAGCCGAGCCAACAATTTTTGAGATATGCAAAGAACGCCTTATCCGTGCTGCAAAGAAAATTAAAACCGAAACCATTGATAAAAAAATTGCCGAAAAAGAAAAAGAACTGCAAAACTTACAGAGTGAATTAAACTTGGAAGATAGGGATGAAAAAATTAAATCGCTTGAAAAAGAAATTGAAAATTTACAAAAACAAGATTTAGGATTTAAGATTTTTGAAACAATGCCTATATGGGAAGACTACAATTTTGAAGCCGAGGAGTTTAACCCTCAACAGGAACTTTTTGATACCAGCAAACTTACCGAAGACGACATTAAAGCCCTGCTCGTCACCTGGAAAACGTATGATGGCATTGCCTTAACGCAAGAGTTGGAAAGTATTGATTTAAGCGGTTACACCGCTTATTACGGCAATGGCAGATTGTATCTGATG
>Ga0116184_10002318_pt1 | contig 16843 bp, 17 predicted proteins | sample AD_JPNNA5_MetaG_FD_89886 | JGI IMG/M metagenome (GOLD analysis project Ga0116184, IMG submission 89886) | Active sludge microbial communities of municipal wastewater-treating anaerobic digesters from Japan - AD_JPNNA5_MetaG | ecosystem: Engineered > Bioreactor > Anaerobic > Digestate | place... | reverse complement strand
TAAATTTTTATCTATGAAAAAACGAAAACATGTATATTATTAATTTTATCATATTACATGAATTTTTTAAACTTTTTAGTTATTTAGCCTTGGATTTGTTCTTGTAGGAAAGCGCCGAGGAAGTAAGTCTTCCTAAAGGACAAAATCCCACGGAAAATGTATTTAAATTCGTTACATGTATCGTATTTTATGGGCATATATAATGAAAAAAGAAGACTTGAAAATAATTTGGCCCTCCTTGAAAATTCTTTCATATGCGAAAGTAACAAAAACATAATTAATGAATTCAAAAGCTATCTTATTGCCACAAGAATTGGAATTCTCAGAACTAACAGATATGTGCTTGACCTTAGATTGGTATGCGAGAGGCATAAAGATAAACCATTTCCTGATTGGACATCCAAAGATATAATAGAAGTCCTTGAAAAGGTCGAAATGACTGACATTGCCGCAAGTTCAAAAAATGAGTATCAAAAGACACTGAAGAAGTTCTTCAGGTGGCTAAAGGGGGACGATTGGGAAGGCTTAAGGTATATCAAGGGAAATAGAAAAATATACAAGAAACCAGAGATAGTGACCAAGGAAGAAGTCTTAAGACTTATTGAAGCTGCAAATCACCCTAGGGACAAGGCAATGATTGCCCTTCTCTATGAAGGCGGATTTAGGATTGGGGAACTTGCTTCAATAAAGTTTAAGGACATAGAGTTCAATAAATTTGGGGGAAAAGTAAGGGTCAGGGGAAAAACCGGGGAGAGGTTAGTGCCGTTTGTATTCTCGGAATCCTACCTCAAAAACTGGATGCAGATGCACCCAAATAAAAATGAAAACTCCCATCTATTTATCAGTCTTAGATCTGGAAGTTATGGGAAACCCCTTCTTTATGAGAGATTTAATCTTATCTTGAAAAGCGTAGTAAAAATTGCAGGAATAGATAAGAAAATTTCACCCCACACACTAAGGCACTCTAGAGCAACACACTTGGCTTCAAAGCTTACAGAATCTGAGATGTGCCACTACCTTGGCTGGCAGATGGGCTCAGACATGCCAAGAGTTTACGTCCATCTTTCTGGGAGGGACATAGACAAGGCCATCTACAACAAGGTCTACGGCCTTGAAACTGAAGAGCTAAATGAAGTCGATAAGATTCATCCAGTAATATGCCCCAGGTGCAAGGAGAACTGCGGCCCGACTTCAGAGTTCTGCTATCGCTGCGGCATGCCCTTAAAAGAAGAAAAAGTTTACGAGATGGAGAAGAAGAACAGGATACTAAGGGAAGAGTTCATCAATGAAACAATGGAAGACAATGCAAAATTACAGACTTTCAAGAAGATTATGGAGCTAATTGAAGCAATAGACTCAGACCCAGAAATAAAAAATGAGTTTAGGAATATGGCGGGCAAGGTAAAATAAGGGCTAGCGCAGGAAATCATTGCCCATTGATTTTAATTATTTTCTTTTCTTATTAAAGGATCCTTTTACATTCCCAACTTCTATTAAAAGATAGGGCCATTTCATTTAATAGGATCTGGCCCTAATTTTAAGGAGAGATTAGAATTAGAAAACTAATTATTCTTTTCATCTTTTCTTAAAGTTAAAGTACCAGATTAAGTATACAAAAATAATATTCGATTGATTTATAAATAAAATGTTATAATCAACATTCAAAAAATTAGGCTTTCCATATTTTCCCTATTTTTTTCCATATCTTTATATATATGGAAAAGGAATATCCTAATTGAATATAATCTGGAGGAAAAAAATGAGAAAGATATTTTCTATTGCCCTAGTGGCTATATTGGTTATATTGTGTTCGGCATCGTTTGTGTCTGCAAAGACGCTTGTACTTGATACCCCAAATGACAATGTAAAAAGCAGGATACAGGGCGAAGATTACGTCATAGTGCCGATGCCTGAAAGTGGTCAGATAAAACTTGAAGACATGAAGTATCTTGACCAGTTTGACAAGATATACATGAGCGAAAGGATTTTCTTTGAATTGGGAAATCCTAATTACATCATGGACAGGGAAAGGGATCCAAGCGGCAAGGGGTTCAAGACCACTATAAAGGCAAGACCTGACAATGGAGTGATATCTCAGAAGACAAAGGTAGCCATTCAAAGGAGAGCATCAAAGCCTGTAACTATGTTTGGTTATACAACAACAGGTGTTGTTGCATTAATAGTTCCCGAAACAAAGGTATCAAAAGATCCAAAATTTGACATAGGAACAGACCATCCAAGAACGCCAGTTCACTACAAGATATTTGACCCTACGTGTGCAGATTTACCAATATGGAAGATATGCTGGGACTACACACAGAAAAGGTAAATGAGACTCAAATATAAATTTTTTATTTTTAAAGCGTTATAGTTCTTTGGCCTTAGAGGTACGGCCGGACTAAACAATTGAAAAAAGATATAAAATTAAAAAAAATTTACTTATTCTTTTCTTTATTCTTTTTCAATATTTCTAATATTTTTGGTATCACTGAGCTCCTATCGGATGCTTGTCTGTGCGATATTGCTTTTTGAACGTTTATTAACCCTGCGCCCTGATCGTATATCCCTGCGTTTGATATTGGAGTTGCAGTTCTCATCAAAGCTTCTTTTACTTGGTAAGGTGTCCAGTTGGGATGCCTTTGCACTATTACTGCACATGCTCCTGCCACTATCGGAGATGCGAAACTTGTTCCATCAACTCCTGGCTGATACATATTATCTGATATGTATGAGGCTGTAAACATGTCTTCAGCGGATGCGACAACATCCGGCTTTGCTCTCCCATCTAATGTTGGCCCCCTTGATGATCTGATCTTTACTATTATAGAAGATAATGGGGGAAGTCCAACTGGGACTATTGTTGGCTTTGGATCAATCCCCCAAGAAGATATTTCCACTGACGGCGGTTGGGTTAAAACAACATTAATCGATTCTCAGCTTGACATATCAAAAATAAACTGGGTAGTTTTCAACATTATGGGAACGGCAACAGACACCTATAAAGTCGCTCATGACAACATAACAGCAAGCGGCCACAAATACAAAACTCTTGCCGGATCATGGACTGCATCAACTGGAAAACTGGCCGTCAAGACTTATTATGGGGTGCAGATCGTAAAAAGTGCCACAACGGCAACAAAGATGTTTGAATACCACACAGATATCCCGATTATAGATCTAACTATCCAGGAGGCAGATACGGCGCTGACATTGGCACAGCAAAAGGCGATTGAATATGCCTTGAAAAATGCATCTAGGATTATGATAAATCCTCCTGGAAAAAGATTGAAGGCCGGGCAAGTAATCGAATTTACATCCCTTCCTGGAATGCCGGCACTTGAAGACCAAACAATACTGTCTGTGACTTACGAGATAAAAGAAAAACAAATTTCAACAGTCACTTTGACATGTACGGCTGCAGACGACTTTTACTCTGCATTTGCAAGCTTGTTTTCTGAACTTAGAAGGCTCAAGGTGAAAAATATCTTGGAGGGCCAGGAGCAGACAACAGATTACAAAGAAGTTACAGAAACTGCAGGAATTACTCTAACTGAAACAATTGTTGAAGTTGCAACAGATTATGATGCGCAATATGATGATGGCAAATCAAAATGGGACGTGAGCAAATGGACATAATAGAGTTGGTAAGAGGAGATAAAAATCCTTACCTAGGAAAATTCAGGATTGAAGAATACGATCTCAAACGAGACAAGATCATAAGGGGACCATGGCAAAAGAATCTGATCACTAACAAACTGAAAGCAGCGCTTGCAGATGTGCTAACTGGAGATTATGATGGCAACAAACATGTGATTGGAAAGTTGGCAGTGGGGACTGGAAGCACAGCAGTTGTAGCAGCAGACCTGGCCCTAACAACACAACTGGGGTCATTGAAATCTTATGTCCCCGGGAGCCTGCATAACAATACCTATTCAAATAAATCTGAGGCGACCTATTATTTTGATTACACGGAAGCGGATTATTATGGCACCTGGGCGGAGATTGGACTTTATGCAGCAAACGGGACAGATCTTCTAACCCACTCGTTGATCTCACCAACAAAAACTTTCAGTAATACAAAAACAATGACCGTTTATTATGTTATAGAATTTTAGGAGTATAGTCATGACATTCACAAAAAAGGTATCGGCGGGGCAGGATATCGCCTCGGCAGATTTCAGGCAATACTTTGGGGATTTCTTTCCTGAAGGTATCAAGACAGGATTCACAGTTTCTGTTAGCAGTGGATTGGCCCTAAATGTTGCAGCTGGAACGGCTTATGTTAAGGATGCTAGCGGGGGCATGTTTCAAATTGTTTCAAATGCAACTGAATCCCTCACGGCAACTGCAAACAACACAAACTACGTTTACCTGCATTCTGACAACGGTGCAAACTGGCTAACAATCTCAACTTTGGCATCAGTGCCAAATGATGCTATGCTTTTGGCAACTGTTGTTGCAGGGGCTAGCACCATAATTTCAGTGACTAACGTGACACCTGGGATGCCATCTTTCGTCCCTCCTGGCGTTATAGTTGCATGGTCAGGGGTACTTGCAAGTATTCCTTCAGGATGGCTACTTTGCGATGGTAACAATGGAACGCCAAATCTTATTGACCGATTCTTGCAAGGGATCACAACTGCAGCAACTAATCCTGGAACTACTGGAGGAAGCCATACTAAGACTGTTGCAGGTTCTTGGACTTTTGCAGGGGATACTACTACGAGAGTAGCCGGATTTACAATAGATATAAGGCCAAAGTATTACGAAGTGGCATGGATTATGAAGGTATGAGGGAATACTATTGTGCTAGGTGTGGGGTAGTTTTGGCAAGGCCAATTGAGGCAACGGCCAGTTACTGCTATGATCAGAAGAATGAGAAGACGTTTTTAGTTTGTAAGGGATGCAAGAAAAAGAAGGATAGAGTTATTTGGTAATAATCGAATTAAACTAATCATTAAAATATATTTGAATTCAACAAAAAATATAATCATTTATTGAAAGTGTTTAGATAAACAAATTAATAAATCTAATAATAAATAGATTTAATCATTATAAGAATTACTTAATTATCTTATATGCCCAAGCTTTTTTGGAAGAATTATTTAATCTATCCTTATCTTTTATTACGTTTATTGCCTTCTCTTTTTTTATTTCCTTATTTTTTTCTAATATCCTAAGAAGCCGATATAACCCCCCAGGAGACATACCTACTATATCTAAAAGTTCTTTGGACAACATCCAATCTTGTTTTTCTGTTAAAATTTTATGAATATCTCCTTGGCCCATATTTTATACCTATATTAAGTAACTCTAAATACCTTTTAAAATTATTTACTATCTTTCCACGATGTTAAATTTTATAATAATCTATAGATTATTGAGATAGTCTTTTAACTAAATTTTCAAAACTAGTAACTCTCTCCTTAATGTAATCAAACTTAACTTGTGGAATTTTTAGATAATTCCAAGACTGCCCCGTTTGCTCTGATACTTCTTGGCACCATCTTGTTATTGCCTCATCTTTTCTACCAACATCCTCGTATTCTCTTCCCTTAGTTTCTATGATCCAATATTTCTTTTTATTTTCAATATTCTGAACAGCGACGAAGTCAGGGTGATAAAATCTAGTGGCGCCTTTTGAACTAAGATAATCTATTTTAAAAATTGTAGTTGCAAGTGAAGCAAATCTTGCTATGTCTAAAAATCTTCTATCTAGGAATGTTGCAAACTCTTCCTCAAAGTTATTATAAACAGCTACATAGTTAAAAATAGTTTTATCAAGTCTTGTATGTTTTCTATTCCATGGGCTAACTTCAGTTTCAGAGAGTTTAATTGGTTTTTGCAAAATAAGTATATCTGTCTTTTCTGCTGTTAACTCACCAAGATGTTGGGCAAGAACAGAAATGATTCCTTCCGATACATCTACCCTACTTAGTGAATTTTTAATACAAATAGAATCAATACTACTAATCTTAGTATCAAAGCATTTATTTAATATATACCCCTCTACAACTGGGCATATTTCGTTAAACTGACAAGTAAGACCAGCCTTTTTCATAACATTGTTCACAATATAGGCTATTTTTTCTCTTATCTCATAATCTGCTGTGTGTTCAATATCTTCTTCGTGGATACCAGTGCCTGTGGTAGCAAATTCCATCCTTAATGTAGATTTCCACTCCTCTTTTAGTAAATTCGAAGTAAATATGTTTGGAATTGAATTAATATCAATCTCTGACAATTTTTTATAATTTCTGTTATATCTCAAACCTATTTGTGGAATTTCTATATCATACTTAAGGCGTGATAACTCTACAGATATTGTTACACCCTGAGGCGGTGGGTTATGGACTGTTTCTATGTTTACGCCCTCTTGTTCTAAGTTATCCTTCACAAATTTTTCAAATTCATTTGTCCCCATTACTTCAAGTGTTTGTATATAGTCCGGCGTTATTCCGCCCATTATTCTAAGGCCCCTCCCAATAGTTTGCTCTGGAAGAATTTTTGCTTGTGCGGTGTATGGCCGTAATCCAAGACATACAGTAACATTTTGAACATCCCAACCTTCTCTAAGCATTAAAACACTTGAAATAACTTTTATTTTATTTGTAGGATTATCTACATCTCTTGCAACTCGTCGTAATTGTTCCAAATCTGATTTTTTTATATCTCCTGATGTATCAGTATGAATAACTAATATTTCATCTTTTGAGAAATCGTAAATTGATTTATTATTTTGAATAAATTCTGCAATCTTATCTGCGTACACAGATTTTTCAGACATTATAAATAGGATAGGCTTTTTTCCTATACCGGAATAAGAATCATAGTGCACTTTCCATCTATGAATCGATGATAGTAACCATTCTCCATATTTTTCAATGACATTGTCTTGGCTTACATCAGTTGGATCATTTTTATTAACACGATGCACTATTATCGGAGCCTTTACTATCCTATCCTCCACAGCTTGGGCCAATGGATAATCAACTATTGTCCAAGCGTAATAAACACCAGTTTGGGTCTTGGGTGTCGCGGAAAAATCAAGCCACAGTGTAATTCCCTTGGGTAAGGATCTATGGATCGAAATAAGAGTTTCGTGCCACTTTAATTCTGTGTCATGAACATGATGCGCTTCATCATTAATAACTAAGAGATTTGTGAGATCCTTTATTCTGTCCAAGAGCATAACAGGAGATTTTGTTAAATTCTTTTGTGGAGGTCTTCCCAAGAAAGCTTCTGCAATGTTCGCTGGAGTCCATCCATCAACTCTTGATTCGTATAGCTGTTGGATATTTGCCAATATTATATTACCAGAGGGGGCTAAAGGAGAATCATCATCTCTTAAAGTAACTTTTAGATTCCATAATGATTTCCAAGGGTTGGGGATAAATGGAAAATCATAAAATATTTTATTATCTCTAAAATCCCTTGCTAATCTTTCATATACTATTACGTTTGGGGGAACTATTAAGAAATTGTTGCTGTAGCGAGTACCTCCTTCCTTAATATTATTAAAATATGACCAAACAATGATTAGGGCCATTACTATTGTTTTACCGGAGCCTGTTGCCATCTTAAATGCATATTTTAGCAATCCTTCCTCTGGAATTTCTTGATTCCCCATTTGTTTTAATTCTGAAAAATATCGAAAAACATCTCTACTACCATCTGTTTTTTTTATAATTTCTACAGAACTTCCCAAGATTCCGATTATCTCTTTTTGAGCAAATTCATGTATAACTTGTTCAAAATCATTGAATTTTTTTACCTCAAATAAATAAATTAATGTTTCAATCGCTTCTCTTTGGCAGAACCAGAAATTAAACTGTCTACCTTTGATTATATGTTCGCTTTCAAACCAGAAGATTAATAATTCTTTAGTAGTATCTGTTACTCCAGGGTATCCTTCATCTCTCCACTTGTCTACTAAGGTTCGGATATTATTGACTAAAAATGTAGAACTTTTTCTTCTACCTTTCATTATTTTATAATGGCCTGGCAAATCTCTTACGATGTGGCAATCAGGTGATTTAGTGGGGTCACGACCTTCAATCAAGGGAATTTTATTATCATAATGAACTATGCTTTCAGGTATTTCAGTCATTTTATAGTCACCTCATAGATTTGGGAGGTATCTATCCCAAAGATATCAATTACTTTAATAAAAACTTTGTAATTCCCCGGTTCCTTATACTTGTAGATCGTCTTGAGTGATAAAGTCCTGTCTTTTTTAGTCCTATATGAAGTCCAGCTATTGACAAAAGTATCATTTTGAAAATTAAAATCAATTGCCCAGTAATCAATCCAATCAGACCATTTTTTGATCTTCTCTCTTAAATCTTTAGATATTAAGTCAGTATGAGGGATAATAAAATCTGTTAGTACAACTGCTATTTCTTTTCCCGATACTTTTATTTCAGATTTGAAGTAAGCTAATTCAAAGAACTTTATGTCACCCTTATCAATGGCCTGTTTTTCTAGAACTTCGTTTGGTATAATCCAAAGTTTAAGATTAATATTTTCTCTTTTTGCTATTTGGCCTATCGCATCGTTTAGTCCCATTTCCCATTCCCAGCCTAAAACGTGAAGTTCTTTTTGCCCTATTTTTTTTGTTTCGATAATTGCATTAACTATTTCATTTATTGTAACAGGAGCGTCTATAGATCCAACATAAACTAACGCATTAGATTTTTTACCGTGAATAACTTGTGACCCGGTGATTGGCTCTGCACCGTATAATTTCAAAATAAATGCCAAATATTCATAATAGGCTTGATGCGGGTCCTTTGAATTGAAAGTGGTACTTTTCCAGTATTGTCTTTCGTATTTACCCAGATTTAAAATTTCAAAAGATTTAGCTTCTTTATTATTTATTGTATTCTTACTGTTTTTTATTTCAAGCAATCTTTTTCTAGTAGTATGAATAGAGTATCGAGAAATGTCACATCCAATCCACCTTCTACTTAACTTTTCAGCAACAGTTACAGTAGTACCTGAACCACAAAAAAAGTCTGCCACTATAGAGTTTTCATCTGAAGAAGCTTTTATAATACGTTCGAGAAGAGCTTCAGGTTTTTGAGTTGGATAATCAATACGTTCGGAAGATGTGCGGCCCACCATATCTATTTGCCATACATCTTTCATATTCACTATGGTATACCAACCTATGTCATCAGAAAATTCTTCTACACCTTTAAATCTATAAGGTTTAAAACCTCTATTGTATGATTTTTCCTTTTGAGAATAAAATATATAATGTGATGTTTTAGAATAAAGGAAAATAACATCATGTTTTCTTCCAAAATAAGCTTCAGTTGAACCACCTGATTTATAGGACCATACTATCTCATTAACAAAGTGTTCTTTACCGAATATTTCATCTAGAATCAATCTTATATAACCACTCATTCTATAATCGCAATGAACATAAATTGAACCTTTTTCAGATAATAACTCTTTGATTAGATATAATCGTTCATACATCATATTAAGATAAGATTCAAGACCTTCCCCCCATGTATCCCGATAAGCCTTTTCTTCCAAAATAGAATGCCCCTTTTCAATCTCTTCTCCTTCCTCGCCTATCTGTACTTTCAATCTAAAATCAGCACCTGTGGCAAACGGGGGGTCAATATAGATTAAATCTATTTTTCCTGCAAACTTCTCAAGAAGGGAGGACATCACTAGTTTGTTGTCTCCCCAGATCAACTTGTTTACCCATCCTGTTTCAAAGCTATCACCTTCATCAACATCATAGAAATCATATAAAGTAAGATTTTCTCCTGATTTTTTTCCTTTTCTAGGGCTATTAATAGTTTCAACGACTTGGAATGGATAAGGGCCAGGCTTATCAATTGGCTTTAAATTACCTTCATCATCGTATTTTCCCTTCCAAACTAATTCTGGCTTTTTTATTTCTATTTTACTCATAAAATATCCTCGCTCTTAAAATTAATCACGCCCTCCTTGGAGCAATAAATTCTAAAATCACATTCTTTACATATTTTTGATACATCTGGTGGATTATTTATATCAAACTTTTTTTCCATTATGCAACTTGAAACATAATCAAAGTGTTTTCCAACTTCATTTACATAATCTTTACTATATGGAAACTCCATCAACGCATTGTCTCTTATCTCCTCACTGGTCCAGTATAGCAATAGCCTTTCTGGATGCAATCCATACCTTTGATTCACTATGTATCCATATAGGGAGAGTTGCCTCTTATATCTTTCAATCAGCAGATCATTAAAGTCTGGCTTTGGTTGAGTCTTAAAGTCAAGTATCTCAACCTTATTGTCTTTTCCCAAAAGAAGATCTATTTTCCCAAGTATTATATATTTATCTTTTTCTACAGAAACGTCTACTTCTGTTTCAATTACTCTGTCCATTAAATCCTTGTTTTGATTAAAGTAAGTAATCACTTGTTTAAGACCAGCTTCTCTTGGAGTTAGGGCAAGAGGTCTTAGGCCTGTTGCAATTAACCCTTTATAGTTCTCATTGTAAAGCTCCTCTATTAATTCTGAATTTATTTCATTAAATTTACCTTCTAAGACATATCTATGAATATCTTCAATTGTCTGATGGACCAAGGTGCCGAAAAGAACACTTCCGACCCTAGAAGGCTCAAATTTATACTCTCGGTACATCTGGTACTGCCTTGGGCAAGTTTCATAGATGTTGATATCTGAAGTAAGACTAAAAGATCTTTTTGGTATATATTGATTTTTAGGAGAAAATCTTTGTGCATTGAGTAATTCTCTTTTAACATGAGGCCACTGATCAAGACCTTCCCAAATAGGTGCAAATGTCCTATGAGGTGTATCAGTTGTAGTTAGGACAAGTAATTTTTGAGCTCTTGAAAATGCTACATAGAAATGTCTTGCTCTATCAAAATCAGTAATTCTCTTCTCAGGTTCAAATAATCCCCTTTCATAATAGCTACCTAAAGTTCTATCAATCTGCTTTTGCGTAGTAAATCCTCTGGCTAAAGACCCTACAATGATTACAGGAAAATCTAATCCTTTCGATTGATGAATCGTCATCACTTGTACATGGCCTTTAGGGAAAGGATTGTCTGGATCCTCGTATTCATCAATGCCACCATCAATTAAAAACCTAAAAAAACTCCCGAATAAATAAAATTTGATAAATTCTTTATTCTTGAAAGTTACAATATTAAAATGATAATATTGCTGAAACTTTCTTAATAATGAGGAAAATATAGATAAATTTCTGGTCTTGTTTTCTTCTTTGAGAAATCTAGAGAAAGGCTTGTATGCAAGTAGCTGATAGAGGTAATCTCCAATTGTTATATCTAGTGATTGCCCTTCGCCAAGGGAGTTAATCTGGGCATTTCTCCTTTGGATGTATTCAGATAACGGACTTTTAATGTAATCCTTCAATAATTCAAATCCTTGATAAATATAATCTCGGTAAGGATAATTTTCTAAATGCTCTCCCATAAACTCAAAGAGCATAGCAAAGCAGGCCAACATCATCTTTATTTCATCATTTTCAAAGTAGGCCTTGGCCCTTGGATTAAAATAAGGAATTCCCAATCTATCAAAGGCTTCTGTGTAATGGCCGCTTGACTCAATTCGGACACTTTTTAAAACAAGTGCCACGTCCCTATAATCAGTTATTACGTTCTTATCTTTTAGGTGCTTTATCATCTCTGCTACTCTTTGGCCTTCATCAAATTCATTTCTTCCCCATATAGAAAATACTGAGGGGTAATCTGGAAATACTGTATCTTCTGGAGGGATAACTTCTTTGTTCATAAATCTGTAAAATCTTCCATCGTTATCGGCCCAATCTACACCCTGCATGAAACTATTGTATCTTTCAATAATCTGCTTATGTGACCTATAGTTTGTTAGAAGCGGAATCTCTTTACAATCCTTAAAATGAGAAGGAAATTCAATTATGTTTCTAATCGTTGCCCCTCTGAATCTATAAAGTGATTGATCCTCATCTCCAACAACGCAGATGTTATTTATCGGACTGCCCCAAGTTAAGATTATCTGCTCTTGAACATAGTTTGTATCCTGGTACTCATCGACCATTATGTACTTTATCTTGTCCTTAATTTTAGGGCCAACTGTTTCATTTTGTAATAGATCCAAAAAAACTGTCTGTAGATGTGAAAAATCTATTCTGTTGTTCTCAAATAAGAGCTTTCTATATTGTTTGTAGGTACTTCCTAAGTTCCTAACAAACTTATCCTCTGAACGCAATAATTGTTCTGGGTCGATTAACTCTTCAGTTATCTTATTTATGAAAGGTATAAGGGCCTTTATTGTTGACCATTTTGTCTTCCATTTGCCAAGATAAAGATCATTTCTGGGAGGGCCTACTATTTCATTAAAGTGCTCATAAATAAATAAGTACTGAGTTAAATCATCAAGAGTAAGATAATTATTTTTTAATTGAGTATAAAATAAGTTTTTGGAAATAAAGCCCTCACAAATACTGTGAATAGTTCCAATCTTTAGTTCGTGAAGGGATTCTTTGATTCCTAATTTTCTTGAAATTTGACTAACTCGATCTCTTAATTCAAATGCAGCCTTTTCAGTAAATGTTGTCAAGACTATTTCAGAGGGCAACGCTTTTCCAGTTTTTATCAGATAAAGAGTTCTTAATACTAAGACCAAAGTTTTTCCAGTGCCGGGCCCGGCAATAAGTAATAATGGACCTTCTGTAGTAGTAATAGCTTTTTGTTGTTCTGTATTTAATGAAGGAAATAGTACGACTATTTCTGAAAGTACTTGATCCATCTCTTCACGCTCTAAATGTAAAATAATAATCTAAGATTGAATTATATTGAATTTCACCATATATAAGAATATGGAAAAAAATAGGGAAAATAGGGAAAAATAATTCTTTTCCATTTCAATATCTGGCCATGAAATTAAGCTAATTATATATAAATATTTATCCCGAAATATTTGGCCCTAAAAAAGGCCAAAATAAAAATATACTCTTGGTCAATTGTATTATATCTAATAATGCAAGTTAGTTAGATGACAAGCAACTGGACTTATGGTGGGATAGATGCGCCTTCTGTGGCGCTAAATATAGCCGACAACTCCAAGACAATGGAGGAGGTAAGGGACAGAATAAAAAGCGAAATACTAAGGGCGCAAAAAAGCGTCTTTGGAGAAAAGGTCAGGGGCTACCACAGGAACTACGTCAAGAGCATGGCGGTAGTTCTAAAGATAGCAGAGACCTGCGAAAGCAGGGAGGCGTTCATAACAAACGTTGAGGGTGTCTTAATTGATAAGCTAAAGGACGCCGAAGTGTAATCGGCCCATTTATTCTTTTTATCTTTCCTTTAGCTCTTTTTTTAGTTTCTCTAATTCCAAGAGCTTTCTTTCAACTTCATCAAGCTTCTGCCTCACGGCCTCTTTTACAAAATCCGCTCTTGAGGTGTAACCAAGATCAGTTTCTTTGACTATATAGTCAATTCTTCTCAATAGCTCTTTTGGGAGGCTTGCCCCCTGATGCTCTTTTGCCATAGGACCACTATAGGCAATCTGCCGCCTGATATATAAAAATTTCGTTACATATGTTCGAAAATACAATATGCCTATCGAAAATCTTTTACTCTCCTGCTTACCTTTTGGTATGTAAATTCGTCATATATGACGGATTTATAGGGCGAAAGAGCGGTAAGACGATGTGGGCCCCAAACGTCCATAGGCACCATTACACATCTATTCCGCTCCGCCAATCCAGGGGGTCTGGATTTTGCTGACAGATGAAAAGAAGAAAGAATTGATTGAAAAGCTTGGCGTATCCAATGAGGAGTTTGCCGAGCTTGTAAAAAGAAAGAGTGAAGAAAAGAATGTTAGCCCCGGAGGCGCTACGCTCCTCCTGTATTATGAGGCGTTCAATAAGCCGAAAGGCGTTGACACCACACTTGAGAATTTCTCAAAACCAAAAGAGAAGATGGATGATCTTTTTGAGGATGCATCAAACTACCTCTCGCAGTATGCCGCCGTAAATCACAAGAACGAGCCTGAATGGCTTGATCGAAAGCTTGAGCTTGAGATGAAGTTCTCCAGGAACGAGTCGCCGGAAGAGGCAGCCATGCTTTTGGCATACGCTTACGGCTGGAGGGATGGAAAGCCCCTCCCAATGTCCAGTTTTAAGGCCAGGCCAAAGATAAGGCCAGACTGCATTTCTCTTGACAGCCTTCTATCAAAGATCAATGACGAGGGCCGGATTGTCTTTCTGAACGCAACAGTGAACAGGGTCTCAAACGTCAGGGAGGAAGAGGGGGCCATAAGGCTTCGGACCACGGGGATTGAGATAACTGATGGTAAGGATAAGATTTGGGTCAACTGCCACGACACAAAACCCTTCACTTCAAAAAAGAGCGGAAAACTAATCCCGGGGAGATTCCTTTCTACAAAGGCGCAGCTCAAAAGGACTGATCTTATCGGATCCCTCGTCTCATTTTACAACATCGAGGCAAGGGTTTCAAAGAGCGGCGAGCTAAGCCTCAACACCGGGCCGTACTCAAACTTCTCCTATGAAAAAAATGAGCAGAATGAAAAATCCCCTTTGGGCGAGGCCTCATGAGCCGCATCGCAACAATCTTTGAGCCGATGCCTTCCTCAAGGTATAGCGGCGCTGAGGGCGAGGAGGAGTTTCTGGTTCACTGCTTAAGGAAAGAGCTAAACGTCAGACTATCCCTTAGCCCTTATTCAAACTGCGACTTTAGAATTTCCGGCAAAAGGGTTGATGTCAAGACGATATCAAATGACTACGGCCCCTCTCTTGATTTCAATGTCAACGTCCCATCGTGCCAGGTGTCTTTGGAGCAGGATCTTTTTGCTTTTGTATTTCATGACAGGTTCAAAGGCACTTTCACTATTGCCGGGGCCATTGACAGGGACACACTCCTTAAGAGGGCCAGGCTCATGAGGAAAGGGGAAACAGAGCGGAACGGGTCTTTCCAGTACAAGTGCGACACATATGTCATGAAGGTAGGGGAGCTCTTGCCCTTGGAATCACTTGTCGGAGCAAAGATTTCGGAGTGAATATGATTGATTTCATACTACACTTTGGCCCTATTTTACTTACAGGTTACTTACAAAGTGCCATTTTTAGGGTCAGTTTTACTTACAGCCATCATTACAAAACCCCCCTTTTTAGGCCTATTTTACTTACAGGTTACTTACAAAGTGCCATTTTTAGGGTCAGTTTTACTTACAGGAAAATCCATTTTTCAGAGGGTGTAGTATGGGAAAAAGCCAGTTGAGGTATGGGAAGAGGCTGATCCAGGCATGGCTTTCTGAGGATCTTCTGAACAGATGCTGCACTGTATCAACTAAGGGATTTACAGAGACAATAACTGAGGCCCTAACTCAATATGCGGAAAGGAACAAATCAGAGCTTGAATTACTGGAAAGCCAGTATGAAAGCGCTATTTTGGAAGCCACGAGGCTAAAGGCTAAAATCGATGAATTGACAAAGATTAATCTCAAAGAAACAAAAATACAGATTGATAAGGGCATTAAAAATACAAATAAGCATGTTGAAAGGCAATTAAGCGAAAAAGAGCGCAATCAAATCTGGGAAGGTAAGATAAAACCTCTTCTAAAAAAGAAGATCTCTGAATCCGGCATTGACAGCGTCTTAACAGATGAGCGGCTGCTTACAAACTTCTCAAAAGGCCTTGGCATTTCCACTGGAGAATTAAAAGAAAAGATCTCCACTGAATGGGGTGTAGTGTAGTGTAGTATAGTATGTAGTATAGTAGTAAGTAAGTAGTAAGTAAGGAGGAAACAAGTTGGAGAAAAGTATCGAATTTATGGATAAAAAGGATTTTGAAATGCTGCCAATGCTATCAAGGGAGGAGTTATATGGCTTTGAAATTTTTGATATATCGGAAATGATAATGTCAATTGAGCATGCTATTGATTACGCCCAAGGGTACAGATTTTTGTTCTTGTGTTTTGGAAGCGAAGAGTCATCAGATAAGGCAAAGGCTGTCATGAAAATATTGGAGGATTACCTACAGATTGTAAAAGATGTCTACCGCTTCAAGATGGCTGAGAAAAAAAAGAGGGAGAACTTCCTAAAAGGAGTGAATGCGTAGGGGGGTGAATTATGACAAAGAGCATACCCGATCATGTCATGAGGACGGTCAATTTCTATTTAGAGAATAGGGTGTGGCTTGAAGAGATTGTTAAGTTTGGCGACGATTACTCTCAAGCTATGGCAATTGAAATCATAAAAAAGGCAAAAGAGATTCTAAATCAAAATTAATTTTTATTTTTTACACGTTAAATTTTATGTAAGTCTAACCCACAACTTATCTTATATGCACTCAATAAACATATAAATTAATGGGCGAAATAGATAATGAAATATTAAAACTGATAGGTAAATTCCCTCCAATAATTTTACTATCTACATTCTTACTAATCAAATTACAATTAATTGATAATTCTCTAAACGTATTATTCTCGATAATAAATAAATCTTTGATTTTGACATGTTTTTATATATTAATTTCATACCTACTTCGTAAAGATTTAATTTGCTTATATAAAAAATTAAAAAAGAAATTATGTAATAAAAAATACAGAAAAAATTTACACATAAAATAGCATTTTCTTTGTCATTGCTTTTCTTACAATGATGTTCAATATAGAACTTTTCACCTATTTTCAGCCGTGGGATTTGTTCTTCACTAAAAGCGCCGAGGAAGGGATTTGAACCCTTGTGGTGGCGAGCACCAGTGGTTTTCGAGACCACCGCCTTACCTAGCTAGACTACCTCGGCTTAAAATGGTATTTTGAACTTCTTTCCAGCATAG
>Ga0116184_10002311_pt1 | contig 16856 bp, 17 predicted proteins | sample AD_JPNNA5_MetaG_FD_89886 | JGI IMG/M metagenome (GOLD analysis project Ga0116184, IMG submission 89886) | Active sludge microbial communities of municipal wastewater-treating anaerobic digesters from Japan - AD_JPNNA5_MetaG | ecosystem: Engineered > Bioreactor > Anaerobic > Digestate | place... | reverse complement strand
GCCGCAGGGGCAGGGGTTCATGGCCGCTATGAGCTGGAAGGCCGCCGGGAAGGTGAAAGCGGAGCCTGCCCGGGAAACGGTGACGGTACCGTCTTCCATGGGCTGGCGCAGGGCCTCCAGTGAGCTCCGCCGGAACTCGGGGAATTCGTCCAGGAACAGCACGCCCGTGTGGGCAAGGCTCACCTCTCCCGGGGTGGGCATCGAACCGCCCCCGATGAGCCCTGCATCAGAGATGGTGTGGTGGGGGGACCTGAAGGGCCTGGTCCGGATGACCCCGTTCCTGGGGAGCCTCCCTGCGGCGGAATAGATGGCAGTGCACGCAAGAACCTCGTCGCGGCTCAGTGGGGGGAGGATCGAGGGGAGCCGTCGGGCGAGCATGGACTTGCCTGCGCCGGGAGGTCCTGTCATGAGGAGGTTGTGGCCGCCTGCCGCGGCGATCTCCAGGGCGCGCTTGGCAAGTCCCTGGCCGACGATGTCGGAGAGATCGAGATCTGAGGTGGCGGGTTCGGGTGGATCCTGGGAGAGCCCCCTCGCAGTGCAGCTCTCCCCGGTCCGCAGGAAGGCGAAGGCCTCCTGCAGGCTCTTCACCGCGATGACCTCCACCTCTGCGAGGGACGCCTCCCGCGTGTTCTGCTCCGGGCATATGATGCCCCTGATGCCCATCCGCCGTGCCAGGAACGCCGCCGAGATGACCCCGCGCACGGGCCGCACGCTGCCGTCGAGGCCGAGTTCGCCCACGATGAGGTACTGGTCCAGAAGGGCCTTCGGGAGGTGCCCCAGGGCGGCGAGGATGGAAACCGCCACCGGGAGGTCGAAGGTACCGCCCTCCTTCCGCACGTCGGCAGGGGCGAGGTTCACGGTGATGCGCCGGGGCGGAAACTCGAGACCCGAGTTCTGGATGGCCGATCTCACCCGCTCCCTGCTCTCCTTCACGGAAGAGTCGGGCAGACCCACGATGGAGATGCTCGGCAGACCTCCCTGGATATCGGCTTCCACCATCACACCAAGCGCATCAGTCCCCCACAGGGTGGCTGAGTGGACGCTTGCAATCATTATGATGCATTTTACCAGATTCGCGGCCAAAGGTTCAAGGGCGCAGAAATCGGGATATCCGGGTATCCGCCCCCGTTGTGTTTTCCGCCCAGAAGCACAGTGCAGGAACTTGTCATGCTCACCCGTTCATGGCATACCTCGGCCGTGCTGTGGAGACCCCTGGCTTGAACCCGCCATGGCGCTTCGCATCTCTTGAGCGAAAAAGGGCGGGCCATGATAGCCCGCCCTTGGTGAATGCGCAAAGTGCCGGTCCGGCGGCCGGGTTGTGAGGTCCATTGAGTCAAACAGGGTCAGTGGATCGTGCCCTGATAGGCCCCACCACGCCTTGCCTTGCCGTGCCTGCCATGCCACGGCTTGCTCTGCCCAGCCTTAACGCGCCTGACCTTTGAGCGATCTTCGCGCATTCGTAATGGTAATAATAACTGCCAGCAAGGCCGTGTCAAGGGGGGGCATGAAATAATATGAAAAAAATGCGAAATGAAAGCATTGTCATATCAAATAGATGCATCTCCGAAAGATAGTTGAAAAAATGATGTGTAAAGGCGAGGGGTTCCGTATGCCTGCAATACCTGCTCATCCACGGATCCGTTCACGGGCTGAAGAACCAGGAGAAGACCATGAGCATGGCGGGCAGGCTCGCCAGGGAGAACAGGAAGCTCGCCACCATGAACTGGTTTACGATGCCCCGGTTTCCGCCTTCCCTCTCCACGATGATGGGAATGGCGGTCACCGGGGGGACCGCGGCATGCATCATGATGATGAACGCCACCGGGTAGGGCGGCCGCACGAGCAGGAGCACCCCGAGGGTGGCCAGGGGGAACACGAGGTTCTTCAGGAGGATGAACTTCAGGTTCTCGAGATACGCGGGTCTTCCACTCTCCCTCATGTCGATGTAGATGTTTCCCCCGAGGACGAGCATCAGCAGGGGCACTGCCATGGCACCCACCACTTTGAGTCCGTCGGAGAGGAACCTGGGTACCAGTGTTTCCAGGCCTGCAAGGCGCAGGACCACGGCCAGGACGGTGGCGACGAGTACCGGGTTGAAGACCTTTGCGGGATCCATCTTGATCCCCTTGCTGAAGAACAGGGGGGCTGCGTTGAAGAAGAAGGCCGGGTAGAACAAGGTGAAGAGGAACAGCTCCACAAGGAGCGTGGAGTTGGTGCCGTACATCCCGGCAATGATGGCCAGCGGAAAGAAGATGCCGTTCTGGAAGAGCAGGCTCACCCGGAACTCGCGCCGGTATTCTGGCTTGGCCACGAGGGAGAACACGGACGAGAGGAAAAGGAACAGCACAGTGGAGCCGAGCCACCACAGGGGCAGGGTCCACCACGAGGTGTTCTCCTCGGGATGGAAGTTGCTCAGGATGCCGGTGAAGGTGAGGCAGGGGAGCGCGATGTCGATGGCCAGCACCGAAAGCGGCCCCAGGACGGAGCCCGCGATCACGCGCCTGCTCAGCATCCAGTACCCCATGATGCCGATGGTGAGCAGCATGGCAACGGCGGTGAAGGTGGTCAGGAAGACGTCCATGCACCCTCTTTCATATGAATCACCCCAGGGATTCAAGCAGTTTTTCCGGGTCCGTGACGGGCTCCAGGCAGGTGGAGCCCCTGCATACATAAGCAGTTGCCCGTCCGTTGACGGGTTTCTTCCCCTGGAGCAGCGGGTTTGATCCCTGTCCCGAAGCATCCGGTGCGAGCAGGATCGAGGCCCGGGGGAGGAACCGGCTGTGGACAGCCTCGACCATGGCCCTGGTGTCTTCCCTGGCCGGGTCTCCCGCGATGACCACCTCCATGGCCGGACCCGCCAGTGCGTCCAGGCCGCACAGCATGAATGCATGCGCAGATGGGGCCTGCCCGACAGGGAGGGAGAAGGCCCGGCCCAGCTCCATTGCCCTTTCTCTCAGGCCATGGTCTCCCTGAAGGCCTGCAAGCCTGACGAGATTGAGCATGGTCACGGAGCTGCCCGAGGGCAGTGCGTTGTCGTAGGCGGTCATGGTGCGGACCATGGGCACATCGGTGTCGTCCGCGGTGGTGAAGAACCCGCCTGAGGACGGATCTGAAAAGTGAGTCGCGAGGGTGGAAGTGAAGGAGGCCGCGGTCTCCAGGTAACGCATCTCGAAGGTTGCCTCATAGAGCTCGATGAGCCCCCAGGTGAGAAAGGCGTAGTCGTCCAGGCCGGCATCCACCGAGGTTTGCCCGTTCACGAACACGTGCCTGAGTCTGCCCTTTTCCACCATGTTCTCCAGGATGAAATCCGCCGCGTGCGTTGCCGCGCTCAGGTAGTCGGTCCTGTGGAACACGGCCCCGGCCCTGGCCAGGGCTGCAATCATGAGGCCGTTCCAGTCGGTGAGGGCCTTGGTGTCCTTGAAGGGACGCTGTCTCTGCGCCCGCGCCGCTCTGAGGTCGGCCAGAACCCGCCGGATCCGGTTGGACAGCACCTCCGTGGTCATGCCGAGCCGACCGGCAAGGGAGGAGGACTTTTGGGCCAGGTGGATGATGGTGAGTCCATGCTCGCCGGGGACATTCCCCTCCTCCCGCAGGCCGAAGGCCTCCCGTGCAAGGTCAAAGGAGGTCTCGTCCAGAACTAAGCGGAGTTCCCGCTCAGTCCATAGATAGAACCTCCCTTCGCCTCCCTCGCTGTCCGCGTCCTCGGCGCTGGCGAACAGGCCTTCCCTGGTGCGCAGGTCCCGGAGCACGTAGTCGATGGTGTCCCGGGCGGTCTGCCCGAAGGTGTCCCTCCCGGTCACCTGGAAGGCCTCGGTATAGGCCAGCGCGAGCAGTGCCTGGTCGTAGAGCATCTTCTCGAAGTGCGGCACGAGCCACTGCCGGTCCGTGGCATAGCGGTGGAACCCGGAGCCCACGTGGTCGTGGATGCCGCCCGAACGCATGGCATCGAGGGTCTTGACGGCCATGTCCAGGGCCTCCCTGCTGCCCGTTCTGCAGGAATACCGCAGCAGGAACATGATTGTCTGGGGCATGGGGAACTTGGGCGCAGTGCCGAAGCCGCCGAAGACAGGGTCAACCCTCGCCCGCAGCTCCTCGAAGGCCTTGTCCAGGAGACGGGGATCCAGATCCCCACCCGGCCTCACCTCGGATGCACGCCGGACGAGCCGGGACATCTCGGCGGCTTCGCTCACCACACGGTCTTTCTTCTCCTTCCAGAGCCGCTCTACGGCATCGATGAGTTCCATCATGCCCATGATACCCTGACGTGTGTGCTTGGGCAGGAAGGTGGCGGCGAAGAAGGGCTGCCTGTCCGGGGTCACTATGACGCTCAGGGGCCAGCCCCCGCTGCCCGTGAGGAGCTGGCAGGCCTGCATGTACACGGCGTCTATGTGGGGCAGTTCCTCCCGGTCCACCTTGATGTTGATGAACGCGTCGTTCATGCGGGAGGCGACCTCGTGGTCCTCGAAACACTCACGGGCCATGACGTGGCACCAGTGGCACGACGAGTAGCCGATGGAGAGGAAGACCGGCTTGTCCTGGGACCTGGCAAGTGCGAAGGCCTCGTCTCCCCAGGGGAACCAGTCCACCGGGTTGTCTGCGTGCTGGAGGAGGTAGGGGCTCTGTTCCGATGCGAGCCTGTTGGGCGCCATAGGGGGTTCCTCCCGGTCTTGTTCGCACGGCATTTCCCGTTCAATAGGGCCCGCCGTTCGCCCGTTCAAGGCGGATGGGGGTACCCTGCTCGGAGGTCACAGCATCCTGACGGTGATGCGCTTCCGGTCATCCAGCCGGTGGATGCCTGCCCTCCGGGCCGCATCCAGGGCGTCCTCGTACTCGACCGCGGTGATGCGCCGGTCGATCCGTGGGTCTTTGCCGGCACGGTGGCAGGGGTGGTACTGGTCCATGACGTTCACATAGGTGTGCCGGGATACCTGCTCCGCAAGAAACCGCATGACGTCCTGTGTGCCTGCCAGGCCCCCGGGCATGACCAGGTGCCGCACCAGCAGGCCGCTGCGGGCGATGCCGCGATCGTCCATGACCAGGTCACCCACCTGGCGGTGCATCTCCAGGATGGCGTTGCACGCCGCATCCCGGTAGTCTGGCGCACGGCAGAAGGCCTGTGCCGGCTCGGGGTCCCAGAACTTGAAGTCGGGCATGTAGATGTCGAAGACGCCCTCCAGAAGCCTGAGGGTCTCCACCGCATCGTAGCCGCCCGTGTTGTAGACCAGGGGGAGGTCGAGCCCTGCGTCTGCCGCTATGACCAGGGCCTCCAGGATCTGGGGCACCACGTGGGAGGGTGTCACGAAGTTGATGTTGTGGCAGCCCCGGCCCGCAAGGTCGAGCATCATGCCCGCGATCTCCCGCGGCCCCACCTCGACGCCTTCAGCGCCGTGGCTGATGTCTGAGTTCTGGCAGAAGGTGCACAGCAGGTTGCACGAACTGAAGAAGATGGTGCCGGAGCCGTGGGACCCCACCAGGGGCGCCTCCTCGCCGAAGTGCGCCCCGAAGCTGGCCGCCTTCGCATGCCTGCCGGTCCTGCAGAAGCCCGACCCGCCTCGGGTGCGGTCGACCCCGCACGCGCGGGGGCAGAGCCGGCACTCCCGGAGCTGTTCCAGGGCCGTTGCTGCCCTGTCACTGAGGAGGCCCTGTTCGTGGAGTCTGGCATAGGATGGGGTGAACATGCGACCTCCCCGGTCAGATCCGTACCCGGCGGGACACGTCTATTTCTTCTTGTACGTTCCCATGAGCTCGGCCGTGCCCAGGACATGCCCCTGGATGGCCTTGAGCATGTCCTTCTTGGTCGCGCCTGGCTCCAGGGTCAGGGAGGTGTCCAGCGCGTAGAGGCGGAAGTAGTACCGGTGGGTGCCCCAGGGCGGGCACGGGCCTCCGTAGCCGAAGTCTTTGAAGCTGCTCTTGCCGTGGATGCCCCCGGGCGCGGGCCTCTCGGTCTTGGGCATGGCCTCGGGCAGCGCGGTCAGGGTGACGGGGATGTTGTAGTACACCCAGTGCACCCAGGTCCCGATGGGCGCGTCCGGGTCCTCGCAGATGAGCGCCAGGCTCCTGGTGCCTGCGGGCACCCCTGACCAGGCGAGAGGCGGCGAGATGTCCTTTCCCTGGCAGGTGTAGAGCTGCGGGATCTCGCTCCCATGCCTGAACGCTGAGCTCTTGAGCTCAAAGGCATGGGCGGATGCCGCGAGTGCCAGTGCCAGGCAGCATGCCAGGGGCAGGGCCGATTTCCGAAGGGTCCGAATGGTTGTCATGGAAACCTCCTCATGGGGAACTCGTAAGGGTAATAATAACTCCCTGATGGACGTTTTCCACACAACGGATCAGCCCATGTCAAGACTCGTTAGAAATGTCCCACAACGGATCAGTCCAGGAGTTCCCTGAGCCTCTTCGCGTTCGCCGGGGCATGGGCCTCAGAATCGTTGTCGAAGAACACGTAGGTGTCGACCCCGAGGCCGCGGATCTTCCCCGCCCAGGCGGACAGTTCGTCTTCCGTGTAGCACGATGCGTAGAGCTTCTTCGGGCCGTGCAGGCGGATATAGGCGAAGTCGGCGCTCACGGCCTCCCGGAAGGGATACCTGCCCGCGGTGTCCGAGATGCACCAGGCCACGTTCGCATGCCTCAGGCAGGTCATGGCCTCGTCGCTGACCCAGCTCTCGTGGCGCGCCTCAAGGGTGAACCTGCGGCCCCGGGGCAGGATGCCAAGGAAGCTCTCTGCCATTGCAGGGTCGAAGGCCAGCGAGGGCGGGAGCTGGAAGAGGACGGGGCCGAGCTTCGCCCCCAGGGGGGCCAGGGAGTCCAGGAACAGCTCAAGGGCCTGGTCCGCGTGGCGGAGCCTCCTGACGTGGGTGATGAAGCGGCTCGCCTTCACAGCCCAGACGAAACCCTCGGGGGTGGTCTGCGCCCACTTCCCGAAGGTCGACGGCCGCATGGAGCGGTAGAAGGTGGCGTTCACCTCCACGCAGGAGAAGGTGCGGGCGTACCATTCGAGCCACCGGGTCCTGGCGAGGCCTTCGGGGTAGAAGGGTCCCCGCCAGTGGTCGTAGTTCCACCCCGAGGTGCCCACGAAGAACCGCTGCATGACCGGCTGCCCGTGCCTCAGACCATTTCGGGGGTCAGGATCCACATGACGGCCCAGGACCGCCGGTCATGCAGGTATTCCATGCACACGATGCCTGCGTTCCTGAACCTGACCACGGTCGGCTCCGGATCTCCGGTCAGGAGGAGCGCCGCGAGGCGCTCCAGGAAGGGCAGGTGGCCCACCACCATGAGATCCTCGTCAGGCCTCAGGCAGGCCGCAAAGGCAGCAGCGTCATCCAGGGGGTCGAGACCCTTCTCCTGCACGGGCTCCCTTCCCGGGGTCAGGAGGGCGGCAAAGGACTCAGCGGTCTGCCGCGCCCTCTTCCTGCCGCTGTGGATGATCCGGGAAACGCCGATGCCGAGCTCTCTCGCCTTGATGGCGACGCGCTGCACCTCTATCCTTCCGGCGTCGGTGAGCCCCTGCTCCGGGTCCGCGTTCTTGGACATGCTCAGGCCGTGCTGCACCAGGTACAGGCCCATGCGTCGACCTCCTTATTCAAAGGTTCAGTGTCTTTGCCAGGTAGCGGGTCATCTGGCCCACCACCATCTCCATGACCTCGCGGGGCAGGAAATACCCCTGGCTCTCGGAGGCGAGCAGGTTCGTGACCTCCTCCACGGTCCTGGCCACGTCCCGGGTCCTGCGGTAGGCATCCTCGATGACAATGCGGGTGAGGCGCGCGGACTCCATGGACCTCGGCATGAAGCCCCTGGCGTCATCCCCGGTGAGCGCGCCGTAGTGCTCGGCGCAGTGGACGTCCACATCGAGACGAGACATCCGTTGCAGGCTCGCCTGGTACTGGTCGTAGTTGGAGTTGGCTGCGGCGAAGACCTTGTCGCCGAAGGGTATGCCGCCGGCGTCGGATGCGAACAGGGCCTTCTCCTGGGGGCAGTACACGGCGATGGAGCAGGACGAGTGCCCCGGCACCTCCATGACCTCCAGGTCGAGGTCGCCGGCCTGGAGGGTCTGGCCGTCGGTGAGGACCTCGTCCACCACGATGGACCCGAACGGCAGCCCCAGCTCCGCCTCCCTTCCCTCCATGCCTTCACGCGCCAGGAGGACACGGTTGAAGTCCACGATCACGGCGACGACCTCGGGACGAAGGAGCTGGTCCCTGCCTCGCCGGGAGGCGCATACGCGCACGTGCGGCAGGCGCTTGCGGAAAAACGGCACGATGCCCACATGGTCGAAGTGGCTGTGCAGGATGATCAGACGTGTGATCTTCGATTCGTCGATGGAGAAGTCGGCGAGCTGTGCGAGGATATCCGGGACGACGTAGGTCATGCCGCCGCCGAGAAGGGAATATTCCTCAGGGCCACCCACGAGGTAAACGCACGATTCCTGCCTTCCCAGGAGGGTGATCCTGTCGGTGACCGGTCCGGGCCTGTCGATGACCATGAGCGCCTCCCGCACAGTGTTGGTCCATGCTACCACGGGTGCACGGGGCTGTCAAAATCCGCCGAGACCGGGGATTTTCAGGCTTGCCCTGGTGCACCGCTTTCATATATGGGGAGACCTCTGGAGGAAAGGAGCGCATCATGGGCATCATGTCGAACACGGTGAGTATCTGTCAGTACCTTGTGGAAGGCGAGCCGGGCAATGCCTCCTGGGTGCAGGAGCGCCTGAACAGGAACCGGTTCGTGCCCATCGACGCCACGGCCGACGAGGAGGCGAGCGGGTGGGTCACCCTGGACGACCACGCCAGCACCGACTTCGACAACGAGAACGTATTCCGGCGAGACCCGTACTATGCCTTCACCTTCCGCAGGGACCAGCGCCGGGTGCCGCCCGCCGTGCTCAAGGGCATGGTGGACAGGGAGTGCGCCCGATGGCTCGCCGAGCGGCCATCCATCAGCCGCATGCCCTTCAGGCGAAAGGCGGAGATCCGCGAGAACCTCCATGCGGCGCTGTTGGGCAGGACCCTGCCTGTGCCCGCCACCTGCGACGTGGTCTGGAATGCCGAGACCGGCGTCCTCACCCTGACCGCCATCAGCGAAAAGGTGCTCGACCTCGTGGAGGACTGCTTTTCCCGCACCTTTGACGGACTGAGCCTCGAGCCAGTCCACCCCATGGCCAGGGCACACCGGGTCCTGGACGCGGACCGGCACGCCCTGCTGGACAAGGCCGACCAGGCGCCTTCCAAGGACGTGCTCCTGCAGATCAAGCGCAACCGCTGGGTCGGGTGGGAATTCCTCCTGTGGCTCATGTACCGCAGCGGCAAGGGATCCTCGGTGTACGAGGTCGACCAGGAGGGACCCCTGGCCAAGGGCGAGAGCTTCATGGCCTATGTCCACGACAAGTTCGTGCTCGTGGCCGAGCACGAGCAGGGCAGGCGAAGGAGCGCCATCACCGGCGCCCAGCGGGAGTTCGCCGAGGCCAGGGAGGCCCTGCGGGACGGCAAGAACATCACGGAGGCCCTCATATACCTGGACAAGGACCCACAGGCCTGGAAACTCACCCTGAAGGCCGATATCTTCGCCTTCGGGTCGTTCACCTGCCCGGTGGTGCAGCTGGAGAAGGACGAGATTACCGACCCGGCTTCCGAGCGCATCGCGGTGTTCTACGAGCGCATGCACCTCCTGGAGACCGGAATACAGCTCTTCGACAGCCTCTTCGCCGCCTTCATGGGCGAGCGCATCGCGGGTTCCTGGCCCGAGCGGCTCAGGAAGATCAGCGAGTGGGTCGCCAAAACCTGACCGGGACGTTTTGGACATTTAACAATTTATATTAATACCCTCCGATGCCGATACTCCCTGCATGGACGTATTCCGGCCCATTCCCGTGGATGTCATCCAGGTGGACGAGCGGTCCGTGGTGGACCTGTTCGTGCGCCACGAGGACAGGCTGGTGAGTTTCCTCGAAAAGGGCGGGACGTTCACGCGGGACCACCTCGTGCAGCTCAACCGGCACGGGTGCACCAGGGTCTACATCAGAGGCGCCGAGGCCACGGCCTTCGAGCGCTATGTCAGCACCTATTCAGACAGGATCCTCACCGACCCCACCATCCCCTCCCGGGTGAAGGCAGCCACATTCTACGTGGCATCCACCCATGCCCTGAGGAATGCCTTCGAAAACCCGGACGCGCAGCAGATAGAGGAAATCAAGAAGACCCTGCATCCCATGTTCAGGAGCATCATGAACAACGAGGTCCTGCTGAGCGACCTCTTCGCCATCACTGAGCACGACTTCGCCACCTATACGCACAGCGTGAACGTGGGCATCTATGCCACGGCCCTGGCCATCCGCTTCTACAAAAACGACCGGGCGGTGGGCGCGGCCGAGATGGAGCGGCTCTGCTACGGGTACTTCCTCCACGACATCGGGAAGTCCAGGGTGCCCCTGAGCATCCTGAGGAAGCGGGGCTCCCTGAGCGAGGACGAGTGGAAGGTCATGAGGAAGCACCCCGAGTGGGGGTACACCAGGCTCATGGAGACCGGCCACCTCACCGAGGAGGCCGCCTACATCTCCCTGCAGCACCACGAGAGGCCTGACGGGTCCGGCTACCCCCTGGGCATGAAGGACATCCATCCCTGCGCGAGGATCTGCACCATGGCTGACATCTACGACGCACTCACCGCCGAGCGCCCGTACAAGAAGTCCATGAACCCCTTCGACGCCTTCGGGATCCTCAGGCGGGAGGCCTTCACCGAGTTCGACCACAACCTGCTGGGCACCTTCATCAGGATGCTCGGGCCTGAGAAGGATGTGATCCACTGACAACCTTTCCCGGGCGACCCGCGCCCTGCATGGCCGTCAACCCCGATACCCTGCGCGGAAACGGCGCCTCGCCCTCAAGGATTATACCCTCATGCCGAAACAGAGGGCAGGGGGGTATGCTTGAAGATCCTGATCAACTGGAACTCCATCCGCGCCAAGCTCCTTGCCGGGTACGGCCTGGTGTTCATCGCCACCATCGTGGCGGCGAGCATCGGCATCCACTCCATGGTGCGTGACACCATCGAGACGAACATCGAGAACGAGCTGAAGAACTCCACCGCCGCCATCCTCGGCATGGTGCAGACCTCTGCGGACACGTCCATCAAGAACCACCTGAGGGCCATTGCCCAGAACAACCGGGACATCGCGGAGAGCTTCTACAGCCGGTACCAGGCAGGCGAGCTCACCGAAGAGGAGGCAAAGAGGCAGGCCCGGCAGATCATCCTGGCCCAGCGCATCGGCAAGACAGGGTACCTGTACTGCGTGGACAGCAACGGCGTGGCGGTGGTGCACAAAGAGCCCGGGGTGGAGGGCCGCAACTTCTCCTACCGTGAGTTCGTCAAGGAGCAGATGCGCCGGAAGGAGGGCTACCTCACCTACGACTGGCGCAACCCCGGGGAGCTGAAGCCGCGGCCCAAGGCGCTGTACATGACCTACTTCGCACCCTGGGACTGGATCATCTCCGCCTCGTCCTACCGCGAGGAGTTCTCCGACCTGGTGAACGTGGGCGACTTCCGCGACCACATCCTGGGCATGCGCTTCGGGAAGACCGGGTATTCCTACGTCATCGACGGCAACGAGAACATCATCATCCACCCCTCCCTGAAGGGCCCCATCTCGAACATCGATGACCCGGAGCTCAGGCAGACCGCCCGCAAGATCTTCAGGCAGAAGCAGGGAAAGATCACCTACGAGTGGAAGAATCCCGGCGAGGAGGTCGCCAGGACCAAGGTCGTGATCCTGAACTACATACCCGACCTCGACTGGGTGGTTGCATCCTCCGGGTATGTGGATGAGATCTATGCGCCTTTGCATCGCATCAGGAACATCATCGCCTTCATCACCGTGGTCGCCATGGTCTTCGTGCTCCTCATCACCCTGTGGATCAGCTCCACCATCACCTCGCCCCTGAGGGCGCTCATGGGGAGGTTCGAGGCCGGCGCCACCGGGGACTTCTCGGTCCGCATGAGGAGGCAGTCCCGTGACGAGATAGGCAGGCTGTCCGAATACTTCAACTCCTTCATGGCGAAGCTCCAGGAGTACAGCGACAACCTGCACAGGGAGATCACGGACCACCGGAAGTCGCTGGAGGCACTCAGGCAGAGCGAGGAACGGTTCCGCTCGCTCGCGGAGAACTCCCCGGACATCATCGTGAGGCTCGCCGCCGACGGCTCCATCAGCTACATCAACCCGGCCGTGGAGAAGGTGTTGGGGTACAGCCGCGAGGAGCTCATCGGGAGGGACTTCACCTGCTTTGTCAGAAAAGACGACACCGCGGAGTATATCCGTAACTTCACCAGGATGTGGAAGGGCAGGGAGACCATCGTGGACTACAACGGGACCCTCGTGCACAGGGACGGGTCGCTGCGCTACTTCATCTTCTGCGGGTCCACCACGGCCAACGCCCAGGGCGAGGTGACGGGCATCGAAGGCATCCTGAAGGACATCACGGAGCGCAAGCACCTCGAGTCACAGCTGCAGCAGTCCCAGCGCATCGAGGCCGTGGGGACGCTCGCGGGCGGCATCGCCCACGACTTCAACAACATCCTCACGGCCATCCGCGGGTCGCTGGACCTGTGCCTGCTGAAGCTCGGGGAGGACGACCCGGTCCGCCAGCACCTCAGGCACATCGAGCACGCCTCCGTGAGGGCGTCGGACCTGACCCGGCAGCTCCTCCTGTTCAGCAGGAAGCAGCCCATGGAGACCGAGCCGGTGAACCTGAACACCTCGGTGCAGAGCATCCTCAGCATCATCGAGCGCCTCATCGGCGAGGACATATCCATCAATATCGATCTGGCTCCCGAGCTCCATTCGGTCATGGCCGACAGGACCACCATCGAGCAGGTCATCATGAACATCGTCATCAATGCCCGCGACGCCATGCCCGATGGAGGCAGCATCTCCATCAGGACCGAGAACAGGGTCGTCGATGAAGGCTATGTCAGAAAATATCCCTATGCGAAGACCGGCAGGCATGTCTGCCTCACCATCGAGGATACGGGCGAGGGCATGAGCAGCGAGGTGCTCAAGCACATCTTCGAGCCCTTCTTCACCACCAAGGAGCAGGGCAGGGGCACCGGGCTCGGGCTGGCCGTGGTCTACGGGATCGTCAAGCAGCACCGGGGGTGGATCAACGTGGCCAGCAGGCCGGGAGAGGGGACGACGTTCAGGATCTATTTCCCCTCGGTGAGCATCAAGGCCGCAGCGCAGGAGCCTGAGCGCAGGCCGGACGAATCCGTCACGGGCAGGGGCGAGAAGGTCCTCGTGGTGGAGGACGACGCAGACGTGCTCCGGTTCACCCTCGAGGCGCTCGAAGCTCATGGATACACGGTCTTCCCCGCCAGGAGCGCCGCCGAGGCAGTGGGCATCTTCGAGGCGAAGGCGGATGAGATCGGCCTGGTGTTCAGCGACGTGGTGCTCCCGGACCGGAACGGGGTGGACCTGGTGGAGGGGCTGATCGCCGTCAGGCCCGACCTGAGGGTGCTGGTCACCAGCGGCTACATGGATGAGACCACCAGGTCCAAGCTGATCAGGGACTGCCGCCATCCCTTCATCCCCAAGCCGTACACGCTCCACGACATGCTCCGGGCCATCCGGGAGACCCTCGATGCGGTGCAGACCGCGCGGCGGGGCACTGCGGCATAGCCCAGGGGAGTATGGTCGGTGCATGACCGGCACCACATACTGATTCTTCAGGTATTCCGGGCAAGGCATACATTTCCATTGCCACTTGACCTGATCTGAATATACAATTGTATTTTACATCTGTGCGAGACACCCCTTTGCTGATGATTGATATGGGATATCCTCTTGTGAGGAGGTCAGGAATGAACAGTCTGAACGATTACCCCAAGGCCGGTGAGGCCGTCTTTCACCGACTCCACGCGTTCACCGTGAGTCGCAGGTGGGGCATGCTTGTGTCCATGAAGGCCGGGAACAAGTTCTGCGCCCCCTACGGCCCTCCATGCCGGTTCCATTCTTGACCACAGCTTATATTATAAGATATAAAGCTTATGTACCACATTAACTGGAGTCCCAAGGCATTCAGGCAGCTTGGAAAAATTGCTGATCGCAGAGCTGTGAAAAACATCACTGTAGCGATTGACCAGCTCTCTGCCTTTCCCTTCTGCCGGGGGATAAGGCGCCTTGCAGGACATGAGTACGACTACCGGCTGAGGGTGGGAAGATACCGCGTATTGTTCGATGTTCACAGGGAAGTGAGGATCATAGAGATACAGGAGGTAAGGAGAAGAGATGAGCGCACGTACTGATATTCAGATTATAACCCAGGACGGTAGACCTGCCTTTGTAGTGATTCCCTACGAGGAATACATTCGCACTCATCCGGGAGAGCCCCGTGTTCCGGAAAACGGGTATATCCCGAACGAGGTGGTCAAGATGGTTACCCTTGACAACCTCACCCTTGCCCGGGCATGGCGCGAATACCTGGGGCTGACACAGGTGCAGGTTGCAGAACGGCTGGGAATCACGCAGGCGGCACTTTCCCAGATGGAATCAGGGGCGAAGCGGATGCGCAAGGCCAGCGTTGAGAAGCTTGCAGCTGCATTGGGTGTGCAGCCGGGTCAGCTCATGCCGTGAAGTAAGATGGAGAAGATGGTGAAGAAAACATTGATCCTGCTTTGCATGGGTATGATTGCCGGTCCCTTATATGGCAATGCAAGGGAGAACCCCTGGGTTTCATTCATAAATAACCCTGGGGAAAAAACATATATTCAATGCAGAGAAATGGTGGAAGATTCAGAGAAGATATTGAGGGCGAAAAGGCCTGATGAGCATATCCCATGCACGCCTGTACGGGAGAATCTTTTTTCGAGGGATAAGATCTTTGATGATTTTGTAATACTAGTGAGCGAAGGAAATACTTATGCAATCAAGTTAGGCATGCAGGTGTATCCTTTTACAGATGCTGGTACGATGGAGGATATCTGCCAAGCTCTTTCCACAGCTTTTCATGCTGACCCAATAAATTTTCTAAAACTATTGAAACAGAAAAAAAATAACTGAAAACAAGCAGATCGAGTGTTTTATCACGAGTCAAGATCTTGACATAGAAGAGGAAGATGAAGCGTATGTAGCTAAAGTACATAATAGCATGAAGATCCTGAATGACGTGTCTGAAAAGGATTTGTTGGAAATAAAAGCTGTTTGCATCGATATTCTCAGGAAACATCTTGATGACACGAAGAAAATTATCGAGGGGCTTAAGTGAACATATTCAGGAAGGAGTGAATAGAACGTCTCATGACCATCTTCATCATCGTCGGAATGCCGGCAGCGGGCAAGAACATTGCCCGCGACTATGCACAATCAAAGGGGTACCCCTACTACGCCACCGGCGACCTCGTGCGGGCCGAGGTGAAGAAGCGCGGTCTGTCAGCCGACCCGCAGGGCATGGCAGCAGTGTCCGACGAGCTCCGCGGCGCGGACGGCATGGGGGTCACCCGGCTCGCCCTCAAGACGGCCCTGGCGGAGAAGGGGCCCGTGGTGTTCCTGGAGGGCATGCGCTCCTGGCCCGAGATCGAGCTCATCGCGAAGGACTCGGACTGCGTGGTCATCGCATTTCTCGCGCCGAGAGGCCTCAGGAAGGACCGCATCGTGTCCCGCGGCCGCTCCGACGACTCGGCGGACGCCTTCGACGCCCGTGACCAGAGGGAGATCGCCTACGGCACGAGCATCCCCATCGCGCTCGCCGACGAGTACATCCTGAACACGGGCAGGGTGCAGGACGCCCTCGATGCCCTTGATGCGGCCGTGAAGAGGCGCCTGGCCTAGACTACTTCGCCGGGATGTGCTCCCTGGGCCGCACCTCCACGAGGGTGACGGCCGTGACCGGGCATACGGACCCGCACAGGCCGCAGCCGATGCAGGCCTCGGCCTTGACCGCCGCGACGTCCGCCTCGATGGCAATGGCCTCCACCGGGCAGATCTCCTCGCACAGGCCGCAGCCCGAGCACGCGTCCGCATCCACCAGTGCCCGGTAGCGGCTGGGCGACAGCACGCCCTTCATCTTCTCCGCAGTGGCGAACCGGAGCATCTCGCAGCAGCAGTTGCAGCAGTTGCAGATCACGTTGGACTTGCCGCCCGTGTTCTCGGTCATGTGGACCAGGCCCGCCTCCCGCGCCTGCTTCAAAATGTCCAGGGCCTCGTCCATGCTCACCTTCCTGCCCGTGCCCCGCTTGATGGTGTACTCGGCGCCCCGGTTCAGCTGCAGGCACACCTCCTGCGGTTTGTCGCAGCGCTTCATGAGCTTGCGGCACACGCAGGTGGTCACGGCGATGGCGCTCGAGCTCTCGAGCATGCTCAGTGCGTCCTCGTAGGCCAGCACCTGGTTCCTGGCCTGAATGGTCTCGCCTATGGGGATCACCCGCATGAAGGAGGGGAGCTTGAGCGTGGTGACGAGCTCGAGCAGCTGGGGGTAGTCGGTCTCCTCGAACTCCTCCCAGAGCCGGAACATCTCTTCCGGGGCCTCCTTCCACAGGATGGTGGCGTCGTGGAACTGCACGATGTGCCGGGGTCCCCGGTAGTAGGTGACGCCGTCCCTGACGAAGTCGAAGGCCACGCCGCGGTGAAAGAGCCCGTCGATGGTGGCCTGCATCTCTTCGGAGGATTTGGAGAAGGCTGCTGAGAGCTCCTCAACGGTGGCGGGCATGCGGTTCACGATGGCCGCCTCCTCCTCGGTGCACACGGTCCTCCAGATGAGCGGCATCACCCGCGAGTTCTCCATCATGAGCTTCTTGGACAATTCCCGGTACACGTCTTGCGATTCCATGGGCACCCCCTTATAAGATTCTATTGTAGCCCTGCCGAAGAGGTATGT
>Ga0116184_10002308_pt1 | contig 16869 bp, 13 predicted proteins | sample AD_JPNNA5_MetaG_FD_89886 | JGI IMG/M metagenome (GOLD analysis project Ga0116184, IMG submission 89886) | Active sludge microbial communities of municipal wastewater-treating anaerobic digesters from Japan - AD_JPNNA5_MetaG | ecosystem: Engineered > Bioreactor > Anaerobic > Digestate | place... | reverse complement strand
GATGCCTTTACAAAACATATTTTTCTTGTTGACAAAAGAGGCAATGATATGAAAGGATTCCCAATTAGTGGATATTCAAAATTTTCTGTGGGAAAATTTTCCGAAAAAGGAGGATTTCATTTAATTACAGGGGGAAGTGACAATTTTCTTTATAACTATAAGTTAAATATAATAGAAGATAATAATTAAAAAAATGATCAGGAAAATTGTTTTGACAGTCACAACCATGACAATATTTCTTATTCATGGCTGTATTAATGAGACATATAACCTCGACAAACTCTCAGACGAGGTGAAACTTTCTCCGGTTTTAGTTGTGCCTGCAATCAACAGTGAAATTACACTTTCCGATATTGTTAAACCAAGTGACACTGTAAAATATGACAACGATAATTTTATGAGAATCCTTTTTAAAGAGGATTCTTTATTCAATCTGAAACTCGAAGACTTTTACAACTTCTCGGATATGGCTTCCTTTGAGAAAGAATATGTATTCGGAGAAATTGAGATAAGCGATTTCCAAAGTACTGCAGCGGTAACATTAGACATTATAAGCCAACATTTTAGCTCCCCATTTAGGGAAACTTTTCGTTCACTCGATGACGGCAACATCCACAATTTCCCATCATTCCCGGAAACAAACATTGGAGAAATAACCTTTGGAACAATTTCAGATTTCGAGAATGTTTTGTTTACGTCGGGTCAGCTCGAAATAAGCGTGAAAAATAACCTGAACGCTCCACTAAATGATATTAAGATTCATCTTTACAACAGTGCCGGACATACCGAAATAGTGCCTGAAATAACTCTGTCGTCGGTAAGTCCCGGAAAAACCAAAACTGTTTCGGTCAGTCTGGCCGGAAAAACTGTGAAAAATTCTATTACAGCCGCAGTAATTTTTATAGGAAGTCCTGGAGCTACAAATGTGATAGTTGATTTGGACCAGACAGTCGAGTTTCGGATTCATGGTAATAATTTAAAGGCACAGTCGGGCCGAATGAAGATTCCAATGCAAACGTTATCTTCTCTGGGCCATGCAGATATTATTGACCTGGAGCCGGAAGATGATATCGAAATTGAACGTGGTAAAATAAAATCCGGAGTATTGAGATATAATATCATATCAAAAACAAGTCTTTCAAGTTCCATATCCATTTTACTTCCTACATCAAACCGTTCAGACAGTCCGGTTTCTGAAGTTATCAATATACCTTCTGGACAAACCGTCAGTGAAAGCATTGATATCGGCAATACCGAAATTGATTTCAGCTCTGATATAAATAATCCTTTCAATCGTATTCCGGTTAACTATGAAATAAAAATAAGTTCAGACGGAAATATGGTTAATTATAGCAGCACCGACAATATTTCAGTTTCTATCCGGATGCCTGATCCGGAAATTGATTTCCTGAAGGGATATTTCGGACAGTTGCAGGAAAACATCGAGCCAGATACAATGGAAACTGATATTGAAGATATACTGGAAAAAATAACAGGTGATTTCCATATTTCGAATCCTTCCATCAAGGTAAACTATTCCAATTCATTCGGAGTGCCTGTAAAGGTTACTCTCGATGCGAAAGGCAAAAGAGATAATAAAACAGTTGACCTGGGCTTCGCACCATTTGTAATAGATTATCCGGTTTATCCTTCACGCGATATATCCTCTTCTTTGAAGATTGATAAGACAAATTCTCATCTTCCCGACCTGGTTTCGTTACCACCCGTTGAAGTAACTTTTTCTGGTTCCAGCCAGATGAATCCGGCAGGCCCAGCAGGAGGACGGAATAATTATATTTTTGGTAACAGCAGACTTCTTGCTTCTCTTGAAATAGAAGTTCCGGTGGAATTCTGGGTAAACAATTTACAGTTTGCCGATACTGTTGATAATTTCCTTAAAAGCGATGAAGAGGATGATGATGATAATCCCCTCAAGGCTGAAAACATTGATTTGTTGAGGTTAAGAATAACTGCCTCGAATGGTTTTCCGCTCGGCGCTTCGCTTAAATTAGTGTTATACGACTCAATTACACAACACCACCTTAAGACCATAGACGCTTCGGATATTATAAAACCTGCGGAAGTTGATGCTTCAGGAAAAGTTATCAAGCCAGTTGAAACTATCACAAATATTGATTTTGACAAGGACTTTTTCGAAGCATCATCGGATGCTGATAATATAATTTTCATATTTTCTATTATTACCTCAGGTGGAGGAACAAAAGACGTGAAATTTTATTCCGACTATAAAATTTCATTTAAAGCCACGGTCTTAGTGAAACCAAACATTATATTCTAAAGAAAATTATATCTAATATGAACAAACGGACTATCTGTTGTTTTTTCTTTCTTCTGACCTTTTTGTCAGGTCCACTTTCAGGGCAGACTGGCCAGGCACTGTATTACATGAATTTGCCTCAGAATCATCTGTTTAATCCGGCTTTGCGACCCTCAAACTCATTCTATCTGGGAATCGGTATAACAGGAATAAATGCAAACATAAACAATAATTTTTTTAACCTGTCAGATGTTTTGATCCATGGGAGAGCCGATTCTATAATTACTTTCCTTCATCCCGATTACGACATTAATAACTTTCTTGAAAAGATTAAACGAAACAATTTTCTTAGTGGCAAAGTAAACGTTCAATTATTTAGCATTGGATTCAATGCAGGAAAGGATCTATACATCTTTTTGGATATAAATGAAAGAGCTGAAGTGGATGTTGCTTTGCCTGAAGACATAATCAGAGTTGGTCTGGCCGGCAATGAAAACTATGTAGGCAAAAAAATTGATCTTAATAAACTTAATGCAGGTCTTACATATTTCAGAGAAGCCGGTTTAGGATTTTCTAAAATGTTCGGGAAAAATCTGAGAATCGGGGCAAAAGCAAAGCTTCTATTTGGGATTGCCGGATTTTCTCTTGACAATAAAAATCTTACACTTACGGTAAACGATGATTATACTCATACATTCAACGCCGATCTGACGGCAAATATAAGCGGACCTGTAGATTTCTATTTCGATGCGGATAATTATCCCGACTCTGTTGTTGTTGATGAGGATATTCTAAAATCTACAAAGTTTTTCCTCAATACAAAAAATACTGGTATTGGAATGGACATTGGAGCAGTTTATAATCTTACACAAAAATTGAGTGTTTCTGCTTCAGTTACTGACATTGGTTTTATAAGGTGGCACGACAGGATAACAAATCTTAAGTCGGAAAGCACTTTCGAATTCAGCGGTTTCAATATAAAAGATGTGGCGAATGGAACAAAAACTTTCGATGAACTTGCCGATGATATGCTCGATTCCCTTAAAAATTCTTTTACTGTTTCAAATGATGAAAAACCCTTTAATACATTTCTCTCTCCTGTTATAACTTTAGGGGCAAATTATAATATCACAAAAAAATTTGGTATAGGTCTTTTGTCACAAACTCATTTTGAAACAAGACATATTCGTGAATCATTTTCTGTTTCGGCAAACCTCAACCTTGGGAATGCCTTTTCAACCACACTGGTATACACTGCAGCAAATCGCAGATTCGATAACCTTGGCGCAGGTCTTGCTTTCAGAGCAGGAATACTTCAGTTTTACATTGTCACCGACCGCATTCCTCTGATGTGGAATAAAATAATTTCAGAAGATACTGAAATACCATTACCTTCCAACTGGAATACTCTTAATATAAGGTTCGGATTTAACTTTGTATTTGGGAATAATATTAAAAAGAAAACTGACAAACCAATGATAATTATTTAAATGTTTCAAGTAAAAACTTATGCTTAGACTTATTCTGATTTTAATTCTTGTTTTGCTGATTCTAAAGTCATTGGCGAGAACAGATTCCGAAAAAAAGACATCATCATGGGGGAAACCTTTTCATTACGATAAAAAAATGTTCAATAAAAAAGAATCGCTCAAAGGCCTTGGTGAGTATATAGATTACGAGGAAATAAAGAAAGAAAAGAAAGAGATAAAGGAGAAGTAAAATTATTTATTGATAAGCTGCTTTGCCAGCACATTGGCAAAAACAAAATCATTCAGCAGTTTGCAGTCGGAATGAAGTATTTCATTTTTGTTTCCTTCCCAGTATTTTAGCCCGTCGCTGATAAAGATAACTTTTTCTCCGATTTCCATAACTGAATTCATATCATGGGTGTTGATTATTGTAGTTATTGAATATTCCTCAGTAATCTCTTTTATCAGTTTATCAATAAGATTTGCGGTAATTGGATCGAGGCCTGAGTTAGGTTCATCGCAAAGCAGGTATTTTGGATTAAGTGCGATGGCACGAGCTATTGCAACCCTTTTTTTCATTCCTCCTGAAAGTTCAGCAGGATACATTTTGTTAGCATTAATGATATTTACACGTTCGAGGCAAAAATTGACCCTTCTGGTTTTTTCTTTCATAGTCATATTTGTGAACATGTCGAGAGGGAACCTGACGTTTTGTTCAACTGTGATAGAGTCGAAAAGTGCACTGCCCTGGAAAAGCATACCCATTTGTTTTCTTATCTCTTTCTTCTGCCTGAAGTCGAGTTTGTTAAACAAAACGTCGTCAAACCATACTTCACCGCTGTCAATATCATGTAGCCCTACAATTGATTTAAGTAACACTGTTTTACCAGATCCACTTTGCCCGATTATTAAGTTCGTGATTCCAGTTTCAAATGTTACATTGATATCGGAAAGAACTTTCCTGCCGTTGAATGATTTATTGAGGTTTTTTACAATAATCATGAGAGTAACAATTGGGTGAGTATAACATTGAACAGAAGGATGAAAACACTGCTGTAAACAACAGATTTTGTCGAGGACTGACCCACTTCGAGCGATCCTCCTTTCACAAAATATCCCTGGTAAGCTGAAATGCTTGTAATCAGGAAAGCAAAGACCACGGTTTTAATAAGTGAATAAGTGATATAATAAGGTATAAAAGCATACTGTATCCCGTAAATAAACTGTTCCGATGTAATCACTCCGATGATTTGTGTTCCAACAAACCAGCCTCCGGCTATTCCTACCATAATGCTAATCAATGTAAGAAAGGGATTGAAAATAAGAGTTGCTATCATTTTTGGAAGTATCAGATATGAAGCCGAGTTCACTCCCATAATCTCTAGAGCGTCTATCTGTTCTGTAACTCTCATTGTTCCTATTTCAGATGCAATATTTGAGCCAACTTTGCCTGCAAGAATAAGTGCAACTATGGTTGACGAAAATTCAAGTATTATCGAGTCGCGGCATCCCAGACCTATAAGATATGCAGGATAAATAGGATTTTCAGTATTATATGCAGTCTGAAGAGTTATGGCGGCGCCCATAAAAAATGAGATAATCACAGTTATTCCAATTGAATTGACTCCAAGAAAAATCAATTCTCTAATAGTCTGTTTGTAATAAACGGATATCTTCTCGGGCTTTGAAAAAACCTTTCCCAGTAGAAGGAAATAACGTCCTAAGCTTCCAAGAAATTTGAACATTTTGCCTGTTTTTTCGGAGCATAAAATTACAAATAATTGCTGTAATTACCTGCCCGGCTTCTATTGTAATAACATGTCGGCTGTATAAATAGTTCTTATATTTGCAATAATGTGAACCAAAATCCATCGAATGATGAACAACCGATATGTTATAATTATGGCTGGTGGTATTGGCAGCCGTTTCTGGCCTTTAAGCCGGAAGGAAAAACCCAAACAGTTTCTCGATATTCTTAGAAGGGGTGAAACGCTCATTCAGGAGACTTACAGACGTTTTAAAAAAGTATGCCCCGAGGAAAATATTTTTGTGGTTACAAATGCCGAGCACAAAGAACTTACAATTGAACAGCTTGGGATTCGTCCCGACAGGGTACTTGCTGAACCTCTGAGGCGGAATACAGCGCCGTGTATAGCTTACGGGGTTTTCAGAATAATGAAAGAGAACCCCGATGCCGTAATAGCAGTAACACCTTCCGATCATCTTATTACTAAAGAGGATGAGTTCATCAATGTGATTAGCATAGCTTTTGAATTTGCCTTAAATCATAATGCTCTCCTCACTCTCGGAATAAAACCCGACAGGCCTGAAACAGGATACGGATATATACAGGCGAACAGGAAAAAACCTATGGCTGGATATGATAAATTGTTTAAAGTGAAGACATTCACTGAAAAACCGGATATCGAGCTTGCAAAAGTTTTTCTTGAAAGCGGAGATTTTTTTTGGAATTCCGGAATATTTTTCTGGAATCTCAACTCAATACTCGAAGCTTTTTCGAAGTATTTACCTGATATATACATGGCTTTTGAGGAAGGAAAAGATTTGCTCGGCACTGAGAAAGAAGAATCTTATATTTCACGGGCATACATCTCTTGCAAAAATATTTCGATTGATTACGGAATAATGGAAAAAGCCGACAATGTTTATGTTATATATACAGATATAGGATGGTCGGATCTTGGTACCTGGAGCTCTCTATACGAACATTCTGCGGCTGATAATTCCGGAAATGTAGTTTTTGACGGCGAATTGTTTACCTACAACAGCTTTCGAAACATTATAAATATTAAACCGGGGAAAATAGCTGTTTTACAAGGACTTGAAGATTATGTAATTGTTGATTCAGGCGACATCCTGATGATAGTCAGGAAAGAAGACGAACAGAATATTAAATATTATCTCGAGGATGTAAAAAAGAAGACGGGCGAAAAATATCTTTAACTGTAAAAAAGTTTAAATTAAAAAAGGGGCACTTAAGCCCCTTTTTAATTTTTCAATTTATTCTAATATTCCCACAGATCGTGTTCAAAATTAAATATTTCATTTTTGATTCTTTCAGCTTCGAACATTGCATCTTTCCCTGTAGCATATTCGACTATTGACCGGTCGTCAAATACGTTCGATTCGCCGTAAATATAACTACCGAATTTTCTTAACATAAAAAGATCATCATAGGAAATCCTTTGTGAATCATTGAATGCATTGAATACTTCCTTTTTAGCAAGCAGGTCCCTTATCTCATCATATCTTACCCAGAAGGTAGGATTACGTACTGTACGTTGAGTTGCCTGATCGAAATAAATATAAATAGGACAAATGCCAATTATTCTGACATCGAGTTTCGAATGTTTTTTATCGAAGAACCACTGTTCGTAAAGAAGAAGCTGTTTTACATCAGCCGGATTGGCTTGTTGTTGTATAACAGTATCTTTCATTATCTGTGTATTGACGTCCTGAATTTGGGTAGTAACAAGTTTTGCCCCCAGTTTGGCTTCAACATCCGCATAAGTCAGGCTTACAGGTAAAGTATCAACAACCAGGTTATAATCATAAGCATTAAGCCGTCCTGCTTTAATTTCTTCAAGTAAAATACCCATAAAGTTTTTTCGTCCATCGGGCATAGTTTTGGTTGGATAATAGAGCGGTTGGTTGACTTTTTCACGCAGGTCTACTATTCTGTAAATGAATTTTGACCATACAACGTCTGCTTCTCTAAGGTAAGGATAGTTTATCTTCTGATTGTCTGGAATGGATTTCTGATAAATATCTTTGAATGTTTGCGCATTAGAAATTGTGCCAAACATTAAAAGAAGGACTCCGTAAAATATTTTTCTCTTCATTGCCAGTATTTATTTTCTCTAGTTAACTGTTATAATGATAGGTGCAAGGTCCTGCGGTCTTCTGTCGGGTCCCATAGCCTTTATATTCTCGATAATTAATTTTCTGCCTCTTGTAAGTCCTTTTATGAGTGCTTTCTGGTCAGCAGTTAAAAGATTGTTCTTACTGTCCCTTGATATATCGAATCCTTTTTCGGTTGTTGATATTCTGAACTCGGTTATATTATATCTGAGGTCGAAATCAAAACCTTCAAGCACTGCGAACAATGCCTGTTGGGCTTCAAGTTCACTCTTGCTTACAGATGTACTTCCGGTTTTTCCTGCGAACATGGCAACCGGTTTTGGTATTGCTTTTATTCTGAACTCCATTGGCTGGAAAGGCTGTAATTTACCGCTTATTTCTGCTGATACAATTATCTGGGCTGTTTGTCCTACAGCTTCATTAGCGGGCATTGCCTTCCATTCGCCCGGGAAGTTTTCACCTTTTGTATTTTTTACTTTACCCTTCAGGATAGTTCCGTTTTTCATGTTTGCCCTTATTTTATCGGAACCGACACCCGGAACTGATATATCAATAGGATTCTCTATGCCGGCATAAAGAACATTCATTGCAGTTGGTGAAATTACAACGTTGGGTGCGCCAACCGAATACTCTTCTTTAAAAGGATAGGAAACTATTGTTCCGTCGGGTGCTTTAAGAGTAATCAGACCGCCCCATGTTTTCGGGCCGATAGAAGAAGCCCTGACTTTATAAACTCCTCTGCCAGCCTGATCCACAGGCAGAGTTATATAATCGCCAGCCATTTCATATTTCACCGTTCCATCGGCGTTTACAGTAGATCTGTAATCTCCGACAGTAATTGTAGGGACTTGTGTAGTATCAATAGCCGTCAGAAAAACCTCAGCCATATAATCATTGCCTTGCATAACATAGGTTGAAGCTGGTTTTACAGTCGCAAAAATCTTATTGAACTTGAATGAGCGAGCATCAATTTGTTCATATAAGAAATTCAGAAGGTCGGTTTCAGCATTTCGTACATCAACCTGCATTTTTGAAAGGAGGGTAACAGCTGCAACTAGAGGTAGCATTTGAAAAGTATAGTTTTCCCACCTCTCTTTTTCTCCTTCTTTGTTAATCACATCGTCGGTATTGAATATGCTTCTGAGCGATTCCTCGATTGATACGCTCTTCCCGTTTAATAAAGTTATCATATCATCCCTGTAGGAAGCAATGAGTGCTTTAAGGTCATTTGCCTTCCCATTTTCATGGGCTCCGATTAGTATTTGAGAGGGAACATCTATCTGGTCAATTTTTTTAACTTCCTCAATTATTACTTCTCTTCCGTTTACTGCGGGAGTGTCGTCTCCTTCAGCTGTTTTTATTATTTCAATCTTGAGATCCTGCAGATAATCGAACAGTTCATCCGATCTCTGTTTAACTTCATAGGCTTTATCTCTTGCAGGCCCTGCCTTTGCGGGATTTTGTGCAGCAACCCTGTCGAATGTCTCATAAATCATGCTGTTTTTTGCCGAATAGTTTGCAAGAGTTTGTGAAAGACCTTTGTCAATATTCTTAAACGCTTCCACGGCTTCCTTTGATACGTTCAGGGCAAGCATAGCAGTAAGGACAAGGTACATCAGTCCAATCATTTTTTGCCGTGGAGATAGCTTTTCTTGAGCCATTTCTCAAATTATTTGATTAATAAATGAACATGGGTTCCAGTCTTATTTTATACTAGCCAGCATATTCCCGTAAACGTTATTCAATTCTGAAAGATTTTCGTTGAGTTTAGCTATCTGCTCGCGGTATTTTTTAGTATCATCGGCCGAGTGGGCCAAGTCTTTTACCAGGCCTTGAAGTTCCTTGTAAAGAGATTCGGATTCTTTAACATAATTATTTGCACCTTGCAGTTGAAGCTCATATGTTGCATTCAGAGCAGAAAGATTTTTATTAAGGGCTTCAATCTGTTCCTGGTAAGATTTGCCTCCCATTTCAATAATTGACAATGAATCTGATATATTTTTGTAGTTTAAGCCGGTTTCATTTATGACTTTTGTAGTTGCCTGATATGATTCATTAAGTTTGCTAAGGGATTCGTCGGCCAATTTGATAGTTTCCAGATATTTTTCAGAGGCTGTAGAAACATCCACCATTGCATTCATATTGGCAGTAGCTTCACTAATTTTTTTCAAGCCTGTACCAAGATTCTTGAAAAGTTCAGGAGTGATTTCCGACTTTTCAAGCATCTCATCAAATTTTGCAAGTGCAGCTGATCCTGCACCTCCACCCCCGCCGCCACCAGCAGCTGCTGCCCCAAGTCTCTGGAAATAAGGGTCGCGATATTTTCCGCTTGCAGGAAGTTGTTCTTCACCTTCTTCTGTTATTCCTGCAAGTTCGGGGTAAACAAGTGACCAATCTACTTCTTCATGCAAAGGTTCAAATGCTGAAAAGAAGAATATTATTGACTCAGTGCAGAGCCCAACTGTAAGCATGGTTCCTGCCATAGGCCAGTGCTGAATTTTAAATAGAGCGCCTATAATAACTATGGAAGCACCAAAACCATAAAGTTTTGCAATTAAATTCTTCCATCCACTACTTTGTACTAATTCTGCAAGACTCATATATCTCTGTATTAAGTATTATTAAAATAATTTATTTTACTCCAATATAAGATCTGACATTACGAAATCCTATGTAAGGTTTTGTTGAATCCTGATATTCAAAATCTCTCGAACTTGTCTGAAGAAAGTATGCAATATCTTTCCATGAGCCTCCACGGATTACCTTACGTTTCATTATAGGAGGATCCTGTGGTTTGGCATTATATTCGTAATTAGGATTAAGATCATGTGTAAAAATATAAGAAACAGGCTGATATGCCGTTGATGTCCATTCAGCAACATTGCCCGACATATCGTAAAGCCCATATTCATTAGGTTCATAAGATCCAACTCTGGCTGAATAAACTGAGCCGTCGTCAATATAGTTACCTCTCAGGGGTTTGAAGTTTGCAAGAAAACATCCCTTGTAATTACGGGTATACGGACCTCCCCATGGATACATTGAAAGGTCGAGACCTCCTCTTGCAGCATATTCCCATTCAGTCTCAGTGGGAAGACGATAGGACTGAACATCAGGAATGCCGTTTTTCCTGAGAGCCGAATTCATATAATCGGTTCGCCATATACCGAATGCTCTGGCCTGAATCCACGAAACTCCCACAACAGGATAATCGTCAAATGAAGGATGCCAGAAATATATGGAAGTCTGAGGATCGTTAAGTGAATAAGTAAAATCTCTTATCCAGCAAAGTGTGTCGGGATAAACATTGACAATGTCATGAACAATGAAGGCTGAACGATCGTTGACAGGAGAACTTACTCCTTCAATATTATATGATTCACCAACGTATTTCCCGGTTCCTGACTTATAATCCTGAACATAAGGAACTCTTGCTGCCTGTTTATAGTCAACCCAGTAATAAGAATAATTAAGTTTTCTGGTATCAATTTCTTTTTTCCCGTTAAATCTTTCCTGTGGTGGATAATACATTTCTTCCATTATTTCAGCAGTCTGTTCATCACGAAGGTCAATTTTCTCGTCCCAGTTAAGAATTTTTGGCTCAATTACATTACCCTCTTTATCAGTCATATAATATTCGCGGCCTTCGATGCCTGCTTCACCTAGTTTTGTTCTGAGAATCGAGTCGCGGACATAATATACAAACTGACGATATTTATTATTTGTGACTTCCGTCTGGTCCATCCAGAATGCCTCAACAGTTACTGTCTTTGAAAGGGAATTCACCGCATGAACAGCATCCTCATCGCTGGGACCCATAACGAAACTACCTGCCGGAATGAAAGCCATCTGGTAAGGCTCCGGTTCAAAAAACTTTTTCCTTCCCATTACTCCGGTCAGTTCACCGGTATCCGATGTGCCGCAGCTATTTAATAATAGAATCAAAACCAGACTGAAAAAAATTGCCTTTTTCATAATTATCTTTTGATTTTATATGCAAGTAAGTAATTTTTTATTAAATAATCACAAAAATCTAATACTTTTATATTTCATAGGGCTTTTACCCAGGTTAATATCAAAACAATAATTTACCATAAATTCATGTGAACCGCTTGAACTTTTGCGGATATCCGAAAGTATGAAATCGTAAGAATAACCAATACGGATACCGTTGTAAAATTCTATCCCAACCATTCCAATAAGAGCATCACCAGCTCTGTATGAAACGCCACCCCATACTTTTTTATTGTATCTTACAATTGAATTTACAGTAAATTGTACAATACGTCCGTCGCTGCAAGCTAAAACTGAAGGCATGAGCTCAAAAACCGGATTACTCAATTGTATATTATACCCTGCCAGAGCGTAATAATGCCGCGTCAGGTAAGGATGTCCTTTTGTAAATTTGAATTCCGCCTGATTTAAATGTGTTACAGAAAAACCGACATAATATTTCTCATTTGTATAATATGCACCCAAACCAGCATCAAAAGCAATATGACTCTCTTTGTTCTCAGGGATAAGAGGGTCGCCTGAAACCGGTGTATGTATATCACTCGTAGGTATTTGCCATGTCGGGTTCAGTGATTCATTAATCATGCCTAACATTATTCCTGCCCCTAATTTCCCGGCTCCGATATTAAAGTGATATGAATATGAACCTGCTATCCTGATATCAGAATCAAAGCCTGTCTTGTCGTTGTCAACTGTCAACCCGATCCCCCCCTCAGTACCAAAAAGCCTCAGCGGTGTATTAACAGTGAAAAGATTAGTGGAAGGTGCCCCCTTGAAGCCAACCCATTGCTGACGCGAAATTGCTGTGGCACATACCATACCGGAAATGCCTGCAAAACCAGGATTAAAGTAAAACGTATTAAACATATACTGGCTTGAAACAGGATCTTGCTGACCTTTGAGATTTGAAGTCAGAATAAACATAACGAGAAACATAACATTTAGTTTCTTCATTTCTATTACTAATTCCGGCAATAGTTACTACAACAATGCAGTAAAAATAAATAAAAATCCTTAAATCATACAAATATTAAAATATTTATTTATTAATTTCTTGTAATATTTTGATAAGAGTATGCAGCTTCAGTGACAAAAAACATTATGTTGATGGTAAATGAGAACAAAATCAGTATTACCTGTTTATTCTGGCCATAGTATTAATCCAGCGTACCGGCACCTCATTTTTATTTGCTAAAAGATAATCTTCATGCGAGCAGGCAATATATCTTACCTGTCCCTCCCCGGTATTTATTTCCATCCACCATCTCTCTGTGAGATTGCTTTTTAAGAAGATCAATTCCTCGTCAATACCGGAAATATGGACATGATAACGTGTAAAACGGCCTGAAGTCTGATCGTACAGCATAGCTGATTCATATTGCCTTTGACTGAATCCCTCAAGAAAAAACCATATTATCTGAGCCGCCAGATCGGAAGTCTGAAAACCTCTGTCGGCAACCGGATTGACTTCAAAAATACCGAATACCCTTACACTTTCAGAAATGCCTGCATATCGTGCGAGAAGGCATATCTCTTCTCCGTAAAAACCATTTGGCGATGAAAATAATGTTCCGGGCGCATCAGCCTCTCTGACTGAAGCTATGTCGATCAACGCAGCATCTGTATCTCTCAGGAGAGGTTCGGTTAAATTAATATAATCTCTTACATCCCCTAATCTTATAAGGTCCGATTTTCGTTTTTGCAGCCAGCTAATAGCCTGGGGATCGTTAAGATAAGTCTGGTACCCGATATTGATGAAATGACTTACAAAACTTTTATCGTTATAAATAATATTATTCAAATAACTGAATGAATCATTTCCTTTCCTGCCGGGATGGAAATCAATTCTTGAATCAATGGTTGCAAGTGTATAAGGCTGCATCCGGACTGAAAATAATTTATCAATTGCAATAGTCAGGGCACTGCTGCCACCAATAATTACAGGAATAACATTCTCATTGGACAAACAGCAAAGAATATCTGAAAGTCCGGCTATAGTATCATCGAATCTTTCCCCTTTCTTCATATTCCCAAAGTCGGCTATTTTTGATTTGCCCGGCACTCGCGACAGCATATAAAGTCGCCTCCGGATAGCTTCAGGACCACCTTCACAACCACTATTAGGAGAGTTCCTCTCTTCAGGGACACCAATTATAGCAATGCTATAATTACCCGGGAAAGTTATCTGATTGCTCTCGGTATGTATTTCAAGGTTGTGTGAGAAACCGGCAGGTGCAGAAAGATATTCATATTTTGGTTTCTCAATGCATATTGGATCGAAATACTCATTTAGTTCAATCATTTTCTGCCGGTTTTGGATTTCTTTTCAATGATTTTCATGCACTCTTCTTTAGTGAGCTCCGATGGATTGGTTCCTTTCGGAATCCTGTAATTCTGCCCATTATAACTTATATATGGACCATACCTTCCATTAAGGATCTTTATATCCCCAAAAGTATTGATAACTTTTTGTTTCTCTAAAGTCTCCTTCTCCTTTATCAATTCTGAGGCTCTTTCAAGGCTTATGCTGTAAGGATCATCAATATTTTTCTTGAGTGAATAGAACTTGTTTCTATACTTAATGTATGGACCGAATTTACCTCTATTGACGATAACTTCATCTCCTTCGATTTTCCCGAGGTTTCGGGGCAGTTCAAACAGACTGATTGCCTCTTCGAGCGTTATTGACTCAATCAACTGGTTCTTCTGGAGACTTGCAAATTGTGGCTTTTCACCTTTTTCCGGATCCCCGGCCTGTGCAACCGGTCCGTATCTCCCCATCTTAACGGAAATAGTCTTGCCCGTTACCGGATGAGTTCCAAGGATTCGGGAGAATGATTTTCTGTTTTTCTTCTCGAGGCTTTCCTTAACTGCTATGTGAAAGGAACTATAAAAATCTTCGAGCATTTTATTCCACAACAATTTCCCTGATGCAATCCTGTCGAACTGCTCCTCAACTTCGGCCGTAAAATTATAATCCACTATTCCTGAGAAGTTCTCCATCAGAAAATCATTCACTATCATCCCGATATCTCTTGGGAAAAGTTTCGATTTTTCTTTCCCGGCCATTTCTGTCTTTGAAAATTTTGACATTTTCCCGTCGGAAAGCTCTATAACGTTAATCTTTCTTTTTTCTCCCGGTCTGTCTTCCCTGATAACATAACCTCTTGCCTGTATTGTGGAAATAATCGGCGCATAAGTTGAAGGCCTTCCGATTCCCATTTCTTCCAGCTTTTTTACAAGACTCGCTTCAGTATATCGCGGCGGTGGTGAAGTATATTTTTCTGTTGCAGTAACTTTTTCATAATAAAGCCTCATTCCAGGGCTAAGAGGTGGAAACACTCCTTTCTCCTGCTCACTGTTTTCCATATCTGCGGATTCGCCATAAAGTTTCAGAAATCCGTCAAAAAGAACAACTTCGCCTGTTGCTGTGAATCCGGCTGACGAATTATTCATCCCGATTGTAACTGTCGTTCTTTCCACCCTGGCATCTGCCATCTGAGATGCAATAGTGCGTTCCCAGATAAGTTCATAGAGTTTCTTCTCGGCCTGCGTTCCTGAGATGGTTTTTTTGTCGAGATAAGCAGGCCTTATAGCTTCATGAGCTTCCTGTGCACCCTTTATTGTTGTTTTGAATTGTCTTGTTTTTGAATATTCCTCACCATATTCCGATCTGATGACTTCACGCGCTTTCGAAAGTGCAAGTTTCGACAGATTCGTAGAATCTGTGCGCATATATGTTATCTTACCTTCTTCATATAGTTTCTGAGCTATGGCCATAGTCTGGGACACTGAAAACCCAAGTTTACGGTAAGCTTCCTGTTGAAGTGTTGATGTTGTGAAAGGCGCTGCCGGGGAATGGGTACCCGGTTTGACAGAAACATTTCTAATTGTGAATTCGGCTTCCTTGCATAGTTCAAGAAACTGAAGCACCTGCTTCTCGTCAGAGTACTTTCCAGTTGCTTCGGCCTTTATAAGGCCTGCCTCCATCTTTTCATGAGTTGTTCTGAAAAGAGCCGTTATCCTGAATGACGATTCAGCTTTGAAACCTATAATCTCTTTTTCCCTTTCTACAATAAGCCTGACAGCTACCGATTGAACTCTGCCTGCTGAAAGTGAAGGCTGTACTTTCTTCCATAAAACAGGTGAGATTTCAAATCCAACAAGGCGGTCGAGGATTCTCCTTGCCTGCTGAGCATTTACAAGGTTCATATCAACCGTGCGCGGCGATTTAATTGCCTCTTCTATAGCTGTTTTTGTTATTTCATGAAAAACTATCCTCCTAGTTTTGGCTGGATCAAGGTTCAATACTTCAATCAAATGCCACGCAATAGCCTCTCCCTCCCGGTCTTCATCCGATGCAATCCATACCGACTTAGCTTCTGAAGCTGCCTTCCTCAGTTCGTTCACTACTTTCTGCTTCTCTTCAGGTATCTCATAATGTGGTACAAAACCTGAGGGAATATCAATGCCGAGATTCTTTTTTGAAAGATCTCTGATATGCCCGAAACTCGAAACAACCCTGAAATCCTTACCAAGAAACTTCTCGATAGTTCTGGCTTTTGCAGGTGACTCGACGATAACCAGATTTTCAGTCATGGTTCAGCAATTTTTCACATTTATAAAATGCGACAAAGTAAATCAATTAGATGCCAAACTTCAAAATAAACTAAAAAGATTCTTTGTTTATTATTAATTTTGTCCGCAAATTGTGAAGCAGATATGAAGAGCCAAAACTCTTACAGAAAATATTTATTCTGGTTCTGGGGTATATTAGCATTTCCGTTTGTTATCGTGATAATATTGTTTATTCTTATATCGGCGGAAAAATTCGGGCCTATGCCCACTTTCGAGGAACTTGAAAACCCTGAGAACAGCCTTGCTGCTGAAGTTTATTCTGAAGACGGGGTACTTCTGGGTAAATTCTATGCAGAAAAGGAGAACCTTACCTGGGTTGAATATAACGAAATTTCCCCGGATGTTATAAATGCACTGATTGCAACAGAAGATATAAGGTTTTACAGACATTCCGGAATTGATATCCGCGGAGTTGGAAGAGCCGCTGTCAGAACAATATTGCTTGGACAGAATACCGGCGGCGGAAGCACAATCACACAACAGCTTGCAAAGCTCCTTTACCCGAGAGACACTGCAAAAACATCTTCCGTAAAAAAAATGATAAAGCTTGGCATAACAAAGCTAAAGGAATGGCAAACGGCAGTAAAG
>Ga0116184_10002307_pt1 | contig 16871 bp, 9 predicted proteins | sample AD_JPNNA5_MetaG_FD_89886 | JGI IMG/M metagenome (GOLD analysis project Ga0116184, IMG submission 89886) | Active sludge microbial communities of municipal wastewater-treating anaerobic digesters from Japan - AD_JPNNA5_MetaG | ecosystem: Engineered > Bioreactor > Anaerobic > Digestate | place... | reverse complement strand
GCTTACCCAAACCTCATAAAATCGTTATATCTTTGTAAAAAATACGGAAATGGAAGGAACACGATTACAGAAGGTGGGACGGCTCATACAGAAGGAGCTTAGCGAGATTTTCCAGCGCGAGGGGGCTGCCAGGTTTCCCGGTAAAATGCTTACGGTTACGCAGGTTAGGGTTAGCCCCGACCTCTCGGTGGCTAAGGTTTACGTTAGCATATTCCCCTCAACCGATACCGATAAAACGCTCGAGCATATCAGGGATAACTCAAAATTCCTTAGGGGCGAACTGGGCAAAAGGGTAAGGCACCAGCTTAGGGTGATACCCGAGCTTACCTTTTTCATCGACGATTCGCTCGACTATATCGAAAAAATTGACCAGTTACTTAAAGAGTAGAAACCCAAGAATGATAAGTCGTTTAGTTTCGTTTACTACCCGGTTCATACCCCGGCACTACCTACAGCTTTTTGCATCGTTTCTGATGAAAGCCATTGGACTTTTTTACCGGGGCAGTCGGTTTCAGGATCCTATCGATGGGGTTAAGTATCGCAAGCTACTCCCCTACGGGCGGGTTACCACACGGGAAAACGCACTGGCGCCAAACTCCATGTCGCTGGAACGGCACCGGCTGATATGGCTTTACCTGCAAAGGAAAACCGACTTTTTCACAGCCCCCAAAAAGGTTCTGCATGTTGCCCCGGAATACTGTTTCATAAAACCGATAAAGCGACTAAGAAACATTGACTATACCACAGCCGACCTCATTTCGCCCTGGGCCGATGTAAAGCTCGATGTTCAGGCAATGCCTTTTGCCGACAATACCTTTGATATGGTGATTTGCAACCATGTGCTTGAACACGTTGATAACGACCTTAGGGCGATGGCCGAAATACTCCGGGTGCTAAAGCCGGGTGGGTTTGCTGTGCTCCAGGTACCAATGGATTTAAACATGGAGCAAACCCTTGAAAACCCGGAGTATAACACCCCTGAACTCAGGGAAAAGTATTACCAGCAGCGCGACCATCTCCGCCTTTACGGCCGCGATTACGCCAAACGCCTTACCTCTGCCGGGTTTGATGTTTTAGAGGACAACTTTGTTAAGCAGCTGCCACCCCACGAGGTGGAATATTACGCCCTACCTAAGGACGAAATCCTTTACATTGCCCGAAAAAAGTAAAACCAATGAATGTTCCGCTTTACATAGCCCGACGTTACCTGTTTGCGAAAAAATCGCATAACATCATCAACATCATCTCCGTAATATCGGTTATTGGGGTTGCAACAGGGGTTATGGCGCTTGTGGTTGTTCTATCCGTTTTCAATGGCTTCGATTCCCTGATTGCCAACCTCTACTCCCATATCGATGCCGATTTGCGGATTGAAGCTAAGCAGGGAAAAACATTCCGAACCGATAGCTTACCCATTGAAAGGGTCAAGCAGATTCCCGGTGTGGCAGTATTTTCCGAAGTGGTTGAGGAGAATGCCCTTTTCCGCTACCGCGGGAAGCAACACATTGGAATTGTTAAAGGGGTTAGCAGGAACTACACTGAGCTAACCGGACTAAAGAGCAAAATAGTTGATGGCGATTTCAAGCTATGGCAAGGTAGCCAGCCCATGGCCATCATGGGCGAAGGGGTTGCCTACTACCTCAACGCCAATCTAGCCCACTTTGACCCGCTGTTTGTTTACATTCCCAGGCGGGGCAAAAACTACTCCCCCGATGCTGCCTTTATTAAAAAAGCCATTATGCCCTCGGGCATTTTTGCCATTGAGCAAGATTTTGATACCCGGTATGTAATTACACCCGTTGAGTTTGCAAGGGGTCTACTCCTTTACGATTCACTAACTGTTAGCGCCATTGAAATCAAGCTGCACACAAGTGCAAATGCCGCCAGGGTTAAAACCGATGTTGAAAACATTATTGGCAATAAGTATAGGGTATTGGACCGTTACCAGCAAAACGAGTCGCTTTACCGAACCATGAAATCGGAAAAGTTTGCCATTGCGCTAATACTGATACTTATACTCATTATTGCATCATTCAATATAGTGGGATCGCTCTCCATGCTAATTATTGATAAACGCGCCGATGTGGAGACTCTGAAAAGTCTTGGAGCAAGCAATAGCCTGATACAAAAGATATTTCTCTTTGAGGGCATGCTTATTTCCATTGGTGGCAGTATAATTGGAATTATATTTGGTTTGATAACATGTTGGCTGCAAATCACTTTTAAGCTCATTAGGCTTGAGGGCCGTGGCAACTTTATAGTTGATGCATACCCCGTTGAAGTCCAGGCCAGCGATATGATCCTAATTTTCCTGGTGGTTATAGCCATAGGCTACCTGGCTGCCCGATTCCCGGTTAGGGTTATCACGCGGAGGTTGATTCAGAACGATAGTAGGAATTAGAAACGCTTTTTTTATTAATTTTTCAAGTATACTTTCCATTTTGATTTTTCTTTGTTTTAAACCAAAATGTAAGTTCATCCTAACAGGATGATGTTTGTTCATATTATTTGAAATTGAATCAAAAAAAATAAATTCAATAAACAAATTAAGCCATAACAAATTACCAGATAATTAAAACTAATAAATAATCCTAATTTTTTGAAAGATTACCTATCTTCTCCAATGATCTTTATTCTACGCTTTAATTCCTCACCATTTTCATCGACAAGTGTTAGAGTATAGCTTCCAGGTTTTGGACTGATGGCTATTTCATGAACATTCTTAGTCATACCTATAAACTCATTATTCAAATGCCAGTAAATGATTGATTCAGACTTTCTATGTGTTGCTTTTAAAATTATTTGACCACGAGTGCCATCATTTTCTATTGGAATATAAAGATCAACTCCATAAAATGGATATATGAGGTCAATATTGTTTATTTCATCATATTGAACACTACACTTAGGGTGCATTGGGGGGAGAACAGTATAATCAAAATGATTTTTTTTGTAAAACCACTCCTGTCCTGGAGGAAGGATGAACCAAGTTGTATCTTTTAAATCACTATTTGGAAAACAGGAACGATTTACTCTATACCGTTTAGATTTATCAAGAAAAATTTTTTTGTGATAAATGCATGGTAATGTTTTAATTTTTACTGCTGGAACCAACTCTTCTGTAGTATCAGGGCAAAGGTTTGAAGCAAGCATACCCGTTTTTTTGCATGTTTTTACCGTTTTTAGATCATAGTAAGGTGGCGAATACCAGCTACACGAAGGTAAAACAGAAAAAACATCAAACATTACAGGAGCCGCTGTTGCTGCACCAACTAAATCGGGTCGGCCTTCGCCATCGGCATTTCCAACCCAAACTGAAACTGTAAATTTTGGGGTTACACCAATTGCCCAAGCATCCCTGAAACCAAAACTTGTTCCGGTTTTCCAAGCTATAGTTTGCGAAGCAATAAAATTACGCCATGTGCCATCCTCCCCGGGTCTATTTGCCTCTGTTAATGCTTGAAGCGTAAGATACGCTGCACCGGGTTTAATATTAGCAGCTTCAAATGCTTGGTTAAAAAGCATTCCTCTATCAACCGTATAACGGATACTGGTTTCACGCAAAGTATCGCTTAATGCAGCCCTTGCAATTGCGGAGTATGCACGAGCCAATTCCCACATAGTGGACTCTGCACCTCCAAGTATTATTGACAAACCGTAATGCGAAGGAGGCATGTTAATACTAAGTAAACCGGTCTTATGAATGTTATTGTAGAATTTTTCGATTCCATATTCTTTCAGGAGAATAACTGAGGGAACATTTAATGAGCGAGAAATTATCTCATTAGCCTTAACCGCACCCTCAAATTTTTTACTAAAATTTAAAGGTGTAAATCCAGCAATAGCTACCGGTACATCTTTAACAAATTCCTTAGGTAATAAAAGACCCTCGGAAAGCATATATGCATAAAGGAAAGGTTTAAGTAAACTACCATAACTTCGTTTAGCTGTTATGATATCTACTTTAGATGAAAAGCTTGGATCGTCTGTCAAAATATTACCAATGTATACTAGAACTTCTCCGGTTAAATTATCCACAACCAAAATTGCCATATTTCTTATGCCATTTGCCTTAAAATGACGATGATAGCGCAGGGCTATTTTGTAAAAAATATCCTGAAGTTCACGACTAATAGTAGAACGAATAATTTTCCCCTTTAATCCATCTTTAATACAACGTGTAAGCAAGTGGGTTGCTCTCTGGCTATATTTGTTATCAGGATCTGGCAATGGCTCCAACAGTGCCAGTTGATATGTTTGGTTATCGATAACCCCCTTTTTTAAAAGTTTTCCTAGAAGAAAGTTCCTTTTAGCTAGGAGTAAATGTTGATTCCTGCCCGGGAAAATTAGACCGGGGGCGTTAGGAAGAACCGCGAGTGTTGCAGCTTCAGCCCAACTCAAATTGTCCGGACTTGTACCAAAGTATCGCCAAGCAGCGGCATCAAGGCCAATAACGTTACCCCCAAAAGGAGCATGCGATGCATACATGGCCAAAATGCTTTTTTTTGAGTATGCAAGTTCTGTTCGGAAAGCTAAAACTATCTCAATGGCTTTTTCCATGTAAGTTCGTTGTTTACCCTTTCTTGATAGCCGAACAAGTTGCATAGTGATTGTACTCGCACCACTGATTATTTTACGATTTCTTAAATTTTGAATAGCAGCTCTAACTAACGAAACCGGATTAAAACCGGGATGATAGTAAAAGTATGAGTCCTCAAATTGTAAAAGACATTTGGAAAATCGGAAGGGAACACTATCGGGCGCAGGGAACTGCCACATTCCCTCATCGGTTACTGTGGCTGCAAGCAACTGTCCATTCCGGTCAAGCAAAACAGTTGAGGACGAAGCCTTAAAACTAACCGGTTTTACAAACAATAAAAATGCAAGCAGGAGAATTACTCCTGCAAGCATATATTTTATAAAAGGCTTGGCTGTTTTAATAATCACCAATGGCTTAATCAGTTTATTCCACTCTAACCCAGCCGCCTTTTTTATACGATGCAATAGTGTTATCATACATTGCTTCACAGTACGGCCCAGGCATGTAAAATTTTCCGGCATAGGTTGCAGTAAGTTTTACAGAAAATTTCTTGCTTTCGTTAGGTTTTAAGCTAAAGTATGTAATTACTCTATCGTCACGAATATCTTGATAATCAAAGTTACTCGACGTAGTATTCTCGCCGCTTTCTAATCGAGTATTTTGAATTTCCCACCCCGATGGGAAGATTTGAGTTAGTGCTAGCTCCTTAACTTCTCCTCTAACACCAGGATTGAAAACTGTTACCTCACATTTAAAATCGGTACCTTTTTTTAATTGCTCTGGGCTGATTACATTACCATCGTTGGAAAGGTATGCTACCTTCATGGTAATATTACTTTCGAATGTTTTTTCTTCACCTAAAGGAGGAATACCAGTAAGTGAAAGATTTACAAACATTGGCTTAGTAGATAAATTCTCATATGTAATATTGTTATTACCTTCCTTTATTTGCAATACGCTCCTAGCAATTGGTTTTTCGGTAGTAATTTTCTCGGTTTTTCCATTTATGGTATACCGAAGGTTTACATCGCTTCTCTCTTTAGTCTGCATGGACATCTTTGATAAGGCAAGTAGTGATACTGCCGTTTCCTGTGTGCTTAACCAACGGTTACCTGAAAGACTGTTACTTATTTCTCTAGCTAATCGGAAACCGTTGGAATCATCATTAAGTAGAACTAAAGTTTCAAGAACTATTGCCTTATCTCGTAAATCCGAACCATAGGTGAAACTAAGTTCCCTATAAGGCTCAAACTTTATAGGTGTATTTTGAATAAGTGCTTTTGCCGTTTCAACCTGACCAATTAAGGCGTAAGCGGCAGCAAGTCTCATTTTTGCAGTTAAGTCCAACTGTTGTTCCTTTAGCTTATTCATTGCTCCAATTTCAGGCTTTTTAGCAAGAGCTAATGTATAAAGCCTATAAGCTTGAATCAAGCCAGAGTTAGTGTAACGGCTAGCGTCATATAGGTATTCACGTGCAGCATTTCGTTGATAGTTAACCCAATTGTTTAAAATCGATTGCGGAATATTATAACCAGCATTTTGTGCTTCAATCAGAAAATGACCAACGTAGCTGGTGCTCCACTCGTCACTATAGTTGTACGATGGCCAATAGCGAAAACTCCCATCAGTATTTTGAAGTTTTGAAAGTTTGGTTATCGATTCATTGACAAAGTAATTTATATTACCTCTTTGCTCCGATGAGAGCTCAACAAGTTTATCCAGATATATCTGGGGGAATACAGCAGACGTAGTTTGTTCAATACAGCCGTGTGGGTATTGGATAAGTTCATCGAGTCTACGCTTTAGGTTTAAAGGTGGCATTACCGATGCTTCTAGCATAGCTGAGTTACTACCAGGAATACCAAATGTGCTGAATAAAGCTGAAATTTTCCCATTGGCAGTAATTATTGTATCAATGCTTCGAGTTACTGCCGATATAGGATTTCGAACATAAATATCAATAGTTTGATATGACTTTACCTCGTTCCCAGAAGCCTCCACAGTTACTTTTGCAGGTCCAGTTCCATCAACTCTAAGGTTAAAGTAAACCATTCTATCTCCTGGTTTGTTAAAACTTACCGATCTTTGTTCATCGCCTACAATGCTAATGTTTGACGATGTTTTCACCTTGACCGTAACATTTTTCACCTTGTCTGTCATTGTGAAAATGTTTACCGGAAGACTGATTTCCTCTTGCGGTCCTAATACCCTTGGAAGAGTTGCCAAAACCATTAAATCGTTTCTTACCGGACATGCTTTTTCGGCATTTCCGTATGCACCCTCATATGCAGCTACAACCATTACCCTAACGCTTCCAATGTAGTTACCAAGGTTAACCGAAACTTTTTTAGTGTCGTTTTTACCTAAACTAAAGGGGCCAAAATATCGTACAACAGGTTTGAATCGCTGATTATTATCACCATCCTGAGACCTGAGTTCATCGTCGCCGCCTATGGAAATATGCCTTTCAAGCTTTCCTCCGTAGGCTCCAATTACATCGTTAAAAATATCCCATGTTTTTACCCCTATTGCTTCCTGAGTATAAAAAACCGCATGCGGATCAGGTGTTTTAAAACGATTTATATCGAGCAAGCCTTCATCAACCACTGCAAGAGTAAAACTCATTCTTTTCCCGTTCTTTTCAGATACTTTAATATCAAAGGTTTGATTCGTTTTTATCTCATCAGGCATTTGAATTACAGGTTGAAGAATAGTTTGCGGATCGGTAACAACAAGTCTAGAAATTCCGTAGAGTCTTATGGGTAAATCGTTGGTTTTACCTTTATGGGGCTGAATAAGGGTTACGTGCAGGTAAACATTTGGTGACATTTCAGGGGTTGTTTTAACCTCAATAACATTAGTAGGTTTTGAAGCATCAACCCACCAAGCTGAAATAACTCTAGTGCCATTTTCAATACTTACTAAAGCACGAGCGTTCTCTGCACCGGGAATAGTCAATTGCACACTCTCACCTACACTACATTCATTCTTACTGGTTGCTATAGCTAATATAGAAGCACCTCCGGGTCTATCGGCTTGAGTTTTACTATATCCCCAAGGCCAATCAAAGTAAACAATATTGCCACAACTTACTCCTGTCTCCTTATCGGTAATTTTAAGATAGAAACGCCCCCATTCTGGGTAATCTACCCGAAGTGGGAAAGTTGCCTTGCCGTTAACTGTTGATATTTTTTTTCTGGTAATCAACTTATCATAGTTCCTGCTTACATAATTTGCATCACTATTGTCGAGTTGCTCCCACCACCAGCTCCAGGAAAGCTTGTAAAGTTCAACTTCAAGTTGTGAACTATTAACTGCATTTCCTTTTGCATCGATAGTAACCACTGAAAATTCCTGGTCAGCATCAGTTTCGAGCCACCCCATTCCTGGTTTGGGTTTTGGAGCCAAAACACCCACAAGCTTGTTGTAGGGGTAGTATGTTTTTGAGAATAAATCGATGCTAAAATCGCCTCCTTGTTCAAATACACGCCCTTTGAATGCAACATTTACGGCTGCAGGCATGCTCTTCGATTTATTGATTCTACCTACAACTCGAGAGTTTCCGTTGGCATCTAACGTGCCCTCCCAAAGAGTATAGGTATTAGTTTCAAAATCAATACCAGGATCGTTAAAATTATACTGGCTATATTTTGGAATTACTGCATTCCCCTTTGAAAGGGTTATCTCATATTTGGCCTCAAGGTTAGCTGCATTTTCGCCATGTAACCATTTTACATGAATAGGGGCATTAACTTCGCCTGAGGCTGGAATTTCACCCAATTCAAAATTTATTTTCAGCCTATTGGGCTTGATGGTTTCAACCTTTAAATACTTTTCAAATACAGCGCCACCAACTTTTACAATAGCCCTCCAATTACCTGTAGGTGCTTGTTCATCGGTTGGAACTGGGAAATAAAAGATACCTACAGGGCTATTAGATGCAACCATTTTTTTAACAATCAACCCTTTGGGGTCGTGAAGTTCAAAAATTATGGGATGATTTTCAGGAATGGATTTTGCTTTATCCTCAAGGATAAATGTAATATGAAGGGTGTCGCCTGGACGCCATACCCCACGCTCACCATAAATCATTCCCTTTATTCCTCGCTGAACCTCAAACCCTCCTACATCAAAGTTACTCAACGAGTTCGACGTTCCGTTATCAACTCTTAAGTATCCCTTTTGGTTTCCATCTATGGCAGTTACAAGATAGGGTGTGCGTGAGAGTTGTAATTCAGCAATACCATCAGAATTCGTTTGTCCTTCAACAATTAACTGGTTTTGGTAATCAGTAACTTTTACAGTTACACCCGATTTTGGTTTTGCTGTAGGCAGGTCGGTGACAACAACAAGTATCTTATCGTTCTCGCCCTTTTTAGCTAGCAAACCTATATCGGATGACAGTATAATTTGGCTTATCATTCTTGAACTTGAGTAGTAAGCAGAATTACATGGGTTATCGCGCTCATTCCAGTCATAATCATCACTGTAATAATATTCATCATAATCCTCGTAATAGTCATTTCCCGAAGTTACGTTATCATCAGGAGTTGCTTCATTGGAATTCTCTTCCTTGTCGCATGGTGTTAAAAGTTGCTTTTTATTGAAAGAGATTTTAATTTGATACAAAGCCCCAGGATCCGCTTCAAAAAATTTGCTCATGTCAAGTGTGAATCGAGTCCATTTATTAGGGACCACAACTCCATAATCAAACAATGAGATATTCTTTTTAAAAATACTGTAACCCACCCTTCGCAAATCGTAATTCTCTCCTAATCGATTGACCTGCAAGTAGTAAGGAATGTTGTTTTCGAAAATTTTAAGAACTTCAACGGTGACCTCTTTAAGGTTAACCGCTTCAAAAGGATAAATTAAACCTTGCGATGTCGGAAGTACAGTTCCTTTACCCAGTGACCGTAATCCGGGTTTTATATCTTCAAAAACAAAACGCTCAGTGTAATCGTGCTCTAACTTTTTCCCTTTAAAATTCTTAATGCCTTTAAAAACTTTCACTTCGCTAGCACCCTGTTTTTCTAATGGAAGATAAACTCTCAGTATATTCCCATCCTGCTCAAATTTCAGATTTGACAACCCATCAACATCTACTAAACCTTCATAATCCTGATTCTCACTCAGATTTTCCGAAAATAGAATCTGAATGTATTGACTGGGAGATTGAACTACTTTTGCACTAAGAACAGAAAAGTCATCAATAGCAGGTACCTCAAATTGGGCAGTGCCACCGGAACTTCCACCAATGTTCTCAGAATTCCAACCTACATGTACAACACCCGAACGGGTTGTCCTCTTTATGCCAAAAAATTTGATTCTGTAGGATTTCAGATCAATTTCCTGAAGTTCCAACTCTAAATTTTGACTATTATAATTTGCCCAAAAGCATTTTGTCAATTTTTCAATGGAAGTATAATCCGCCACCCTCACAGTGCCCTCTAGATTATAGGTAATAGAGTCATCCTTCCCGTTAATTATTAAACCATCAAAATCTACGTCAATAGATTGAGGAATTACTCGTATCGAAAAATCAAACTTTTCAAACCTGCTATCATGAACTTCTAGTACTTTGCCAAGAAAAAACCTTATTGTATATATTTCGCCAGATACTAAAGGATTAGTAGGTTTGAATTCGATTGTTTGATCATCCACCCAATAGGTTTTCCCATCTATGCTGGGTGAAATTTTAAATACATTATCGTCTAATTCGTCACCTGCCTTAGTAAATTTTTGCGCAGGCATTGTAAATCGAATTGTAATAGTTGAATTGGCTGACACCATGCCCGATGTATATGCCGAAATGTATTGGCCAAAAGTTGGATCAACTTCGATTATGATGTCTTTTGCTTTCTTCTTACATGAAATCAATGTTGAAACACCTATTAAAACGAGTAATAGGATTTTTAATAAATTAAATTTACTAGTTCTCATATTATTTAAAATTTAGAGGTAATTCAATTGTGACTACGGGTAAACCACCGCTGCATAGCCCACCCAGTGCCTGATATTCGCTGGTGCGGTTTGACCCATACCCAGATCTGCTACCGGTAAGGGTTGGTGGTCGATACTGGTAGCGTAACCAACAGGTAATCCAATGAGGTCGGATCCTTTCATAAGCTGATTCAGCTTAATGGCAGTAAGCAACGCAAATGGAATACTATACCGGCCGCACCAGGTCCATTTGTATTCCCTGTAATTCTCTGCATCGACCGTATAACCGAAAAAGTTACGGATTTTCACATCGTTGAGTGTCCCTTTCAGTGTGGTATTAATAATTTCGAGTTCCAGATCAACCGCCTTTCTGTAACCTGCTGAATCGGTACCAAAGGGGGCATAATTCCTGCCACCCCACTCCTCATCACCGTAATGTACTGCATCGGTCGTTACTACCAAAGCAACATCGGAACCCCAACTCAAATCATACTTCTGAAAAACCTTTTGAAGGGCAGTTGCAAGCGCTGTTGCTACTTCCTTCATCCTATCAAAGCTCATGCATGGAACCAGGATTGGCACAATTTCGATATCGCGTTTACTATACTGAAGGAAAGGTAGCATCGACTCAACGGAGTGTTCAACAATATGCATGCTATCGTGCCTAATAGCCATATCCCCTGGCAATTCTTTGATGATGTGTTCACGCAGCTCCGACACAGGAATGTTTCCGTAAGCACCATGCCAATGTGTGAAGGAATCGAAAACTAGCGCATCCTCAAGGTTAAACTTGCGGGCTTTGTGTGCCACACCAAATAAAATAATAGTTTTTGCGCTGATGTTCCTGAGGGTGGCCGGGTATAGCCATCCCACATAGGTATAGTCGTCGTGTGGGCAAACTGCAAGCCTACAGCCATTAACTGTAGGGGACTTTGCAAGCATTTCGCCCTGTAGTGACATAATTCGGCTCATGACCGAATCTATTTGATACTGCTTTGTAGCAAATCCAATAGTATCGACTGGCTTGCGAACCGATACATTCTTATATTCGTGCTTACAATTTGTCAAAAAGAGTGACAATAGCACTATTAACCTAAAGTTCATTACTATATCCTATGTTGATGCCTAAAAATATAAATATTTTATCAATTAATCAATTATTTAATATTAGATAAATGTTGGTAAAATAAGTTTTTGGTAAAATTTTTTGAATATAAACTACTTGTAATATATTTTATACTTTAGTTGGAGCGCATTTTTCTCATCCAAATTAAGTGCTGAAAAATCACATTTAGAACATGAACCTTTAAGATATGATATATTCTGAGAGTTTTTTACAGGAACCATAGTGATGTTAAACTCTTCAACCTTAGCGTTTTCTGAAGCACTAACTAACTCAAATCCCACAAAAAAAGAATCAGTATTTTCCAATACGATATTGTAATGCGATAAATTAATATATATTTCTTCGTTAATATTATTACCTACAAAATAAACACATTGTGAGTTTAACAAATCATTACTAGGCTTACCATTATCAACACACTTAATTATTGGTTTAATATAAAACCCCTCATTATCCACGCCGCTCCACTTGTAATTAAAAAAGAATTCAACTGCTTTGATGTGATATACATTATCTTTATTTAAATTTATTTTGGATACAATTGAAGCATTACCATAGCCTCTTATATGCATTACGTTTCTACTTTTTTTATTATTTAGAACTTCCATTTTTTGTTTGGCATAAACCGTAACCTCTTGTATTTGAATCACTGAGTCAAATAGAAAATGATTTTCTTGAGCAAAAATGGCAGAATTAAAAAATAATAGTATTAAAGATACGATAACTTTGTAATTCATTATAGTATTTTTTTAATATGTAAACAAAAAATGACTGGTATAATATGAACATTATTCCAGTCGTAAAAAATTACTGATTATTTAGATGTGAGCAGTCAATACTTTCAACAGTTACAACAGTATCATAACGGATCCAAAAAAAGTATTTTTTACAAATACTTTTAGTAACGTAGCGACTATCACCTCCACCAGTGGTTACAGTTTCACACTCTGCTCCAATAAACTTTGCTTCCGATTTAGCTGGAATAAGTAGTATTAATGAAGCCAATACAAATACAAATTTTAATATTCTCCTCATATAGTTTAATATTTAATAAACCCAAACAAATATACCCTTGGGTTTTGGGTAGTTTTTGATTAGGCCTAAATCCAAACATCTACAATAATAATAATAATAGATTAATCTATTTTATATTATGTTATACAGCATATTTTAATTTTTCAACACAATTCGTAATATTAACATATATTATTATACGCATCCTAAGCGATTTCTTCATTATATGGTCAATTAGGATTGCATTAGTGAGAATCTTTGATACCTTAAAATGACTATTCAATAACTAAAAGCATCATAAGACGTACTTAAACTCTTTAAAATAACAAATCAGTGTTAAGCCTGTTTAACCCTACCGCAACCAATTTTTATGCTTAATAGCATTATTCGCTTAATTATCACCCCAAATTAACAGGCTGCTATTGTAGCAATTGTTAAATTTGCAAATCAAAAATCCTAAAAGTCTGATTATGGCAGAAAAAAGCAACGAGAAGCTTTTTACCGAATTTCCGCCGGTTTCAACAGCTGAGTGGGAAGCGGTAATCCGCGAGGATTTGAAAGGAGCTGACTACGATAAAAAGTTGGTATGGAAAACGCTCGAGGGGTTCAACGTTAGGCCATACTACCGCTCCGAGGATCTTGCAAACCTTGAAACAGTTCATGTTAAACCAGGCGATTTCCCGTTTGTAAGGGGTAACCATCAAAAAGGTAATCCTTGGCTCATCCGTCAGGATTTTGAGGTATGCCTCGACAAACCCACCGAAGCCAATCGAAAAGCGATCGACATGCTGAGCCGCGGTGTGGAATCGTTAGGTTTTAACCTATGTAGCGACTGTGAACCCTCATACGACTCCATTAGCCGATTGCTTAAGGATATCGACCTTTCAAGGGTGGAGGTTAACTTTACAGGGGGATCAGCATCAGCCAAGGCGCTTCCTTTCATTATCAAGTTTTTTGAACAGTCGGGCGTAAAGCCAACCGATATCAAAGGTTCTATTGATTACAGCCCGCTCACAACTTTTGCGCTTAAAGGCAAATTCTGCTGCGAGAACGATGCCTCGTACCAGGGTTTGGTGAATGTACTAAACGCCGTAAAGAGTTTCCCAAACTTCAGGGTTATTGGTGTTAACGCCCATGTATTCCACAACAGTGGCTCCTCGACTGTTCAGGAGTTGGCCTTTGGCCTTGCCATGGCCAGCGATTACCTAAACGCCCTAACCGACAAGGGTTTTGGTATCGATGAGTTAGCAGCTCGTATCCGTTTCAACTTTGCAGTGGGAGCAAACTACTTCATGGAAATGGCTAAGTTCCGTGCTGCACGCATGCTCTGGGCAAAAATGGTTGAAGCCTACAACCCCAAGAGCAAGGATGCTGCCCGCATGAGCATTCATGCCGAGACCAGCCGTTGGAACCTTACAGTTTACGACCCATACGTTAACATGCTCCGCACCACAACCGAGAGCATGAGCGCCGTATTGGCTGGAGTTGACTCGCTCAACGTGTTGCCATTCGATGCACCATTTGCTCAGCCTTCGGCTTTCAGTGAGCGTATTGCCCGCAACCAGCAAATATTGCTTCGCGAGGAGTCGCACTTTGGCAAAGTAGCCGATCCTGCTGCAGGCAGCTACTACATTGAGAACCTTACAATCTCAATTGCTGAGTACGCCTGGAACCTATTCCTTGAGGTTGACAGCCAGGGAGGATTCCGCGAAGCCTTTACAAAAGGATTTATTCAGGAAAAGATTAATGAGGTTGCTGCTAAACGCGACGCCAATATTGCCTCGCGCCGCGAGACCGTTCTTGGAACCAACCAGTACCCCAACTTTACCGAGGTTGCCGACCTTGCCAAGGTTAAACCCGAGGCAGTTAGCCGTCCAAAGCCCGTGAAATCAGCCGATGCTATTGCTCAACCTCTTGTTCCTTACCGTGGTGCTCAGGCTTTTGAGGAGTTGCGCTACCGAACCGATAGTAGCGGCCGTCGCCCACGTGTGTTCATGCTAACCCTTGGCAATTTGGCCATGCGTCGTGCACGTGCCCAGTTCAGCTGTAACTTCTTTGCCGTTGCTGGCTTTGAGGTTATTGACAACATCGGTTTCAATACTGTTGACGATGGTGTAAAGGCTGCAATGGATGCTAAGTCCGACATTGTGGTGATTTGCAGCTCCGACGATGAGTACGCCACACTTGCCCCCGAAGCCTTTGAAAGGCTTAATGGCAAAGCAATTTTTGTTGTGGCCGGCGAGCCCGCCTGCAAACCCGACCTTGAGGCAAAGGGGATTGCCAACTACATCAGCGTGAAGAGCAACCTGCTCGATACCCTGCTCAAGTATCAGGAAATGCTGGGAATTAAGTAACTGCAATTTTACTTAACCATAAGAGGTAAACAATGAAACCCGATTTTAAAAAGATAGATATAAAACACATCGATAAAAGTAGCGGTGTGTTAAATGTAGAGGCCGACTGGTTAACACCCGAACGTATTCCGGTGAAACCTGCCTTTACCGAAACCGACCTGGAGAACATGGAGCACCTGAACTATGCGGCAGGTATTCCGCCTTTCCTTCGCGGCCCTTACAGCACCATGTACGTGATGAAACCTTGGACTGTAAGACAGTATGCAGGCTTTTCAACCGCTGAGGAATCAAATGCCTTTTACCGCCGCAACCTGGCCGCTGGCCAGATGGGGCTTTCAGTAGCATTCGACTTAGCCACTCACCGCGGCTACGACTCCGACCACGAGCGTGTAGTTGGCGACGTGGGTAAGGCAGGCGTGGCTATCGACTCGGTAGAGGATATGAAAATCCTTTTCGACGGCATTCCCCTCAACAAGATGTCGGTTTCAATGACCATGAACGGCGCAGTACTCCCCGTTATGGCATTCTACATTGTGGCTGCGCTTGAGCAGGGTGCCAAGCTCGAGGAGCTAAGCGGAACCATTCAGAACGACATCCTGAAGGAGTTCATGGTGCGTAACACCTACATTTACCCTCCTGAATTTTCCATGCAGATTATTGCCGATATCTTTGAGTATACCTCAAGGAAGATGCCCAAGTTCAACAGCATCTCCATTTCAGGGTATCACATGCAGGAGGCCGGTGCTACTGCCGATATTGAGCTAGCATACACTCTTGCCGACGGGCTTGAGTACCTGCGCACTGGGGTAAAAGCTGGTATTGATATAGATGCCTTTGCGCCCCGCCTATCGTTTTTCTGGGCTGTTGGCATGAACCACTTCATGGAGATAGCCAAGATGCGTGCTGCACGCTTGCTCTGGGCTAAGATTGTTAAGCAGTTCAACCCCAAGAATCCCAAATCGATGGCGCTGCGTACACACAGCCAAACATCGGGGTGGAGCTTAACCGAGCAGGATCCCTTTAACAACGTAGCCCGTACCTGCATTGAGGCAATGGCAGCAGCGCTGGGTCATACACAAAGCTTGCACACCAACGCACTCGATGAGGCCATTGCCCTTCCAACCGATTTCTCGGCTCGTATTGCCCGCAACACTCAGCTATACATTCAGGAGGAAACCAACGTTTGCCGCGCAGTTGACCCATGGGCAGGTTCGTACTACGTTGAGTACCTTACCCACGAGATAGCCCATAAGGCATGGAAACTTATTCAGGAGGTAGAAGAGCTTGGCGGAATGGCAAAAGCCATTGAGACCGGCATTCCAAAAATGAAAATAGAGGAAGCCGCAGCCCGCAAGCAAGCACGTATTGACTCGGGCAAGGATATCATTGTTGGTGTTAACAAGTACCGCCTGGACAAGGAAGATCCCATTGAAATACTTGATGTTGACAACACCGCCGTGCGCGAAGCGCAGATCCGTCGCCTGCAAAAACTCCGTGCTGAACGCAACGAGGCAGAGGTTCAAGCTGCCCTCAATGCCATTACACGTTGCGTAGAAACCGGCGAAGGGAACCTGCTGGAACTATCGGTTGAGGCTGCCAAGAAACGTGCTACACTCGGTGAAATATCATATGCCTGCGAGAAAGTGGTTGGCCGTTACAAAGCGGTTATCCGTTCCATTTCAGGCGTTTACTCAGCAGAATCTATGGATGATCCTAACTACCAGAAAGCCCGTGAGCTCTGCGAAAAGTTCGCTAAGCTCGAGGGACGCCAGCCCCGTATCATGATTGCCAAAATGGGGCAGGATGGCCACGACCGTGGCGCCAAGGTTGTATCGACCGGCTATGCCGATATAGGCTTTGATGTGGACATTGGGCCTCTATTCCAAACCCCTGC
>Ga0116184_10002304_pt1 | contig 16888 bp, 9 predicted proteins | sample AD_JPNNA5_MetaG_FD_89886 | JGI IMG/M metagenome (GOLD analysis project Ga0116184, IMG submission 89886) | Active sludge microbial communities of municipal wastewater-treating anaerobic digesters from Japan - AD_JPNNA5_MetaG | ecosystem: Engineered > Bioreactor > Anaerobic > Digestate | place... | reverse complement strand
GGGGTTTTTTGGGTGCAAAAGTAATCATCCCGGAAAAGGAAGACGAGCAAAAAGAACTTTCCGGTCTTCTTTCTGATGAAAAAATAGGAATATTGCTGATATCAAACGATCTGGCGGTCAGAAACCAGTACCTTCTTGAAAAACAGCACCTCCACGGGCCGGTCGTCCTGGTAATTCCGGACGGCTTCGAGGAAGACGACCCGGCCGGCGAGGCACTGCGAAAGCTCGTCATGGAGGCAATTGGCGTCGACCTGCTCGGAAAAGAGAGGCTCAATGGGAACAATAACTAGGATTTCAGGCCCGCTTGTCGAGGCCAGGGACCTGAACGAGGCCTTCATGTATGAGCTCGTCAAGGTCGGCGAGATGGGCCTTTTTGGCGAAATAATAGAAATGCGCTCGGGCATTGTTTCAATCCAGGTGTACGAGGACACCGAAACGCTCAAACCGGGCGAGCAGGTTTCCTGCACAGGTGTCCCGCTCTCTGCCCTCCTCGGCCCGGGGCTCATTGGAAGCATCTACGACGGCCTGCAAAGGCCACTGCCAGTCCTGCAGTCAAAATACGGCGATTTCGTGGCCAGGGGCGTCATTGAGCCGGCCCTCGACCAGTCAAGGAAGTGGGACTTTGTGGCCACAAAAACTGAAGGCCAGGTTGGCGAGGGCGACATAATCGGAACGGTCCAGGAAACTGACATCGTTGCCCACAAGATAATGGTGCCCGCTGGCGTCAAAGGCAGGCTTGAGGGGATAAAAAGCGGAAAATACACAATTACTGAACCGATAGGGTACATCATCGACGGTGAAAAAAAGCACGAGCTGAAGCTTGCCCAGGCATGGCCGGTCAGGATTTCAAGGCCGGTGCAAAAAAGATTGCCACCAAAAGACCCGATGGTGACCGGCCAGAGGGTGCTTGACATGCTATTTCCGATCGCAAAGGGTGGAACGGCCTGCGTTCCAGGCCCGTTTGGTTCAGGGAAAACGGTCGTCCAGCACCAGCTTGCAAAATGGGCCGACGCAGACATCATCGTCTACGTCGGTTGCGGCGAGAGGGGCAACGAGATGACCGATGTTCTCGACGAATTCCCCAAACTCGTTGACCCAAAGACCGGTGCACCGCTCATGAACAGGACAGTGCTCATAGCAAACACTTCCAACATGCCTGTTGCAGCCCGCGAGGCCTCGGTTTTCTTAGGTGCCACAATCGCACAGTATTTCAGGGACATGGGCTACAGCGTCGCCATGATGGCCGATTCCACCTCAAGGTGGGCCGAGGCGATGAGGGAAATCTCAGGCAGACTGGAAGAGATGCCCGGCGAAGAGGGCTTCCCAGCATACCTTGCGTCAAGAATAGCCGGCTTTTACGAAAGAGCCGGGCAAACGGAATGCGTTGGAATACCAGAAAGAAAAGGCACACTGTCAATCATAGGCGCAGTTTCACCGCCTGGCGGCGATCTTTCCGAGCCGGTGGTGCAGGCGACCCTGAGGGCCGTGAAGGTCTTCTGGGCGCTTGATTCACAGCTCGCATACAGAAGGCACTTCCCGGCCATAAACTGGCTTAACTCGTACTCACTGTATGCCAGCGAGGTCGGCCCAAGCTTTGACAGGAGCATTGGCGAAGGCTGGACAAAATACCGCCAGAGGGCAATGACTATCCTCGATGAAGAAGCAAGGCTTGAAGAAATAGTAAGGCTGGTTGGCCAGGACGCCCTCTCCCCGAAGCAGAGGCTCACGCTTGAATTTGCCAGATCAATCAGGGAAGACTTTCTGCAACAAAACGCCTTTGTGGCCGAAGACACCTACACATCCCCGCAAAAACAGCTGATGCTCCTGACTGCCATCTGCGAGCTCTACGATGGCGCGGCAGGCATCATCGAGACCCAGGAGCAATACTCTGCCCTGCTTTCTAATCCAGTCAGGGAAAAGATTTCCAGGGCAAAGATGACCCCGGAGCCGGCAGACGGCTTTTTTGCTGAACTGATGAAGGAAATCGAGCAAGCACTTGCACAGATAGGCGGCATGCAATGAAAGAATTTATGACCACAAAAGAGGTTGTCGGGCCGCTCATCCTTGTCACTGATTGTGGTGACGTCGGCTATGGTGAGGTCGCAGAGATAACAATGCCTGACGGGCAGACAAGGCACGCAATGGTGCTTCAGACCTCCCATGACCTGGCATTACTCCAGGTTTTTGAGGGCACATCCGGCATAAACCCTGGAACAACAAGGGTCCGCTTTACTGCAAAACCCCTTCAGATAGGGCTCACGCCTGACATGATCGGCAGGGTCTTTGACGGTCTCGGAAGGCCAAAAGACGGCGGCCCTGTTCCAATACCAAAGAAGAAGGTTTCGATAAACGGCTCCCCGCTCAACCCAGTTTCAAGGGCCTACCCAAACGAGTTCATATCCACCGGCATTTCTGCAATCGATGGGCTCAACACGCTGGTCAGGGGCCAGAAGCTCCCGATCTTCTCCGGTGCCGGCCTCCCGCATGCGAGGATAGCCGCACAGATAGCCAGGCAGGCCACCATCTCGACGGGTGAGGAATTTTCGGTAGTCTTTGCCGCACTTGGCGTGACATTCGAAGAGGCCAACTTTTTCATTGAGGGGCTAAAGGCAACAGGCGCCGATGCCAGATCGGTGCTGTTCATCAATTTGGCCTCCGATCCTGTCATCGAGAGGATAGCCATCCCGAGGATGGCGCTCTCGTGCGCTGAATACCTGGCTTTTGAGCTTGGCTACCACGTCCTTGTCATCATGACGGACATGACAAACTACTGCGAGGCGCTCAGGGAAATAGGCGCAGCCAGAAGGGAAATCCCAGGCAGAAGGGGTTATCCGGGCTATATGTACACCGACCTGGCGTCTCTGTACGAGAGGGCCGGCAGGATAAGGGACAAAAAGGGCTCTATAACCCAGATGCCAATCCTCACCATGCCGGACGACGACAAGACCCACCCGATCCCGGACCTGACCGGCTACATCACCGAGGGCCAGATAATGCTCTCGAGGAGCCTCGAGCGTGCCGGTGTCTATCCTCCAATCGACGTCCTGCCTTCACTCTCAAGGCTGAGGGACAAGGGAATTGGCGACGGCAAAACTAGAGAGGATCATGCCGATCTTTCATCCCAGCTCTTTGCTTCATACGCAAGGGGCAGGGAAGCAAGGGAGCTTGCGGTCATCCTTGGTGAATCGGCCCTGTCTCCGATAGATGTGACCTATGTCCGCTTTGCAGAAGAGTTTGAAAAGAGATTCGTAAGCCAGGGCGAGTTTGAGAACAGGAACATCACCGCGACGCTAGAGCTTGGCTGGGAACTGCTCTCCATTCTGCCAAAAGCGGAACTGAAGAGGGTCCACAAGGAATTCCTGGAAAAATACGGCAAGGCATAGAAAAATGGCGCAAAACATTCCTGCCAACAGAATGGAGCTTTTCAAGAGGAAACGCCAGCTTGTGCAGGCCCAGAAGGGCCTGAAGATGCTCAAGGACAAGCTGGAGGCCCTGCTTGCCCAGTTCATGCACATGGCCAATTCCTACCTTGGGAAAAAGAAGGGCCTGTTCTCTGAGCTTCTACTCGCGCAGGCAAGATATGCGCTCTCGGCCTCTGCCAACCCGGAGCTTGCCCAGATCGGGCTTTCGAGGTATGGCAAGCTCACGCTGAAGAAATCCGAGTTCAGGGTCGTATCTCTCCTCCTGCCAAAACTGGAGATCGAGGAATACGAGCCGGACACAGCAATACCACCACAGTCGGCAACAACGCAGGCACTCCTTGCGCTCGACTCATACTCGAAGCTCCTTCCAAATCTCGTGGAGGTGGCACAGCTCCAGTCGGCGCTGAGGGAGCTTGCGCTGGAGATACAAACAGTGCGCAGAAGGGTGAACGCACTGGAGAACGTCCTGGTGCCAACCCTGCAAGACGAGGTCAGGCAGGTCCAGTCAAAGCTGGACGAAGCCGAAAGGGCCTCAAAATCCAGGCTCCTCAGGGTCAAAGACATCCTTGCAAAAAAGGACGAGAGATTGAGCTAGCCAGATCCAGCGTCACACAATTTAATTGATATACCCCAACACAAGTGGTAGAAACTTCCACAATTTTATAAAAAGGAGGCTGCCACATGGACAACTATCTGTTTAGCGGATGCTCTTTCCGTGTCGAATGGCACTGGGAAGGCGAAGAAGAACATCACTACATCGAGGCGGAGATGGATTACCCTGGCGGCCCGAGAAGCGAGAATGTCCATCTGGATGCGAGCATACTCTCGATTGCCCTGAAAAATGGGCTCGGGCTGGAAATGACAGGCACCAGGGACAACTACTTCACATTCGACATTAGCGAGAACATAGCAATCCACCCAAGCGTCTGGTACAACTGCCTTGTTGTGGATGGGTCAGGCACAAAGAAGGTGCTTTGTGCAAAGGTTTCAGCCATCAGACATATCGGAGCTGATCTGGAGGGGTGAGGTCCACCCCTCCCTAAACAATTCCGCACATATCAAAATTTGTTTAATAAATTAATAGAAACATTCATTATACCCTATTGATATTTATACTCATTATCTGTTTTTATTAATAAACATACTGCGCTCCAACACAACTAAGATAGTATTTTACAGGTATTTTCACACTATTGACAATCTGAGAAGATCTCAACACAATATCTTTAGGGATACCGATGAGGAGGGCAAGGTGAAAGATAACCTAAGGATTATGTGTTCTATGCTGATACTTTTAAGTTCATTGTATGGCGCATACCTGCCAATAAAAAATACTTACGCTTCAACAGATATATATGATTTAATATGTCCTTTTGTCGAGCACAAATTTGACCAGCGAAATCCTGTCCAAAAACCTGCTCAAATAAAAAGCGAGAGCAAATTAATTACCGAATGCCCAAATCCTGTTGATTACATATGTGGTCAAACAGAAGAATATCCGGTTGGCTCCAATCAATATTTGGGTTTCCCTACAGTACCACCAATCAGGATAGAAATAGGGCAAAAAATAGCAGGGATAGACGAAATTGAATGGCACGATATTTGTGATTCCGGCATTCCAGAAATATCCACGGCCTCTAACACAGAGATGGTTTGTAGGGTTGTGACAGATTTTCCTTATATTTGTCTGGATGCGCGATTTGTTAATTCGGGTTGCTCTGGCATAGATAACTTTTACAATTATCTAAAAAACTTTATTGATTATGAGAATGATTTGACCACTGGCGAGATTGACGAAGCAACAATTTGGTATCATTATGTCAATTGGATGTCAGGGCTTGTGCCAAATGTCATCAAAAATAGTGGCAAATTAAGAATAATTCTAGAGGTCTGGGATAGCGACGAGATGGATGAAGCAATTCCAAGCGACACCCAAGCTCCTAATTGTGGTCTTGAAAACATCAACAGAAAAGGGCTGGTTTACCGTCAGGTCTCCTCAAACAAGATTTTCACAATGTACAATGTTATTCAGAATTCGGAGCATGCCCTCATCTCCGGTAACATGCAAGAACCTTCCAATTACTACATTAGAGCCAAGTATTGCTATACCTGGCAAGTAAAGGGCTCTGTAAATTCACTTTTCCGGGAAAAAATCATTTGCAGCGCCTGGACTAACTGTGGACCTACCATCCACACCCTATCAACATCTTTTGAAACTAGATCTGCCAGGGTCAGGGTTTCTAGGCCGAGGTCATATATGCGTAACGATAGTATAAGTGCTGAGGGTGATGATGGAATCAGCTTAAAAAATTGCATCCATTATCCATCAAGATATTACTATCCTCCTCTGAAGAAGAAAGACTCGAGTGGTGCAATTGTTGATAATGCTTTGCCTTCAGACAATGAGGAATGTGGCGTATTATATCACGGTCCAGGACTCGAGAAAAATACTTCAACAATTACAAGCCTTTCCACTACTAATCCATCTATGGCACTTGATGGTAGCACATACGACTTTGCGGAAACAGGCGTTATTTATACAACCCCACAAACTTTCGAATCTTTACTCATGTCCTCTTATGTTTGCGGTGAAGCATGCGGTTGTGTTTCAGGAATCAATAGTCCTTTATCGTCTATTACCGGTGATGTGTGTCAAAATATGAGTAGTGGAAAATTAATGCAATATTGCATTAGAAGAAATGGCATAAAAGCAACTTTCTGGGAGGGAAGAGAGTATGCTGTTGTTAGGGTGCCAACTTATACCATTGAAAGCGAAGACCAATCAGATGTTTATCCACAAATGAACAATCAAACATGCAGTGTGTTTGTTAAAAAATTAAGCGGAAAATGTTTTTCCAAATTTGGACATTTTTACATACCAGCCAAAGATTTGGCTCTTATATTGGGATCAACAATGTCTTACTATGTAATGGAAAAGAATATTAAAGGAGAGGACGTTAGAGGTACTGCAGGTAATATGGTCGATGTAGACCTTTCCAAAACAAGAAAAGTTGGATTGCTAATCTGGGACATAAGGGCAAGAACAATGTATGAAAAATACTTCTCATATTGTCCAGATTCACACATAAACACAGAAGAGGTTCCTGATCCTGACAAGTTTGTTTACAAAGGAATAAATAAAGATGAGGTAGATTTTATTAGAACTAGTTCAGGTACGCTTCTTGATGCCAATTTTCCATGGCCTTTTAGTGTTTATGATAAGTACTTGATTATCGATGATAGTTATTTAATCGGTGAGAACTCAGGAACAAATAAAACTGTTTTGTCAAAAGCCAACCAAATTAAAATAACCCCTTCCTGTAGTTATTATGATTTGCGGCACTGGGGGTGTAATGGCTATTATTATTACTCTTCTCATATTGGCAAATCACAGCAACCACCCAGGTTGTTCATGGCTTGTGAACCATACGGTGGTTTGCCAGCTCTAATAGAAAAATATTCCAAGGTATCAGGCACAAAAGTAACAGAAGGGGACTACAATTTTCGCTGTCCAATATGCAATGGAGGTGTAGGCGTAGATCCTTATTCTATCCATATGTATGGAAGGGCTTTTGATGCGGGTGATTATGAAGCTGGATGTTCTATATTGCTCGATTGTCCAAAATTATGTGTTACTTCCCCAGAAAATCCTAGATTCTGCTATAGTGATCCTAGCGATAAAAGGAAAAACGGTTTAAAGTGGGGGATAGGACCAGAGCAGAATAAGAGAATATATAATAACTCATATGTGATAAGCAGAGGTCCCAGCTTGGGCTATGAGCAAGTGTATATTCAAGATAATTGCTATACACCCTCAACCTCTTGCATGGATAGATTTAGGCCAATACCACACGGATTCTATGAATTAGAAACAGATGTACAATGTAGTGAAGATAAAACAATCACATCTATCGAAAGTAGAGCCAAACAATCAAAAATCGGAGGACTTGTCCAGTTAGAAAAAATGAATGATGAGCAAAATTGTTGGGCGCATCTTAATTGCTGGCCACCTGCCCGATGTGGTTGGGGAGATGGTTTTGTTTTCCCACAGTACCATGTAAGCGAATACCCGCCTTCCTGTTTCCCATGTCCGTAAAAGAAAGGAGATTGCAATGAAAACCAGGACAACAATAATTGTGCTTCTAAGTATGTGCATGTTATTTACAGGGTGTGGCACTCCCAAACAAACAGATACAACCCCTAATGATAATACTCAAACTGGTACGAAGCAATTTGAAACGGATTTTGAAGGGCGCATAACAGGTTTGATAAAACTCTCAAGACCAGTGGCCTATGGTGGGGTAGAAGTGGAGGTTTCTGCAGATTTCCCGTTTGAGCCTGCGCAGGTGAGTTTCGGACTAAGATTATATAATCTGGTTCTAAAACCATCCACGAAAGCACCTGTTGGGACCAAATGGTCAGATTCATTCAAATCGCCTGACCAGACCAGAAATGGGTTGATTGTCAAACCAACTGTATTTGATGTTATCGTTGTGGCAAGTCCAAAAAATGGTTCAGAATCAATCAGTTGTGTGGCCCAATTGACCGTTGTACCAAAACCAAAAATTGAAGTAAAATACGACCGCATGAAGATCGGACAACCACAAACCATCGAGCTTCAGGCATCGGAACCTATCTCGAGCGTGTGGATGATCGACCCCAATAGAAATAAAATCATATTCTCTACCACCGACAAAAAACTGTTCAGGCTCGAAACAGTTTTGCATGATGCAAAAGACGGCTTTGCAATAGTGCATGCAGAGGATGAGAAGGGTCTCTCGTTTGATAAGACCATCTATGTGGATGACCCAAGTCAGAAAAGGATGTACTTTATCAAAGATGGCGCCAGAGGACCAAACAATTCCGAAACTCTTCATGAAGAACCAATCTATTCGGCCAGGCTTGATGGCAAGGATGTCGCTGTGTCATTTTATGTAAGAATACCAATACTTGCCGATCCTTATCTGGAAAACCTTCTTAAATACTCAAAAAAGAAAAAGCTTGGGCCCCCAGACTGTTCCTTAAAAGGCATTTCACCAGACAAGCACTGGCTGCTTATTAATGCTGGCAATAGCATATCTTTTGAAAAAGACTACATGGAGGATGGGAGAAAACTTGACAGTGTTTTTGCTTCACATCTCCTGCTCTATGAGCTGGAAACGGGCAAGATAAAAACCATAGGGGAGTCACATTACACAAAATACTACAAGCATGCAGAGCCTGACACTTTGACCAAGGAATTTGGCTCACACTATTTTCCTATTTTTTGGGACGACAACGAATTGATCTTGCTGGAACAGACAAAAGAAAATAAATTCTATGCAGAATCCACCTCAGATCCAAATATCATTTATAAAGGATTTCATGAAGTCCCCTATGCAAAAGCCAGAGGAGTGTCTGTTTCCATGAAAGATTTCACACTTTCACCAACTGAAAAATTCAACCCGTTGACACCATGGGTGACTTACGCTGACCAGGCAACAGGAGTAGTGTGTTATACAAGCCCATTTGTACAACAAAAAAGTGATCCGACATTAAAAAATCTATCCTTAAATCTAGTATCAGATTTGTCTGGGAAGCATTCATATGAATTAAACGATATTTTGGCCCCTCATACACCCGATAAATTCAGATTTACTGGTTGTGTCGTATATTCCACAACCCTGGACAACAATCAACCATCCGCAATAATTTTTGCTTCTTTTAGCGAAGATATACCAGGATTTGGAGAAATAAGGGAGATTGATCCTGACAATCCACCAAAACAAAAACGCCTCGTGTTCAAACTCAACCTTTATACCGGCGAAATTGAGACCCTGACTGATTTTGAAGATATGGAATGTAACCCTATTTCCATAGAATGCGGAACAGGCAATAGCGAGATTTTGATAATAGCATCCAAAGCTATTGCAGAAATCATGAATTTTGAAGTAGGAAAATTCTTTATCGTTACCATCAATGGAAACAAGGTGACCAAACAAGTTGGGGAACCAAGTATAGCTTCAGAATATACTGGGATCTTTGTGAGGTGAACATGAAAAAAATCAGTAAAAATCTGTTTCTGTTATTTTTGGGTTCTACCATCTTATTAGTTTTTATCTTGTCATTTTTATTTATTGGGACCCCAAAACAAAGAGCAGCAAATATTCCTGGCAGGAGTTCCATTTACTCACTAGCTTACGATACAATGGTTATGCTTTCCAATTCTGGCCCAGAAACTCTTAATGTTATTAAGACTAATCTTGGCAAAAAATTAGAAAACAACAAGATCAACCCAATAGATTTTGATTCATTAATAAATGGGTGGTCCAATCTAATATGCAGAAGGGATACTGGTGATATTTTAAACTCAACCATTAGCATAAACCAAAACCACATGGAAGTTGGATACACATACTATGACCAAGCTGGCAACGAGATTACGAAGGAACAATGGAACAACATTAAATCAGCTTGTGAACAAAAGCTTGCAAACACAAAATACAAGGAAATTGGGAAAATACTTGATAAAATGAAAAATGGTAATGCATCTCAGGAGAGTCTGAAAAAATTGGATGAACTTTCAGAACAGATGGAAAAAGAAGTAGCGAGCACTATAAGAAATCCAGAACACAAGTATTTAGATAATATTGAAATTATTTATCAAAATAAAAGTTACAACGTTATAGTTTATGCAAAAAAATACAACGATATGTACTATCTCGATCTGGAAAAAATTCCTGTAATTACAAGAAAATAGTACTAGAATATGATATGGGAGGAAACAATGAATAGAAAAACCATTATCTCTATATCTCTGGTTGTTTTGATTTTGTCCACTATAAGTTTCGCTTTTTTCTTTACGTCAGGCAAAAAAGATGGCAACATCAAGATAGCAAAAGCTGACCCAAACACGATACCAGGTTTCTGGTCCAATTTGTCAGGTCAGGAAGGCATTGAACCAATAACCAGCCAGTATGAAAACAACAAAGGACTGGACGGAATTAAACTTGGCGAAAACGAATATTATTTCCAGTGGTATGCCAACAATAACGGATCAAACAAAGGCCAATTGTACAGTGGCATTTGGAAGGAAGGCTTTTGGAGTGGTGGAGAGGGCGAAGAATACCCATATGCATTTGGCGAAGGGAATTCAACTGAAGCAAGGTGCTTTGGTTTTACTGATAATCAAGGCATCGCAAAAGTTTATTCTGTATGGTGCGAATCTGGCGATCAATCCAGCAGCATAAAAATGTCAATGTACAGCCCAGGCAGGGGGTGGGGTTTTGAGTATGGTAAAAGCGGGCAATCCACTCTCCCAAATGCAGCAACCTACAATCAACAACCTTCAATGTGCCTAGACAATGAAAATAACCCAATGGTTGCCTGGGTTGCACCCAATCTTGGTTTAAATGCGATTGCTGTCTCTTTCTGGATAAATAACCAGTGGTGTGATTACAATGGCAATCCAACACCAGGTTTTGAGGTGATCAATCTCCAGTATCCTTATGGGGGTGGGGCAAAAAACCCGACAATAATTTTAGACAAACTCGGAAGACCGCTAGTGTTGTGGATAGATACCTCAATAAATGGCACAGATATTTTTCTGGCCGTCAGAACTCAGAACGGGTGGGAAAACTATACTGGTGGCCCAATATCCCCAGTATTTGAAATATCTGGTGACGCCTATCACCCGAAAATTGATTTCAACAGTCTCAGTCTCGAACCTGAAATAATTTGGGTTGATGGAGCCCTCCAGATAATCTACTTTGCCAGATATACCGCTTCAGGTTGGGTTGGACTGTTAGGTTCTCCTGCACCAATGGCCATCTCTGATCCTGGCCAGCCAGCGAGCTCTCCAGATTTCATTTCTGATGAAAGCCAGAATTACTATTTGGCTTTTACAACTTTCGAGAATAACCTTGCCACAAAACATGTGAGTGTATACAGTCAGAATGGCATCAAAAGAGATTTTATTCCAGATGATCTCGGAACAAATTTTTCAATCTGGTCAACGTATCCGCCTGCAAGCGAATTGCTCAATTGGCCTTCAAGCTCTCGTTTTGTTTCTTGCGTATGTAAAAAAGATAGCAGCAATCAACCTTGGAAATGCAAATGCTACAATCAAACAGAAATGGATATGATCACTGGCTATACCATATCACATGCAAGAAGAGTGAATTTAAGTGTGGCAAAAGCAGAATGGGATCCCAAAGAAGTCAACATAATCCCTGGTGAGAAAGTTAATATCACCGTCAATATTACTGGACATCAATATGCCCCTGAAACAAGCATTCATTTTGCAATAAGCAATTTGCCCTCTGGTATAACAGGTTCATTTTATCCTGCGGAAGGCATAATAAATAGTTCTCAGGGTTTCCAGACAACACTGACACTTGAAGCATCAACAAATGTAAAGAATTGTGATGAATACATCCATATAAATATTCTGGATTCCCAAAACGCTGATTGCGGCAGCTTTAATATCAAAGTAAAAGTGGCAATGTTTAGTGCAAGGCTTGCTGGCAATGAAAACACGATCAAAATTTATCCTGATTCGTCAGGCTCATTTGAAATAAATTTAGAATATGCCGATGGATTCACCAGCACAATCACTCCCACAACAAAATATGCTTTGCCTGAAGGTCTGTCAGTTTTATTCTCACCAAGTTCTATAGATCCCCAAACTGGAAGCAACGTGACAGCCACATTTACTTCATCTCCTACAATTGTGCCAGCAACTTATGACGTTATTATCGTTCTAACATCTTCAGACAACAATATCGTAGAGATACCGGTTAAAATCATCATTACGGTCTTCAATATGATTTGCGAGAGAGCATTCATCAAGGAAAAATCTTGGAATGTATCTAGTGTGGAATGGTCAATAGATATTGTCCCATACGAAGGATACAACGGGAAGATAAAGTTGTTTTTTGACGGTTTAGAAGAAGGTATGACTGTTTCCTATTCACCATCAAATGAATTAACGGTGAATGGCGCAACTGTCACTGTTATTGTAACACTAACATATGCCCAATATAAAAACAGTTATGACAGATTTTTCATAAGAGGAGAAAGCCATCCAGGCGATACAAGATCATTAAGTCTCACAGTTCAAAGAGGGAAGTTTTGGGCATGGGCAGAGCAACTTCATGTCGGTTTGTTGCCCGGAGGAACAGCAGATTATCAAATTTTCTTGGAGTGCTTTAATCTTGAGAACGTTACCATTAATCTTACAGCTTCAGGCATACCTTCTGGATGGGCCTACTGCTTTGATGAATCACAGGTAGCCATGAAACCGCAACTCATGACATCAGTAATGCTCAGCGTAAAAGTCCCAGTGACAGCAAGTAGTGGTACTTACACCATTATTGTAAGCGTCCAAGGAGGTGGCGAAACATGCGTCATCCCAATAAATATAACCGTCCAGGGTTTTACAGTCGCCGTTTATACAGATCAGAACATCAAACTTAATAGAGGAGAATCAAAATTAATAAATGTTCATGTTATTTCGGTAAATGGCTTTGATGGTGACGTTGAACTTCTGGTTGTGGTTGATCCACAACAGTGGTGGATCAATGCAGAGTTTACATCTAATCCCATATCTTGCGTCCCAAATGGCAAAGTGAGTACGACTTTAATGATCTCTATTGATGCCGGAGCACCAATTGTTGGAATGCCAGATATCAAATTATCATTCAAAGCGAGGGCTATTGATGATGGGTTTGAGGGATGGTGTCCATTAGTCAGTGCTGTCAACAAATACCAAACTATGGGCACATCAAAAACAATAAAGCCTCTCAGTAGAACTGCGGTACCTTCTGATTTTGCATCTGTTGAGGTTCTCAATGAAATACCCAAAATAACTTTTGATTGTCCCCCATACAAATTAGTCAGACAAATAAAACAAAGCATCAACTCACAACCTGTACAGAATTATTCAACTTTTATTCCTTTCTTGGCTATGCAGGTTTGTGATCCTTCACAATATATTGTGACATTTAGAAGAATAGAGATATTATACGCTACAGGTTTCAGTAGATGCTATGGCAAAGAATACGGGTACAACAAATTTACAATAAAAGATAAGGCTTTTGATTGGAAAGTTGAAGCAGAATTGCCGTCTCTCAAAGACCAGCTGGGTTATTGCAGTGACCCACAATCCACTCCGTGCGGTTCGACTCCATGCCCCGATATTGATCATGAAATTACAAATATTTCAGAAGCAAAAAAAGCGATTGGAATGCCAAGTATCTCGACCATGTCTCCAAGATACATTAATAATGTTTGGTCAAAAATCTATTCGTCTGAAGACATAGGTCCGTCATGCAATAATAATGTTTGTATTAGAGATCTGAGGTTAGTTGCTTTTATGGCTCCCTATGAAAACACCGATGTAAGTGTTTTGCCTGATCTGGAGGTGCCATCAAAAATTATTGTCCCTTTGAGAGGAATTTTCGATATAAAAAAAATATCTACAGGTGAGATAGCGCAGGTAAAAGTTACAAAAATTTGTGAAATTACATATGAAAAACCACTCCCAAATCATTCCCAAGGTGCAGAAAAAGTTGGTCTTGACTGGTATGTAGGCGATAGCCATGTACATTCAGCATGTGGTGGCGTAAGGATGTCAAGACCAAGCTACGACAGCGTTGACGAAGTTGCTGGAGCTGGTTGCCCCGAAAATTGCGATTGCAAAGACAATCAGGGAATAGGTGCTATAAACATCCCTGGTGGGCCATCAGTTACTCAGCGTGCTGAGGAAAGCAGGGAATTGAATTTTGATTTTACCTATCTTGCTGATCATGCAACAGGAGGCAATTGTACTGATAATGTGGCAAAAGCTTGGAAAAGTGCAATTACTCCAAAAGTTGAATTGGAAGGTTTTGATCCCGATTGCCTGATGATTGAGCCATCTCCTTGTGCTGAGCAATGTCCTGATAATGGGTCAAGATGTGTATGCGAAAGGGTATGCAGATATGTCGAGGGTCTCGGGCGAGATGTAGTCATGATTGGCAATGGTAATTCGCAAGAAACAGCCTATCGTTCCTACGAAACATCGCCACCAGATTACTCTTGTGGACAATATAATTGTACTGGAAATCTGGAAACAAATTACAGCGGTGGCGTAACTCCTTTTATGTATAACAAGCTTAACACAATTCGTGCGAGTAACCAAACAAAAGAAAAATTTGGTGCCAGTGGTCGACCAATTCCAGATAACAGGCAAACTGGCAATTGGAAGTATATAACAAGCATCATTGCTCATCCTTATGAGAATGATTGTGGAACATACAAAAAAACATCACAAGAAACGATTTTTCAACCTAATATACTCATTCCATTTGATGATGATTTGCAATATCCACTTTTCAGCCAGGAGGCCTCAAATCCCTCCTATCCAGGTGTTCACGGTTTTCCCTGGCAGTATCCCGCATGTTACCAAAGCTGTGATCCATGGGCCCTATGGCCAGAGCAGGCTCCAGTCTTGCCAATTTCAGGCAGTAAAACAAATCCCGATGAAGGCATGAGACATAGAGCCGCTCCGATGAGCGGAATAGATGCAGAGGGCCTAACCTATGCTGAGAAAATCCCCCATATTTATGGTTATGATGGAATGGAAATTGTTTATCAAGCTTTCAACAGAGAAATAAATCCTATCAAAAAAACTGTCGATCAACGCTGGAGGAAAGAAATAAGTGATGAATTAATGTGTGTCGTTGCCGATGAAATACACCCTCTAGATAAAAACATAATCTCTTGGGATGCAAATGAAGGGCCACCAGACAAATTTGTCAGGGATATTTGGCACCCATTTGGAACAGGTGGCTCAAATGTTCTTAGGTGGTGGATGGAACCTTGGAATATGTTTTATGGGAAAAACATGACTTACATACATGCAAGAGAGTTTTCTGCTGTTGTCAATGATACAAAATCAGATGGCTTGAGACATCCAATAGGTTATTACTTACGAGTTGGCAAAACAGCAGCAAGCGGGAAAGGCAGCTTTGCGACGATGTGGTTGGGTACACATATGGAAGACTGCCCAAGCACCATCATACCTCCGATTGACCCTCCAAACGATGTTCAATGCAGCACAGGAGCAGAGACCTTTCAGCCTGGTGACATGATTGCTATATTTAAAGACAATACCGTATATTACAAACTTGCATCAGCTGATATTGGGTATCGAATACTTTGCAAATCAGCCTGGAGCGGCGGTGTACCCATCAAAGCAAGGGTTTATCTGCATAAACCAAATGATAATGGCACAAGGCCAGTTTTGAGAGAATATCAGCAAGGTGATTTCAAAAGTTGGGATTTGGGTGATTGTGGGTCAGCCATCGGAAATTACGGGGATCGCTGGTGGTATGTTGACGCAAAGATACCTGTGGGTGAACTAGAATCAGGCCCATGGGCTCTAAGGCTCGAGGTTGATTTTTCATGCCCGGGAGGACAAGATGAAACAGTCCTTTGTTCGCCAATATACTCAAAAAAATAGTTTGGAGTGTCGCTTGCGGGAGTCGGGTTGATCAATCCCTCAAAAAAAACATAGAACAATATTCATCCATATTGCGACACAATAAATAGTTGGATTGAATTGATTCTTTTGATTGGGAAGTGTTTTAAATTTTATATTGATGTTGCGAGGAGTTCAAACAGATATTTGCCAAACTCATTTATTATGGCTAATTTTCTGGCATTTTTTCTATTTGCCTCAAGGGCTTTTGATGTCATTGTCTTTTTAAAACTTTTTTCCTCTTTTATTTCCTTTTCTTTCATTTTGCATCTCTTAATTTTTAGTCTTTATAAAACATATTTATTGCCATTGACAAAATATTGTATATACAGACGGGATGTTTTGCAACACTTATCACTTCTAGGGGTAAAAACGCAATCTTGTCAAGGTTTTCAAGTGATTTTGGTCATCCATCTCAATTTATATAAATGATAGATATCAGATTATGTTAATATTATTCAAACAACCTATATTTCGGAACTATCACAAAACGAAAACTAATTGCTTCAGATAATGGCCTAGGTTGTATTGTTCCAAGTAAATGGTATCCTCTACCCTAAACAATAGGGGGTATGAGCAATTGAGAGAGAATGAAATCAAATTCGATCCTTTCGATGAAATACCAATAGAAAAAAGGTGGTTCCCAGACCAGGAACAATTGAGCCAGAAAGAATACGATTGTCTTTTGCCTCCTCTTGTCGAGAAAATAAGAAGAGAAATCTATAAATGGAGGGGTCAAGTTTACAGGGGGGCTTCACAAACAACAAAATCATTGCTTTGCCACTGGTTTTTGGAAACTGAAGGGCGGGATCTGAGATACTTTTTTGCTCAAAGAGAAGCTGTTGAAACAATAATTTATCTCTATGAGATCATAAAGATAAGAGACAAATACGGCCTTGCTGCCTTTGATTCATCTGGAAAGCTCAAAGTAGAGGAATTTGAAGAAAACTGGACCCGTTATTGC
>Ga0116184_10002288_pt1 | contig 16940 bp, 15 predicted proteins | sample AD_JPNNA5_MetaG_FD_89886 | JGI IMG/M metagenome (GOLD analysis project Ga0116184, IMG submission 89886) | Active sludge microbial communities of municipal wastewater-treating anaerobic digesters from Japan - AD_JPNNA5_MetaG | ecosystem: Engineered > Bioreactor > Anaerobic > Digestate | place... | reverse complement strand
TTACCGGAAAGCCCATTTCTGAACTGCAGAAGACGCGTCGCGGGCTTGCGGATGAATTCGACGTTCGCATATTCTGCCTTGATCTGCAGCGGGATGAGCTTTACCGCCGTATCGATGAGCGGGTGGAATTGATGTTCAGCCGGGGGCTTATTCCTGAAGTAAAACGGCTTTTGAAAAAACGTTTGAGCAGGACAGCGTCGCGCGCGATCGGGGTCAGTGAAGTGGCCGCATATCTGGCCGGCAGGATATCGCGCGATGGCGCCGCTTTATTGATGAAAAAAAATACGCGCAATTATGCGCGCAGGCAGATGACCTGGTTTCGCAAGGACAGGCGCATTGAATGGATACGAGTCTTCCCGGGCGAGACTGCCGCGGCGGTGTGCGCAAAAATAGAAAAGAGGCTTTAAACCATGGAAAGGGTGCTGCTGGTCACGATAAAGTGGCGTCATGAAAATGACGCTTGGACTCTTGATGACCTGGCGCAGGAGATGGAGGAGTTGATCGGTGCCACCGATGCGGTCATAGTGGAGCATATTGCCTGCAATGTGGACGGGCCCACGCCCAATTATTTCGTCGGCAAGGGTAAGGCCGAAGAGATCTCCATGGTGGCTGCGGACGCACAGGCGGACGCGGTTATTTTCAGCAGGGACCTTTCGGGAACGCAACAGCGGAATCTTGAGGACGTCATCGGCCGCAAGACCATAGACCGTACGCAGTTGATCCTGGACATATTCGCTCGCCATGCAAAAAGCCCAGACGGAAAAATGCAGGTGGAGCTTGCGCAGCTGCAGTATCTGATGCCCAGGCTTCTTGGCAAGGGATTGATACTGTCGCGCCAGGGCGGGGGTATAGGCACAAGCGGCCCGGGCGAGACCAAGCTGGAGATAGACCGCAGGCGCATCAGAGCCAGGATAGAAAAATTGCAGGAGGACCTCCGTCATGTAAAGATGCACCGGGCCACGGCGCGCAAGAAACGCAAGGAGAATGCGGTTCCATCAGTGGCGCTTGTGGGCTACACGAACGCGGGCAAGTCAACGCTGTTGAACGCGCTAACCGAAGCGGGCACGACCGTTCACGACGGCATGTTCACGACGCTCGATCCGCTTTCGAAGTCGTTGCGTCTGCCTAACGGCGAGAATATCGTTATTTCCGATACCGTGGGTTTCCTTCACAAACTCCCGCATAACCTGATCGAAGCTTTTAAGGCTACGCTCGAAGAGGTGGTGGAGGCGGATCTGCTGTTGCATGTGCTGGATATCAGCCATCCGCGCGCGCTTGAACATTATCGCTCGGTAATCGCGGTTCTGGAAGAGCTGGGAGTGCATGAAAAGCCGGCGGTCAGCGTCCTGAATAAGATAGACCTCGTTGAGGACCAGGCGCTGTTAAGGACATACGAAAAAGAATACCCTGACGCGATACTTGTCAGCGCAATCTCAAAAATGAATCTTTCAGGGCTGCTGGAAAAAATACAGGATAATTTCAAGGATACCGTAGTTACGCTCAAGCTGAAAATTCCGCATACCCGCATGGACCTGGTGAGCCAGTTCTACAAGCTCGGCAAGGTTATTGATATCCAGTATCAGCAAAAGGCCATCAAGGTTCATATCAACCTGCCCAGGGTTACCTCTGAGAAGCTCCTTCGCGAAAAAGACATCGAGCAACTATAAAAAGGCCAGGCACATTTAAATGATCCAAAGATTTAACCAATTTCTATCTATTAGAATATCTAACAAAAATTGTAATAAAAACTTGACAAAATTGTTAAAATATGCTACATTTTTTCTGGAATCAAGGAGAATTATATGGGAACGTACGAGTTACGCATAAGTCCTGACGAGCCTGTTTATGTTATAAGCGTAGTGAGTAAGCTTGTAGGGATACCTATCTGGACTTTAAGGCAGCTTGATAAGGCAGGGGTTGTATGCCCAAAGCGCGTGGGAAAGAAGAGCCGCCTTTATTCCAATAAGGATATCAGGAAGCTCGAATACGTTCACTATCTTATGGAAGAAAAGCACGTTAATGTGCGCGGTATCAAGCTGATTATAGAAATGGAAAAGTTTGAATAGGTTTTTTTTGTTTTCGAGTTGGCACTCGCAGCGGATGACTGCTAATATAAGGAGAGATTATGAAGCTTGACAAGATGACACAGAAGTTGAAAGAGGCGTTAGAGGCGGCTGTTGCATTTGCGCAGAGCAAAAATCATCAGCAGATAGAGCCCGAGCACCTGGACCTTGCGTTTTTACGCCAGGAGGACAGCGTGCTAGTGCATATCCTTGATGCTCTGGCTGTGCCTTCGTATAATATAATCAATGCGGTTGAGGCAGCGGTTAACGGATTCCCGGAGGTTTCGGGCAGCCACGCGCAACCGTATTTTTCGCAGAGGCTCAACAAGGTGTTCAAGGATGCCGAGAGAGAGGCCATGGGCCTTCACGATGAGTTTATGTCGGTCGAGCACATTTTGCTTGCTGAATTCTCTGAACCCCGCTCTGCGCTTATCGCAGAGTTAAAGAAACACAACGTCTCTAAAGACGGAGTTTTGACCGCGCTTGCCGGGATACGCGGCACCCAGCGCGTGACTGACGAGAACCCGGAGGCTAAATACAAGCCGCTTGAGAAATACGGCAGGGACCTGACGCAGCTTGCCAACCAGGGCAAGCTCGACCCCGTCATCGGCAGGGATGATGAGATCAGGCGCGTCATCCAGGTTATATTGCGCAGGACAAAGAACAATCCTGTCTTGATCGGCGAAGCTGGCGTGGGCAAGACCGCGATCGTTGAAGGGCTTGCACAGCGTATTGCACAGAAGGACGTGCCTGAAGGACTCAAAAATAAAAAGATCATCGTGCTCGACATGGGTAGCCTTATCGCCGGAGCGAAGTTCCGCGGTGAGTTCGAGGACAGGTTAAAGGCTGTGCTTAAAGAGGTCGAATCAAAGAACGGCGAGATCATTCTGTTTATAGACGAAATGCACACGCTTGTAGGCGCCGGAGCGGCTGAAGGGGCGGTTGACGCGTCGAACATGCTCAAGCCTGCGCTTGCCAGAGGGCAACTGCGCTGCATCGGCGCGACCACTCTTGACGAATACCGAAAGTATATAGAGAAAGACGCGGCTCTGGAGCGCAGGTTTCAGCCCGTTTTTGTTGAGCAACCTACGGTTGAAGACACGATCGCGATATTGCGCGGCCTGAAAGAACGCTATGAATTGTATCACGGCGTACGCATTAAGGACGGTGCGTTGATTGCGGCTGCGCAGTTGTCGAACCGGTATATCACAGAGCGTTTCCTCCCGGATAAGGCGATAGACCTTGTTGACGAAGCGGCGTCGCATTTGCGCATGGAGATTGATTCCAAGCCGCAGGCGCTGGATGTCGCAGACCGCAGGATCCTGCAGCTTGAGATAGAACGCCAGGGGCTCAAGAAAGAGAAGGACGATGCCTCCAAGGAGCGGCTCAAGGCGCTCGAGGCCGAACTGGAGCAGACCAAGAAGACGTCTGCGGAGTTGACAGCCCGGTGGAAAAAAGAAAAGGACCTTATTCTTGAAGTGCGCAGGATCAAGGAGCAGCTCGAGGATGCCAGGCAGCAGGAAAAAGATGCCGAGAAAAAGGCAGATTTGAACCGCGTTGCCCAGATTCGATACGGACTTGTGCGCGAGCTTGAAGAGAAACTGAAGTCCGCGAGCGCGAAAATGGCGAAGGCGCAGACGGAAGGCTCGCTTTTGAAAGAAGAGGTTGATGAAGACGATATTGCCACGGTAGTCGCGAAATGGACAGGGATTCCGCTGACAAAACTGCTTGAGGGAGAGGCCGAGAAGCTGCTTCATATGGAAGACAGGCTTCGCGACCGCGTGGTCGGCCAGGACGCTGCGGTGGCGGAGGTTGCCTCATGCATCCGGCGCGCGCGCTCCGGCCTTTCCGATCCTCACAGGCCGGCGGGCGTGTTCATTTTTGTGGGGCCGACCGGAGTCGGCAAGACGGAACTGGCCAAATCGCTGGCGTGGTTTTTGTTTGACGACGAGCAGGCGCTGGTGCGCATCGATATGTCTGAGTATATGGAAAAGCATTCGGTGTCCAGGCTCATCGGAGCTCCGCCGGGATACGTAGGATACGAGGAAGGCGGTCAGCTCACGGAGGCGGTGCGCAGGCGGCCGTATTCTGTCGTTCTGTTCGACGAGATCGAGAAGGCGCATAGCGATGTATTCAACGTGCTGCTGCAGATTTTCGACGACGGCAGGCTGACCGACGGCCAGGGAAGGGTGGTTAATTTCAAGAACACGGTGATCGTCATGACCTCGAACATAGGGACCCAGCTGATCGACCGTGATAACCCGAGGGAGGTGATCGAACGCAAGATCGACGAGGAGTTTAAACGGCATTTCAAGCCGGAGTTCCTCAACCGCGTTGACGAAACGATCATTTTCAATTATCTGCTTGAAGCGGATATGGAGAAGATCGTCAGAATCCAGCTTGACCAGATATCGAAGCGGCTAAAGGAAAACAATAATGTAGAGCTTTCGGTATCTAAGAAGGCAGTCGAGCTTCTTGCTAAAGAGGGATTTGATCCCGTGTACGGTGCGCGGCCGCTAAAGCGCTTGATTCAGCGCAAGCTCGTTGACCCGCTTGCGCTTAAGGTGCTTGAGGGGGCCATTAAGCAGGGCGAAACGGTCAAGGTTGACTCGCGGGGAGGAGAGATTATCTTTGGTTGACACAGCCGGGTTATGTGCTAAAATATTAAGCCTATGGTTAGACAAGTAGATCACCAGGACATGAAAAACAGGATACTCGCGGCTACCATAAGTTTTTATATTAAAAGCGGTAACCCTGTGAGTTCGCTTGAGTTAGCACAATATTTCAACTTAAGCTCAGCCACGATGCGCAACATCCTGGCGGAGCTTGAGGATGACGGGTACCTGTTCCAGCCGCACACGTCAGCCGGAAGGGTGCCTACGGACAAAGGCTACAGGTATTATGTGGATTTCCTCATGGGCCAGGTGCAGTTGACCGAGGTTCAGAAAGAGGCGATACTCAATGAATATAAGAAGCGCATCAATTCGCTTGAGGACGTCCTTGAGAAAACGACCGAGATTATTGCGACGCTGACGCATTACACGGCGATCGTTTCGTTTCCTGACTGGGATGACCGGTTCATATTCTCCGGTTTAAGCAATATAATCCAGCAGCCTGAATTCGCCGACAAGCAAAAGCTGTTTTTGATCATCAAACTGCTTGAAGAGAAGCGGCAGCTCCTGAGGCTATTGAACGCAGATATCTCGCGGCCAACGATATACATCGGCAACGAGATGGAGTGCGCTTACGTCAATGACGAATGTTCTCTGGTCGTGTCGCCTTATAAGAAAGGCAAGAGGGATACCAGAAAGGGCAAAATAGCCGTTCTGGGGCCGCGCCGCATGTCGTACGAACAGGCGGTATCTACGCTTGAGTTCGTGACGCGGACCCTGAGCGAATTACTGGAAAACTACTGATATGGAAAAGAAGAACCACGAAGAAAAAAAAGACAACGAGCAAAAGCCGGAAGGCCGGCAGCAGACCGGGACGGTTACGATCACTGCGGCCGAGTATGAACAGTTGAAAGCGGATGCTCAGAAGGCAAGCGAGAACGCGGAAAAAATCATCCGCATGCAGGCCGATTTTGAGAACATCCGCAAACGCTGGGAACGGGAACGCCAGGAGTTCGCCAAATTCGCCAATGAAGAGCTTCTGTGCGATATCCTCAACATCGTGGATGAGCTGGAGCGCAGCCTCGAGCTTTCCCAGCAGAAGAGCGAGAATTATGCAGCCTTTTTGAAAGGCGTTGAGATGATCCTTGCGCATATACATGATCTCCTGAAAAAACACGGGGTTACCTGTATGGACGCGCAGGGAAAGTGTTTTGACCCGCAGTACCATGAGGCGCTTATGACCGTAGAGAAGGACGACTGCCCCGAGCACACGATAATCGACGAGATGCAGAAGGGGTACATGATGCACGACCGGGTCCTCCGCACTGCCAAGGTGCAGGTCTCGCGCAAGAAACAGCAGGAACAGGGAAAGGAAAAATAACATATCACGCCGCAATGCCCTGGCAGGCGAAGCGGCATGAAACAAGGAGGCACATATGGCAAAAGTAATCGGAATTGACCTGGGGACATCTAACTCGGCTGCTGCTGTTATGGAAGCGGGCAGGCCGGTCATCATCCCGTCGGCTGAAGGCGCGGGCGTAGCGTCGGGGAAGGCCTTCCCGTCATACGTCGCGTTCACCAAGGACGGCCAGCGGCTCGTCGGCGAGCCTGCGCGCAGGCAGGCGGCAGTTAACCCGGAAGGCACGATCTTCGCCGCCAAGCGCAGGATGGGGCAGGATTACAAGTTCAAGGTGATGGGCAAGGAATACACGCCCCAGCAGATATCCGCTTTCGTCCTGCAGAAGATAAAGCAGGACGCCGAAGCCTACCTGGGAGATAAGGTTGAAGAGGCGGTTATCACGTGTCCCGCATATTTCGACGATAACCAGCGCCAGGCGACAAAGGACGCGGGCGAGATCGCCGGATTGAAGGTCCTCCGCATCGTCAACGAACCCACGGCGGCGTGCCTTGCGTACGGCCTCGAGAAGGCGCAGCAGGAACAAAAGATCATGGTGTTCGACCTGGGAGGCGGTACGCTCGACGTTACCATCATGGAAATGGCGCAGGGCGTTTTCGAGGTCAAGGCCACGTCCGGCGATACGCAGCTGGGCGGAACCGACATGGACAACGCGCTTATCGAATACATCGCGTCGCAGTTCATGAAGGAGACCGGTATCAACCTGCGAAACGATAAGATGGCAATGATGCGCCTCAAAGAGGGCGCGGAAAAGGCGAAGATCGAACTGTCGTCGAGCCTGACGACCGATATCAACCTGCCGTTTATCACAGCTGACGCATCCGGGCCCAAGCATCTGACCATGTCCATAAACCGGGCAAAGCTCGAGGAGCTGGTGGCGCCCATCATCGAGCGTTGCAAGCATCCGATGGAGCAGGCGCTTAACGACGCGAAGCTAACAGGGCAGCAGGTGGACCGTATAATCATGGTGGGCGGCCCGACCCGAATGCCGATCGTGCAGAAATTCGTAGAGGATTACGTCGGAAAGAAGATCGAGCGCGGCATAGACCCAATGGAATGCGTGGCTTTGGGCGCGGCCGTGCAGGCGGCGATCATCAAAGGCGATATGAAGGATGTTCTGCTTCTGGACGTAACCCCGCTTTCTCTCGGGATCGAGACGCTCGGGGGCGTATGCACAAAGCTTATCGAGCGCAACACTACAATCCCTACGAAAAAGGGGCAGATCTTCTCTACCGCTGCGGACAATCAAACCGCAGTCACGATCCGCGTGCTTCAGGGAGAGCGCCAGATGGCGGATGACAACGTGGAACTGGGGCGTTTCGACCTTGTCGGCATACCGCCTGCGCCGCGAGGCATCCCGCAGATCGAGGTTACCTTTGATATTGACGCCAACGGCCTCGTGCACGTTGCCGCAAAGGACCTGGGCACGGGCAAGGAACAGTCGATCAGGATCACCGCGCCGAAGAAACTCTCAAAGGAAGAGATTGACAGGATGGTCCGCGACGCGGAGAAATTCGCCGCCGAGGATGCCAGGCGGAAGGAAGAGGTTGAAACGATTAACCAGGCGGATACGCTTGCGTATTCGACTGAGAAAGCGCTCAAGGATTACGGCGACAAAGTCAGCGCTTCCGAACGCGCTGATATCGAGGCGAAGCTTAACGACCTCAAGACCGCGATCAAGGATAAGAACATAGAGCGCATCAAAAAGAACATGGAAGAGCTGCAGAAGGTGTCGCATAAACTTGCCGAAGAGGTTTACAGGCAGGCGCAGGCAAAGCAGGGACAGGCGGGCGCAGCCGGCGCCGGCCAGGCAGGCCCGGGCCCTGATTCCGGATCTGCCGGGCAGCAGGAATCCCATGATGGAGCCGGGTCCCGCAAGGGCAAGGACGACGATATCATTGATGCGGATTTCAAAGAAGAGAAATAAATGACCACGAAGCGCGATTATTACGAAATACTCGGCGTGAGCAAAAGCGCCAGTGTCGATGAGATAAAAAAGACTTACCGGACACTGGCGCTGAAGTTCCACCCTGACCGCGTGCCGCATGACCAGAAAAAGGCGGCTGAAGAGAAGTTCAAGGAGATATCAGAGGCGTACGCCGTGCTTTCCGATCCTGAAAAGCGCAAGATGTACGATCAGTACGGCCACGCTGGCATTGACCAGCGTTACGCCCAGGAGGATATCTTCAGGGGAGCCGATTTCAGCTCGATATTCGGCAGTATGGGCGGCGGCGGGATGTTTGAGGACCTTTTCGCCGACCTGGGCTTTGATATTTTCGGCGGAGGAAGGTCGCAAGGCCGCGCGGGCGCTGGAAGGCAGCGCAGGGGAAGGGATCTTGAGATTACCGTGAACATATCCCTGGAAGAGGCCGCATCCGGCTTGGAAAAGACCATCACGGTACCGCGGTACGAGATGTGCCCGGTATGTTCCGGTTCGGGCGCCAAGCCCGGGACAAAAAAATCGGCCTGCCAGCAGTGCCACGGTTCAGGCAGGGTTGTCGTATCGAGCGGATTCTTTCAGCTCGCGCAGACCTGCCCCAGATGCCACGGCCAGGGAGAGACCATACAGACGCCTTGCCCTGAGTGCAGGGGCGAAGGCAGGGTCAGAAAGACCTCAAATATCAAGGTGAAGATACCTCCGGGCGTGGATACGGGCAGTAACCTGCGAGTTCGCGGCGAAGGCGAGGCAGGTGCAGGCGGCAGGGGCGATTTGTATGTCATCATCGATATCAGCCGTCATCCTGTATTCGAACGTCGCGACAACGATATCATAACGGAGGTAACGGTCAGCGTCACCAAGGCTATTCTCGGCGGGGACGTGCAGGTGCCTACACTGAACGGACACGTCGAGATGAAGATCCCGCCCGGAACGCAGAGCGGAAAGATTTTCCGGCTTAAGGAAAAAGGCATCCCTGACGTGCACGGCCGCGGGATCGGCGATGAGCTGGTCAGGGTCAATGTGGAGATTCCAACAAGGCTCAACAGCGAGCAGCGCAGGCTCATTGAGGAATTCGCCCGCGCTTCGGGCGAAAGCGTTTCGAAGGACAGTTTTACCGATAAAATCAAGAAGACATTCAGATAAGGGAGAGATATGCCAAATTACGATTACGAATGCGCAAAATGCGGGTATACGTTCGAGGTCTTTCAAAAGATGACGGACCATAAGCTCACCAGGTGCCCTAAGTGCAAGGGCAAAGTCAAGCGCCTGATCGGAGCCGGGACGGGCATCATCTTCAAAGGCAGCGGGTTTTACCAGACGGATTACAAGAAAACGTCCCGTGCGGGCGGTACCGTTAATGATTCACCGAAGCCTGCCCAGGCAAAGCCGGACGAGTGCCCAGCAAAAAAAGAAGGATGTAATGGTTGCCGCTAGGATGCGGTACTGGTCGCCGGTCCTTTTTTTCATGGGGTATATCTTCTACACATCCTGCCAGAGCGGCGCGGATATTCCCGACCTATTCTCAAACCAGGATATAGTTTACCATTTTCTCATATACGCGTTACTCGGGTTGTCTTTTGCGAGGGCGCTTCGTTTCGAGAAACCTTCAGCAGGGCTGCTGAAAATCATTTGCGTATGCGCGGTTTTCGGGTTATTATATGGATTCAGCGATGAATTCCACCAGAGTTTTGTCAATGGCCGTTCAAGCCAGGCGTTTGACGTCGCGATAGATACGATAGGTTCCTTGTCCGGAGGGATATTGATCCGATGGCTACGATAAAACCGTTTTGCGCCGTGTCCTACAACCAGGAAAAGATACGCAACCTTTCCCGTGTCATCTGCCCCCCGTACGATATCATCTCCCCTCGCAAACAGGAATATTACCACGATCTCGATCCTTATAATTTCATCCATATGGACCTGGGCAGGGATATCCCGGGAGAGGACAAATATCTTCGGGCGGCGAATTATTTCGAGCAGTGGCTCAAGGACAGGGTCCTGGTTGTGGATCCGGAGCCTGCAATCTATTTCTACAGCCATCAGTACTGGGTGAACCGCGAGAAGAAGATGCGTCTCGGTTTTCTGGCTCTGCTCAAGCTTGACGAGCGCAAGGCCGGCGTGTTCGGACATGAACACACGAGGCTGGCACCCAAGGAGGACCGCCTGAAGCTCATCCGGCAGGTCAAGGCCAACCTTAGCCCCATATTCGTAGTTTTTGCCGACAAGAAGCGTGTCGTCAACCAGATGTGGAACCATTATGTTCAGAACCATCAGCCGTTCATAGATATCGTTGACGAGGACCGCAATGTCCATAAAGTGTGGAGGATTACGGAAGCAAAGGTCCTGGATAAAGTGGTTTCTCTCATGGAGAAGGAGAGCATGTTCATCGCCGACGGCCATCACCGCTACGAGGTGGCCTGCGCCTATCGCGACGAAATGAGGGCCGCTCACCGCGGCGACGGCAGCGGCGACTACGATTACGCGTTGACCTATTTCACCAATATTGACCCCGTGGGGCTGACCATACTGCCGATCCACCGGCTCGTTACTCTAGAGAAGCGGCCGGATATTGACAGGCTGGCGCGGGAGCTGGGCGAATATTTCCACGTTGATGAGCTCAAGGACCGGCATAAGTTCTTTTTTATGCTTGAAAAAGCAGGAGTGGCAGAGCATGCGATCGGCATGTACCATGGAAAACGGACGTGGCTTCTGCGGCTCAAGAATGTAAAGACCGTTGATAAACTCATCACGGACAAGCCGCAGGAATACCGCAGGCTCGACGTGTCGATCCTGAACGCCCTTATACTAGAGAAGATCATCGCGGGCGATCTCGCGGAGAATAAGGACGTGGCGTTTGTCCCGGAGCGGGATGAGCTTATTGACGCGGTTGACGCCGACGATCGCAAGATCGCCTTTTTCCTGAATCCGACCAAGATCGACCAGATCGTATCGGTCGCGCTGGCGGGCGAGAAGATGCCTCCGAAATCGACATATTTCTACCCCAAGCCGGTATCAGGCCTGGTAATATACAAACACGGAGATTGAAAGGTGAGGCCCGGCCTTGAAAGGCCGGGCCTCAAATATTATGGCTTTGTTCGGAAAACCCAAATACACAATCGTGAGGCTCAAGAAAAAGGAGATCCCTGACGGCCTCTGGACCAAATGCGAGGAATGCAGCGAGGTCCTCTATAACAAGGTCCTTGACGAGAACCTGAAGGTCTGCCCGAAATGCGGGTATCATTTTATCCTGGCGGCGCCGGAGCGCCTCAAGATGCTCGTTGATGAGGGTAGTTTCGTCGAATTCGACCCTGACATGGTGTCGAACGACCCGCTCGATTTCAAGGGCCCCAAGACCTACAGGGATAAGCTTGCCCAGGACCAGGCGGCAACGGGATTGAAGGACGCGGTTATCACCGGCGAGTGCGAGATTAACTCGAAAAAGGCTGTTATTGCCGTCACCGATTCGCGCTTTATCATGGGCACGATGGGATCGGTTCTCGGGGAGAAAATCACACGGGCGATCGAGCGGGCTACGGAGAGGCGCCTCCCCGTCATAATCGTTTCCGGTTCAGGCGGCGGTGCGCGCATGTACGAAGGCATGTTCAGCCTGATGCAGATGGCAAAGACGTGCGCGGCGTTAGATTATCATCATAGGGCCAGGCTCCTGTATATTTCCGTGCTGACCAACCCTACGATGGCAGGCATTATGGCGTCTTTCGCCGGCGTTGGGGACGTGATCCTCGCAGAGCCTAAGGCGCTCATAGGCTTCACGGGCCCGCGCGTAATCGAACAGACGATCAGGCAGAAGCTCCCCCCGGGTTTTCAGCGTTCGGAGTTCCTGCTGGAGCATGGCCTTATCGATATGATCGTCAACCGGAAGAACCTGAAGAACACGTTGAGCAATCTGATAGATTACCTGACCTGATGGCAAAAAAACATATCATCGGTATCGATCTGGGCGGAACCAACCTGAAGATCGCGCTTCTTGACCGCTCATGCCGCATAATCCACAAGCATACCCAGCCGACGGACATCCTTGCAAGCAAGGAGATGCTGATCACTGCGATCGCAGACGCCATAACCCGCATACTTTCATTATATAATCTGACCAGGAGCGGTATAATGGGGGTCGGGCTCGGACTGCCCGGTCCTATCGATTTTGACAGGGGCATCGTCCATTTTTTTCCCAACATTCCGGGGTGGAAGGACGTTCCCTTGCAGAAGATCCTTGAAAAAAGGACAGCCATCCCGGTTGCGGTTGACAATGACGCCAATGTCATGGCGCTGGCTGAATTCACCCTCGGCGCCGCAAAGGGGGCACGCAATGCGGTCTGTCTGACCCTTGGGACCGGCGTAGGAGGGGGGCTCATCCTTGACGGCAGGCTGTTCCGGGGTTCTTCGTACGCCGCCGGCGAGATCGGGCACATTCCCGTCAACGAGAAGGGGCCGGCGTGCAATTGCGGCGGCATAGCGTGCCTTGAATCCTATATCGGCAACAGGCGGATTGCGCAAAAAGTCAAGGCGGTTTTCGGAAAAGACATCCCCCTTGAAGAGGTATCGGCCATGGCGCACCGCGGCAACCGCAAGGCTTTAGCTATATGGGAATCGGTCGCCGTGCATCTGGGTGTGGGGCTCACCGCAGTCGTCAATCTGTTGAATCCCGATTGCATCGTCATAGGAGGAGGGGTCGCAGGCGCAGGCTCGATTCTTTTTAACAAGGTTACCGAAACGATACTGCTTCGCGCCATGCTCGTGCACGCGCGGACGGTCAGGGTCGTGAAGGCAAAATTAGGCAATGACGCCGGCATGATCGGCGCTGGATTACTGGTCAAGGAGAAGAGACGATGAAAATATTTATCGATTCTGCGAATGTGAACGATATCAGGGAAGCGGCCTCGCTGGGCGTCATAGACGGCGTGACCACGAATCCAACGCTCGTTGCCAAAGAGAAACGGCCTGCGGATGATCTTTTAAAGGAGATCTGCGGCATTGTGGCAGGGCCGGTCAGCGCAGAGGTCATTTCCGTGCATGCCGATGGCATGGTGGAAGAAGCGCAGAAGCTCGTCAGGATCGCGTCTAACATCGTGATCAAGATACCGCTTATCAAGGAAGGGCTCAAGGCCGTGAAGATCCTGTCCGGCCAGAAGATCAAAACAAACGTGACGCTGTGCTTTTCAGCCTCACAGGCGCTTCTTGCGGCGAAAGCCGGCGCAACGTTCATATCCCCGTTTATCGGCAGGCTCGATGACATCAGCCAGACCGGCATGGACCTGATCGCGGATATCAGGCAAATATACGACAATTACTCATTCAAGACTGAGATCATCGTCGCCTCCGTGCGCAACCCGGTCCACGTTGTTGACGCTGCGAAGATAGGCGCTGATATCGCGACTGTCCCGTTTGCGGTCATCGAACAGCTTTTGAAACATCCCCTGACCGATATAGGCATCGCGCGTTTTCTGGAAGACTACAAAAAGATCCCCCAAAAATGAACAGGCGCAGTAACCTCATTCTATTCTTTTTGGCCTCTGCGGCGCTCATGTCCTGCCCGCCGCGCGCACTCGCCAGCGCGATCGATGCTGTAAAAGACAAGGTGGCTGAAAAAAGCGGCCTTGCCGCTGCGGGTGAGATCGACTCGCCTGTTACGGTCAACGGCGACACGGTAGAATATTCGACCGAGGAAAAAAGGGTCGTCGCAACCGGCAACGTATTGATAATATATAAGGGCACGACGCTTTCCTGCGACAGGGTCTCTGTTGATACCGTGACCAAGGATGCCATCGCCGAAGGCAATGTCCACATCAAGGACGATAAGGAAGGGGTGATGACCGGAAGTCGGGTTTTGTATAATTTCTCGACCAGGACAGGCACGGTAATTGACGGGGATTTTATGTCCGACCCTTATTACGGGCGCGCGCGAGAGATCTCCAGGGTCAGCGAGTCGGAGTTTCGCGCCAATAACGGATACGCTACGACCTGCGGCATGGATACGCCTCATTACCGCGTCACCTCAAAGCGCATCACTATATACCCGGGCGATAAGATAAAGTCGGAAAATGACGTCGTGTATATCGGCAAATGCCCGGTCGCTTGGCTGCCGTTTTATAATCACAGTTTGAAAGAACCTCTCATGCACGTGCAGCTCTCGCCGGGCCACAGCAAGGACTGGGGGTATTATCTGCTGTCGGCGTGGAGGTATTATTTCAGCGACGATTTAAGCGGCAGGATATACGCCGATTACCGCAACGAACTCGGCTTTGCTGAAGGATTCGGCGCTAATTACCGAACAGGCGGCTTGGGCATGGGTGACCTGAAATATTACTATATCCAGGAACGGCCGCGCTCTTATGAAGAGGATCAGCCTGCCGAATTCGAGCGTTCGTTGATCCGCTGGCGCCATAAATGGATCATCGATGACAATACCGATTACGTGTCCGAGTATTACAAGATCAACGACGCCAAGCGTGCGGCGTACGGGGCTGAACACAATATGCTGAAAGATTTCTTCTACCGCGAATACGAAAAAGATTCCCAGCCCAGGTCGTATGCGCAGGTGCACCGCAATTTCGATTACTCAAGCATGGATGTGCTCGTGCAGGCGCGCGTCAACGACTGGTACAACGCCGGATTCATAGAAAAGCTGCCTGAGGTTACCTATAGCCTTCCTTCATTCCAGCTCGGGGATTCGAGGTTCTATTTCGACGATTCATCCACCATAGCCAACCTCAACAAGAAAAACACCACGTCGACTTCACGGGACCCGAACGTGCACGTGAACAGGCTCGACTCCACAAACAAGGTGCTTTTACCCATGAAGGTGGCATTCCTTCAGTTGACGCCGTTCACCGGCACGCGGGAGACCGTGTATAACGCTGACCTTGATGCGGATGCGCGCATCAGGACGATATACCTGACCGGCACTGACGTCAGCACGAAATTTTTCCGCGTATTCGATGTCAGGACAAACGCGTACGGCCTGGACGTCAACCAGCTTCGCCATGTCATCACGCCGACCGTAGGATATGCCTATGACCATGAGCCGACGATACCTGCGTCAAAGCTCCGCCAGATAGATTCAACGGACAGCATATCCTACAGCAGTAACAGGTTCACTCTCGGTTTGACCAATGCCTTGCAGACGAAACGCCAGAAAAAGACAGTGGACCTGGCTTTGTTTACCGTGTCCAGCTCATATTACATAAGGCCCAAGACCGGGCCGGGCAGTTACATGAGCGATTATTCGTTTGATCTCGAACTCAAGCCCTATTCCTGGCTTTCCTTCATGAGCGATGCGGTGTACAGCCACAGGTATGATTATTTCTCCAACGCCAATTATGATATCATCCTGAATATCGCTTCTGAGCGCACATTCAATCTCGGCCAGCGTTATCAGCGCAAAGGCACAAACGAAATCACATTCGGCTATGATTGGCGGTTGACGCCTAAATGGAAACTCGGGTTATACGAACGATATCAGGTGAATGACGCGCCCCGTGTCCCAAGCGGATGGCGGTATCAGGAATACCGCGTAAGCAGGGACCTCCATTGCTGGACTATGGACCTTTCATATACCGTTGAGCCGGATCATGGCACTGGTATCTGGCTGGTTTTCAGCTTAAAAGCCTTTCCGGAAACTTCTTTCAAATTCGATAAGACCTACCACGCTCCCAAACCTGGCTCCCAGAGCCCGTATTAACGCACCTAAAAATTGAACAAAATTCATCAAGAGCTTGACAAAAGGCGTTTTATATGCTATATTCAGAATGAGATTGAGCTTCGCATTTATATTTTGTTGGATTATATCAACATAGCGCACGGTGGCGCTGTTGAAATAAAACAAAATTTCCTTGACAAAAAACAAAGGAGGTGATATAAAAGGTCAAGGTATGCGAATGCTGTTTTCCAGGAAACCTCTTGGCATAAAAAGAAATCATCGATACATCTGTATATTCAATAAGAGGTTAAGAAAGCAGCAGTAACGTAATCATACCATAAGAAAGGGGGACGTTGAAATGAGGAACAGAAAAGGCTTCACGCTCGTGGAGATCATGATTGTTGTTGCGATAATCGCATTGCTGGCAGCTATAGCGATCCCTAACCTTTTGAGGGCTCGCCTTGCAGCTAACGAGTCAGCGGCTATCGCAGCGTTGAAGACGATCGCATCAGCTGCGCATACGTTCAGGGCGGCGAATTCTGCGTATCCGACATCATTGCAAGACCTAGGTAACGCGACCCCTCCGTATATTGATTCAGTCCTGGCAGACGGCACGAAGCAGGGTTATGAGTTCAACCTTATCGGCCTGGGCACTTCCGGCGACTCAGGCTTTGAAGCTACAGCCGTGCCTGCCACACCCGGCACAACAGGCAACAGAGGGTTCTTTGTGGATACTTCAGGGGTCATACGGTATACTACGGACGGTACTCCACCGACGTCTGGTGACAGACCCATAGAATAACACACAAGCGTAGGTATCGTGAAAACTACCCGCACCCGGTACCCGTGGTGCGGGTAGTTTTATTATGGGGTAATTAATGAAGGATAATAAAGCTCGCAGTTTCTTAACCGTCATCATTATAATGGCTTTTGTAGCACTGATCTTACGATTTTCGGTAGAACAGGTGATGCAATGGGCGATCGACCAGAACGAGGCGGCGGCGCAGGAATCCCTTAAGCTGGTCTCAACCGCTCTTGAATTATATGCGAAGGATCATATGGGGCAGTATCCGCAGAACCTGAAATCACTGATTCAGAGCAGGCCGGCGTACATCAATCCGGATTACATCTCCGAGTCGAGCAAACGCAAAGGGTATGTGTTTTCCTGCTCGCGGCTTGAACAGGCAAGCTACAGCTGTTCGGAACGGCCTGCATCGTGCGGCATAACGGGAAAAAGGGTCTTTACGGCTACAAC
>Ga0116184_10002281_pt1 | contig 16979 bp, 18 predicted proteins | sample AD_JPNNA5_MetaG_FD_89886 | JGI IMG/M metagenome (GOLD analysis project Ga0116184, IMG submission 89886) | Active sludge microbial communities of municipal wastewater-treating anaerobic digesters from Japan - AD_JPNNA5_MetaG | ecosystem: Engineered > Bioreactor > Anaerobic > Digestate | place... | reverse complement strand
TCTTCTTTTCGTTCTTTTCCTTTTTCGGCCAATTTTTTTAGTTCTTTTTCCGGCAATTGAGCCGTTTCTAACGCTCTTTTCTCTAAGTATTTTTCGGTGTTCAATTCTGGTTTGTCTAGGACTTCTTCCATTAGGGCGTTTAAAATCATGCCAACCTTTGGCCCTGGAGTTTCATGTGTAACTTCCATCAGGCGTAAGCCGTCAATTTTTAGCATCCCCACCGAAGTTGGCGCGCGTAAAGCCTCTTCAATCATGGATTCATATTTTCGTAAACGATAAGGCTCTTCTTTGGGGCGACCCATCCCAACGCGGTCGCAAATACGCAAGTTCATCAAGTCCCAAATCAAATCTGGCCCGACCTTGGCAACAATCCGGCGAACAGCTGACAGGGTGATTTTGTCCGGGTCGGCAAAAAACATATGATTTCTAGCCAACTTTAGAACTGTCTCGATTAGTTTCACGGGAAACTTTAATCTCTGCATAATTTCCTTAGTCATCCGTTCGCTTACCACCTCGTGCCCATAAAAAGTCCAGATTTTCTGGCCTTTTTGGCCTGGACGGCGGGTTTTGGTCTTGCCAATGTCGTGGAGCAAAGCGGCCAGTCTCACGTGTAACGGCCAGCCTTTGTCGGCCGAGTGTTGAACTGAGAGCAAAGTGTGTTCCCAGACGTCATAAATATGGTCCCCGCCCTGTTCCATTCCGATACCTTTTTCCAATTCCGGAATGATGTATTTCAGTAGGCCGGAAGTGCTCATTAAGTTGATTCCTTCCATCGGACGATTTGACATTAGAATTTTGACAAATTCGTCCTGAATCCGTTCCAGGGAAGTCTTTTTAATCAATTCAGCGTTGTTAAATATAGATTTTTGGGTCTCAATGTTTAACGTGAAACCTAGCTCGGCGGCGAAACGGATTGCCCGTAACAAACGCAAAGCGTCTTCTCGGAATCGTTCATCAGGGTTGCCAACAGTTCTGATTGTTTTGTCCTTTATATCCTTTAGCCCGCCATATAGGTCAATTAATTCATGGCGGAAAGGGTCATAGGCCAAAGCGTTAATGGTGAAGTCGCGGCGTGAAAGGTCATCTTCCAGTTTGCTGCAAAATCTTACTTCGTCCGGGTGGCGCTGGTCTGAATAGGTTGCTTCGCGACGGTATGGCGTAACCTCAATATTTTTTAAAGTTCTGGATTCCCCTTCTCCTAAGTTTTCGTTAACCACGGTTACGGTCCCAAATTTATTTTCATAGACCGTTTTGGGGAAAGCCGCGACAATGTCTTCCGGCTTGGCGTCGGTGGTGATGTCCCAATCCTTTGGTGAGCGGTTCATCAAGCTATCACGAACGCAACCACCAACCAAATACGCTGAAAAACCCTTATTTTCTAAGGTTTTTGCCACTTCCAGGACTGGATCTGGGATTATGAGTTCAATTTTGGGGTTTTCGTTCATTTCTAAAACCTAAATTAGGTCAAATACGTGAAGGACTTTGGTTTTAATGGGCTATCGCTCATACTAATATTGTATTGTCGTGACAAAAGCAAGTTATCTTATGATGATATAACTTTTTTTGTAAAATTTCTAGAATTTGGAAGTACCACTATCTGTTAAGTAACTGAACAAGCCGGTTATCAGGTAACACAAAAAATAAAAGTGCGGGCACCCACACCTATTTTTTCGTGACGGAAGCAAACTATTTTATAATGAGGTAATTTATACTTTGTAAAGCTTTCCAAAATTTAAAGGTAGTACTGTCCGTCAGATAACCGGTTATCTGACAACGAGAAAATAGGTGTGGGTGCGGGTAGGGAGATATCTCCCTCGCCTCTCGCCTCGTCAGCCACTCGGCTCGGGCTGGTCACCGGCTCGCGTTTCGCTCTGCTGAGCAAAATATGCTCCGCCGTTCGATTCTCCCCCGCAAGTGAATAAATTCACTTGCTTACCCGCGCCCAAAAGCCTCTGCTTTTTGGCAAAGGTACTACCTATTGATAAAATGCACCGCTCAAATCAAATCGTTAAAAGATGCACCACTTTTGCACACCCCCTATGTTTATACCCAAATCCTAAATTCGCTTATGTGTTGCGCCCATTGATTTACTACAATACACACTCCTGTCGCGACAACAGGTGATGGTGTGCATTTTTTCTATTTTCAGTCGGCATTTCGCCAACGAGCAGAATTTCGCCTGCGAGCAGCATTAAACACTATCACCCAACTCTTGATCGAGCAGACTTCAAAATTTTGCATCAGACACTATTTGATTTTTCCCGTTTCTTTTCATAGTGTACAATTTCGTGTCTGCAGAATGAACTAGCTCAGTATTCGTTTCGTTATTATACTTACTGGTTCCTCCGCTGATGGTTATCCTTAAACCGTCAACATAGTAATAGTCCTCAACAGCTTGTCTGATCCGCTCAGATATTTTACTGGCTACAGACTGCTTGGAGTTGCATTGATAGCTATCAAAGAAAATTGTTCCAAACCCTTTTTATCATGGGTCGTTTTGGGTAACATATCTAAGATTGGATGTCGTATGTGGGAACATATCCTTAGTATTTTTCACGATCCCAGTTAGTCTGGAAATACGCTTATTTCAAAACATATCTTCTTATTGCGATATTTATTCTAGAGAAATTACTAATCAGAGTATTCTATCCTAATTTAAAATTTTACATTCTTCTGATTCTATTTCATTTCAAAAATAATCTAGTTTTTTCCTGCAAATTACGAGATATTTTTCTAAAATGTATTGACATTCGAAAATTATTGTGATATACAATAATTAGCACTCAATAAGCCAGAGTGCTAATAAAATAAATTGAAAAGGAGTTGTTATTTATGGCTGGATTAGTACCTTTTAACAGAAAAAACAAGGAAATCTCTACAAACACTGGCTTTGAGGACTTCTACAACGTACTTGATGACTTTTTTTCCAATGATTGGCCCTTTAGAAGATCCCTCACGCATGACACTTTCAAAGTTGATGTCGAAGATAATGGCAATGAATACCTTGTTGAGGCTGAAATGCCAGGTATAGACAAAAAAGACATCAATGTTGAACTTAATGATGGAAAGCTTATGATTTCTATCACAATGGATGAACGTAATGAGTCAAAGAAAAAGAATTTCATCCATAGAGAGAGACGCTATAGTTCAATGAGTCGATCAATTTATTTGGAAGATGCCAAATCAGATGGTATTACAGCAAAACTTGAAAATGGCTTACTTAAAGTTGTAGTTCCTAAAGAAGAAAAGCCAAACAATAGCATCACAATTGATGTTGAGTAATGCAAACTAAAGCACATCGGGTCGTTTACCCATGTGCTTTAGTTTTTTTGTTTTTCTTTTTTGTGTTCATTTTGTTTAATGCTTTTAAATTCGATAGTATTTCTTTGTGTAATTTTGATGACATATTAGGAAAAGCAGCAAACACTCGTTTAACGAATTTTTTATTTTGTTTTGATATATCGTTAAATTTGAAATTAAGCTCATCAATTTTGTGAGATAGCACTCTAATCTTAGATTGCTCATCTTCGGATGGTATCGATTGTGATTTTATAAAAAGTTTTTCAGATACCTTTTGTTTGATTTCATCAGAAATTAAATGAAGCTTTGATAGGTTGTTACTCAATTTTAATGCATTTAGAGTGGATATTATATTATCAATCAAAAATAGGAATAGTAGTATTAAGCTTACGTTTGTACGCATACTTAACGAAAACTTGTTTATCATACCAAGTAGAACAGGATTAATGTGATATATTGTTAACAGTGACAACGCTCCAAAAATTATAGAATTATGCAATACAACCCTTCCGTGAATATTAAACTTATATTTTGAATAATCCCACCATTTTAGATGGTATACTCGTTCAAGTAAATATCCCGTAGCATATTCTATTATACTAGTTATAATCACTGCAAAAAAATAAACTATTACAGGATTATCAGAAAAAGGTATCAATATATTTATTACCGCAAGAGCTCCAAAGCCATAAATGGGACAGTACGGACCAACTAAAAACCCTCTATTTACAAACTTTTTTGCCGGAATTGAGCAATATATCACCTCACACACCCAGCCAATAAAGCTATATATCAAAAATAATAAAAAATCGTCCACCAAATAATTCATATGCAGATTGTCACCTCGAAATATAAAGCTTTTTTCAAATTACCTCGATAAAACGAAACTTTGCCTACAATTACCTTATCTAAATAATTGTAGGCAAATATAGATTATTCGCTTCGCAATGCTTCAACAGCATCCTTTTGAGAAGCCATTCTTGCTGGAATATGTCCACCCAACACAGTAAGGATAGTACTAATAACTACTAGGACTATGGCATGTAGCATCTGCAAATTTGCAACTCCACTAAGCCCGGTCCAATCATATAGTAAGGAATTAATTGGAAACGTTAATAGCCAAGCTATAACCACACCTAAGACTCCGGAAAAAACACCTAAAATCAATGTCTCCGCATCAAATACTCGTGTAATATCTTTCTTCCTTGCACCTAAAGCACGCAGCACTCCGATTTCTTTTGTCCGTTCCAACACAGAAGTATAGGTTATGATGCCAATCATAATTAGACTAACTACAAGGGATATAGCCGCAAAAGCAATCAGAACAAGCGTTATTGCATCCATGATTCCACCTGTCAGATCTGTCATTCTGCCTGCTAAATCAGTATAAAAGACTTGATTTTCTAAATCTTTCCCTTCATTATATGCTTCAAGATACTCAAGAACCGCATCCTTGTTCTCGAAATTATCTGGGTATACCATTACCATAAAGGGGGATGCATTTCCACCAAGATATGATAAGAAGTTATTCTTTGTTTCTTCATGTGAACGCCGGGATATAATTGACCTAAATCGCCGACACAAATTGACCCACCCCGAATCAAGGGCTATCATAAAAGTTGAAGAAGCTTTTATGAAAGGAGCCCGACATGATAAGGAGTGGGATGATACTAATGATACGTGAAAAAGTTTTGGAAGGCAAGAGCTCCTATGCGATTGCAAAAGAAATCGGATTGTCAAAGAACACCGTGAAAAAGTACAGGGAACTAGGCTCTCAAATGGTTAAGGTTTCAACTATGGATCAACCATCGAAGCTGGATCCTCATCTGGATATGATTCAAAGCTGCATGGCTGCTGGCATTTTCAATTGTCAGGTAATCTTAGAACGGATCCAGCAAAAGGGATACGATGGCGGGATCACGATTTTGAAAGATTACGTCAAGCCCTACAGACCACCTAAGGCTCTTCCGGCAGTCCCAAGGTACGAAACCCCGCCGGGAAAACAGGCGCAGATGGATTATGGAATCTGCCACTACGTAGACCTTGATGGAGTCATACACAAGATCCCAGCCTTCATTATGATCATGGGAAACAGCAGGGCCAAATATGTGGAATTCGTCAAACGGTGCGATCTTTACAGCCTCCAACGTTGTCTGATCAATGCCTTTGAATACTTCGGAGGAGTTCCGGAAACCATCCTCACCGATCGGATGAAGACGGTGATTATCGGCACTAACGGGAAGGAGATCATCTGGAATACTAAGTTCCAGGAGTTCGCTAGAGATATGGGATTCGTTCCCAAAGTATGCCGGGCCAGAAGGCCTCAAACCAAGGGTAAGGTGGAACGCCTCGTCCATTATGTCAAAGACAACTTCCTGCCAGGTAGAGCGTTTACCGATCTTGCGGATCTGAATCTTCAGGCGATGGTCTGGTGCCGCAAGGCAGACAGCCGGATTCATAGTACGACCGGCCTGATTCCCTTAAAAGAATTGAAGAAGGAACCGTTGCTTCCACTGCCAGAACGAAGAACACGAGACCGTTATCGTTATGAAACCAGAAAATATGCTCCGCCGTTCGATTCTCCCCCGCAAGTGAATAAATTCACTTGCTTACCCGCGCCCAAAAGCCTCTGCTTTTTGGTGCGGGTAGGGAGAATCGAACTCCCGTCTTAACATTGGCAATGTCATATTCTACCACTAAACTATACCCGCTGAATATTTAATTTGGCATAAATATTTTAACAGAACCTGAAACTTTTACAATATCAAACATTAAAACAACTGATTATTTATCCACTTTAAATCCCCTCGGAGCTTTATTGGCTTCTTTTCCAGCCCCAATTTCTGTATTGGTGCCCGGGAGAGGACTTGAACCTCCACCTCCTTGCGAAGACAGCGCTCTGAACGCTGCGTGTCTACCAATTCCACCACCCGGGCATTTTTAATTTGTTTTCCTTGCAAAAGCAAATAAATTTGCTTTCTTAAGGTGCCCCTGGCAGGAATCGAACCCACATCAACGGTTCCGAAGACCGTCGTTTTATCCATTAAACTACAGGGGCATTTTACATATTTTGATTACAAATGAACTATCTCTAAACTTACCTCAACTCCACTTCTCGCCCCGTTGCCCCAACCACGGGGTCCATTAAACTACAGGGGCAATTTACATATTTTGATTACAAAAGAACCGTTGCTAAATTCGTCTTTCTGTTATTCGGGAGACAACGTCATCACATTCTAATATTTTTCAGGCAAAAACACAATTAATCAAAAAAGACGTCAATTTTTTCTTAAATCTTGTGTTGTTTTTCAACAAAAACTGTGGATAAACCTGTGTGTTGAGGGGATAAAAGACGTCTTTCTAAAGGCAAGAGTCCGTTTAAGATTGGGTTAAAGGTCTAAAAAATGGCTTATAATAAGGGGCGAGGGTGTTTAGAGCGAAAAAAGGTTGAGTTTAACGTTTAATATGTTTCACGTGAAACACTTTTTTCATAAAAGTTGAGCTTTTGTCTATTTGAGGTTGGCGTTTAGGAACCAAAAACTCAACAATTGACAGTTCAAGAAAACTCTAAAAGCCACCAACTAAAGATTGTTGAAGTTGGCTTTTGGAACTATAATTGAGAAGTAAAATGTTTGACTTTCTAAAGTTTGTAAAAAGGAGAGGGGAGACAGAAAAACAAAGAATTGGTCGTCTTGGCGAAGACGAAGCGACACGGTGGTTGAAGAAAGAAGGCTTTAAAATAATTGAGCGCAATTACTGGAAACCGTGGGGCGAGATTGATATTATCGCCCAAAAAGGACAAGCTCTGCATTTTGTGGAGGTCAAAACAGTTTGTCTGGAAAGGGGAGAGCTGGCGCGCTTTGACCGATATGAGCCAGAAGACAACATTCATCCGTGGAAATTAAAACGCCTGTCTAAGGCGGTGGAATCTTATCTTTTAGAAAAATATGGTGATAAGGACGAAGAAGATCCGGATTGGCAGATGGACGCTCTCTGTCTTTATCTGGAAAAGGGGAGTGAAAAAGTGTTGAAAATAGAGTATTTGGAAGAGATAGGTTAGGAAATGTTTGCCTAAGCAACGGAGACGCAGTGGGTCGGTTTTGGGCGAAATAAAAAACCACCCGGCGCTAGAGCGCGCCGGGTGGGAATGGGCTAGTGGCATTGAATGAAGATAATGTTCATTAACTCCACCTGCAATGCCAGATGGCCAAAAGGTTCAACGGCCCGGTCTTTTTTGTGAGCCAAGATGAAACTTGGAGAAACATCTCGGCAAAGACTAACGCATTTTTGGCTGGAGATTCCTTTGGCCACGACTTTTTGGGTTGTTTGGGCCTGTTGATTCTCAAACTCTTCCCTTGAAGAATAAGACCGCCACGTTCTTATGCCATCATCACATTCAAAGACCACATTGTATTCAAGCATGGCTCCTCCTTTTGGACAGAGAAAAAGCTGAATATCCATCTTTAATAATAAGGCAAAAAGAACAAGGGGTCAAAATAAACGCTCGGTGTCTTTTGATGTTGAGCGGGAATGGAATTAAGCGACAAAATAATTTTGTGAAAAAAATTACCAGCTTACTTTTTTAAACAAATTGGTGTATATTGGCATGGTATTTAGCGGGCCGTGGTGTAACGGCTAACATGCCTGTTTTGGGTACAGGTGACTCCGGGTTCGAATCCCGGCGGCCCGAACGAAGCGAAAGGACCTACTCTAACGCAACAAAGGGGAGATCCCCATCTCCCCTTTGTTGCGTTTTGTGGTGTAATTTGTTCCCAATTTTTCCGTCGCCGTTTTTATTTTGGATGGGAATGTCTCTGATTTTGAAAAAAGTTTAATCTGGTCGGGCCAGGCAGAATCGAACTGCCGCTCTACCCACCCCATGGGCAAGGACTACCACTATCCTATGGCCCGATGTTTTATCGGTTTTTTAATCTTAACTCAATTGTTTAAAAATACCAACCGTTGAAACCCCTCATTTTTATGGGTTTTTGTTTGAATGACAAAGAGGAAGAAGGTTCGGCGCGGTGTTTGTCAAAGCTGTTTGGCGGTGCTTGTTGTCGGAAAGAGAGAGTTAATCCTGCCTTGCCGCGGACGAGGTGAGCGAGCAACAAAACGCCTCTGAATTTTCAAAATATTGGTCGGGATGCCGGGATTCGAACCCGGAGTCACACGAACCCGAATCGTGTATGTTAGCCGTTACACCACATCCCGTTATTATTTAATTTTGGCTAGCTGTCTTTGCCGGCGATTGGAGGAGTCAAACCGTTTTGCGCGGGTTTTAAGCGGGCGAGGTTGCTCACTCGCTTTCTTTGGCCGCGTTCATTTTAGCATAGAAGTGTTCAAAATTAAAGATTTGTCACTTTTTGTCCGCCCATTCGTTTCCTTGAAAAAGGGGTTCGTCTTTGCTAAAATTCGGGTGTAATTTTTATTAGCCTTAGTAATAATAATTTTAGTGCTTATATGAAAAAAATAGTGTTAATGTTAACCTTAGCTTTGGTCTTAACTCTTGGGCTGACCGCTTCCGTCAAAGCTGTTGTCAGTGAGGAGTTTGGGGGCAATAAGAGCAACCAAAATGAGTCCAAACTGGAACAAGAAATAAATCAAAATGAGAACAAACAAAAGTCAGAAACGACCGCGACAACTATGCCAGAATTGGAGAGAGAAAGGGAGAACAATAATAACGGCAAAGACAAACCATTGGCGGCCGAACTTTGGACCGACACAATGGAGATTGCGGTTGATGGCGGTTCTTTGCCTCCGGTAAAAGTGTCAGCCGAAAATGTCAGTATCCAAGGCAATAAACTTTTGTTTTTTAGCAGCAGCACCGGTTCGGTTAACGAATATCAAATGAAAACCGCCTTGCCAGCTTTTGTCAACCAATTGGTCAAGGCTTGGCGCAAGGAGGGCGCGACCACGACGATTGAAAATTTTGAAATCAGAATTGAAGAAGACAAACCAATTTACGAGGTTTCAGTGATGGAGACCGGGAAATTGCTTGGTTTCATCCCGCTTAAGTTAGAAAGAAAGGCGGTCATCTCGGCGACCACCGAGGAGGTAGAAGAAGTAAAACAACCCTGGTATTCTTTCTTGGTACGTAAGCTGAATTTATTTAAGATTCAGAATGAAGGAAAAGGGGAGAACGCGACTACGACTGACCAAAACCCGGTTGAGTAATAACCAAGTTTAAGTTTCAGACCCGCTCTCGTTAAGAGGGCGGGTTTTGACTTGGGCTAAAGAAAATGCTAAAACAGCTCTGGAAATGTTCAGCTATGGCGGCTGATTGAAAGTTAAGAAAGAGAGGGGAAATGAATAAAGAGATGACGGGCGATGAGGTTATTAGTCGGGGCGCGCATCGGCAAGCGATTAAGACAGGTTTGCCGGACGAGTTGATTATAACGTCGCACGATGTTGGATGTTGCGCTTTCCAGGATGCGCTTTTTTGCAGCATGTTGTTGGAGGCCTTGGATCGGGGAGGTGTCCCTACTCCCTACATTGAGTTCAGTGATAGAGGGGGAGTCAGAGTTTTTGTCGCCAAGAAACTTGGTCAGGTTGAAATCTCGGTAGAGATGGGCGGCTTGGCCGGAGATGGGTCCCTCGTCATTTCTAAGGATTGTCTTGAATCTGAGTTTGACTCCGAGATAGACAATTTAGCAAAATCTGTCTTCGCCTCCCTTCGCGGTTTTTTCAAGATAAAGGGGTTGACACTGGTGACGGCGAAATTTAGTCTTGGTGTTGGCCAGACGGTTTTGTCTGTTGGGGAAGGACTCCTGGTCTTTGGTCTCATTGGGCCCGAGGACATCGTTATCCTTGACGATAGTTCTCGGGAGGTGAAGAACCCCCAGTTTCTTTTTTAACCCAAAGCCCCGCCCTCGTCAGAGGAGCGGGGCTGTTTTTTGTAATCTTACTGTTCCAACTTTTCTTTTGGGCGGGCAACCAGGAAATAGAAAATAATTTCCAGGATGCCGGCAGTATTCACCACGAGCAAGATGATGAACCAAACTTTTTGGTTTAGTCTGGCCGCTTTCCAAAGGGCTAAACCTTTCCAAGTAATCGACCAAACGATTAAGGCCACCATCAAGATGGTAAGGCTAAAAAAGGCGGTGATTGAGGCGATGCCCCAAACTTGGGCTGGCAAAGTGCCAAGCCATGAGCCAAAAGACTCAGTGATAAATGTGGTTTCCATAATGTTTTTATTATAAAAGTTAACTTGTTTTATGGCAAATAGGATTTTTTATGGTGGATTGATTGTTTAATTAAATCAAGTTTTAGAAACTAAAGTTATCAAAATAAAAAATTTGATAATAAATTTTATTGCGCTTAACTTTGTTTTGATTATACTGAGAAAGTTATAAGTTAATTTATTTTTTATGCCAACTTTTTTGATCTATCTAGTTATTTTTGTGGCGGTCATTATTATCTCTAGCATTAGACAGGTTAACCAATACGAGCGGGGAGTGAAGTTTACTCTTGGCAAATTCTCTTCGGTCATGGAACCTGGTTGGCGTCTGGTTATCCCGGTTTTCCAATTTTATCGTAAAGTGGATATGCGGGTAAAAGCGGTAGATGTGCCTGACCAGAACGCAATCACTCGGGATAATGTTTCGGTCGCGGTCAACGCGGTGATTTATTACAAAGTCGCTTCAGCCGAGAAAGCGGTCATTGAAGTTGAAGATTTTTACTATGCAATCTCGCAATATGCGCAGACAACGATGCGAAACATTGTTGGTGAAGTGACATTGGACGAACTGCTCGCGGGGAGAGAAACGATTGCCAATCGGATTAAAGAGATTGTTGATAAAGAAACTGATGAATGGGGGTTGAAGGTTAATAATGTTGAGCTCAAAGATATCCGCTTGCCGGAAAACATGGAACGCACAATTGCGAAGCAAGCTGAAGCAGAACGAGAGAAGCGAGCAGTTATTATCACTTCAGAGGGTGAATTGGCGGCGGCGGAGAACATGGCGCAAGCGGCTAAAATTTTGTCGAGTGCTGATGGGGCGCTTCACTTGCGCACCCTGCAATCGATCAATGACCTTTCTTCCGACCAGTCTAACACCGTGGTCTTTACCATTCCTTTGGATATCCTGAAGGCCATTTCTGGCTTCAAAAAAGAAAACTAAATATCTGAGTAAATACCCAAAACAAAAAAGTTTCGGTTTGGAAACCGAAACTTTTTTGTTTGTTTATTTTTTTGTTCATTTCTGTTTTAATGGTTGATAATGGATTTGATTTTAAGTTGGTTTAATTTTTTGCCGGCCGAAGTTTTAACGTTTGTCGTGGCGGCGACACCAATCTCGGAATTGCGTGGCGCCATTCCTTTGGCGCTCGGCGTATTTGGTTTTTCGCCGGTAAAAAGTTTTATCATTGCTTGGGTTGGCAACTTGCTTCCGGCGGTGTTTTTGCTCTGGTGGCTCGGGCCGGTTTCTGATTTTTTGAGCCGTCATTTTGTTTTGGCGAAAAAATTTTTTGATTGGTTGTTCGCGCGGACAAGGCGAAAATTTTCTGGTCGTTATGAAACGTTGGGCGAAGTTGCGCTTGTCATTTTTGTTGCAGTCCCGCTTCCCTTGACCGGTGTTTGGACCGGCGCAGTGGCGGCATTTTTGTTTGGCTTGCCCAAGAAACGTTCGCTTGGGCTTGTCGGTTTGGGTGCGGCGTTTGCCGGTTTGATAGTGACCGCTCTTTCGCTGGGGGTTATTGAGTTATTTTAAAATACAGATACAACGTCCTAAAACTTAAAATATTTTAGCCGGGGCGCGTCCGTTTGCCCTTGGGAAAAATCTAGAAAAATATTTTCGTTAAAAATTTTCGTGTTCGCAATGAAACATAGGCGGTCGCAATGGGCAATTTAATTTGTGAGGCCGCCAAAAAAGCTTGTAGAATCAGGTTATTTTGGGGACCATTTTGTTACACAGTTACTTACTTAAAAATTTTTAAAGTAATCAGCTTCAGTTTCATAAGTCGTTTCAACAATTTTGGGATTTGCGTTGACGGCAGACCCTCTGCTTTTTGGGTTTTTGTCTCGGCGGAAATTAAAACAAGGAATTTTAAAAAACTGAAAAAATTCAGAAAAAGAGTTATAATAAATTTATTAGCGGTTAATTAAATAAAAATATGAGAGGATTTTTTAATTATGATATTGAAAGAGAAACAGTCGGTAATAGTGATTTTCGTCGGGTGCTTTACACTGGCAAACATTCGCAATTGGTTTTGATGAGTTTAAAACCAGAAGAAGATATTGGATTAGAAGTGCACGGAAATATTGACCAGTTCTTTCGTTTTGAAGAGGGCAACGGCGTCGTTACCATTGACGGAAAAAATTATGACGTCAAGGATGGCTCAGTGGTGATCATTCCGGCTGGCGCTGAACACAATGTTAAGAATACCGGTCGCGGCGATTTGAAGCTCTATACTATTTACTCGCCGGCCGAACATCGGGACAAAGTGGTCCGGAAGACAAAAGAAGAAGCGTTGGCAAACGAAGAACATTTTGATGGTCAGACGACTGAATAAACATGGAGAAAATTGTCATCGTTAATGACAAAATGCAACGTCGCTACCGGTATCGCTTAGTGGAACCAGCTGGAAAAAATTTCGCGGCTCATTTTAAGCCGGAGCTCTCGCCCAAGGAGATGCTCCGGCTCGGCGTTTTTGGAGGCAAGTATATGACCGATTGTCAGAAAGAATTTCCAGCTGATTGGTTTACTAAAGCCAAACTGAGTCCTGAAAAGTATGATGCTCAATTGAATTATTTTAAAGTGCGCGCTAGCCAGCCGCTTGCGGTTTGGCGCGCCAGAGGTTGGATTAACAACGAACATGACCCGCGCGGTTGGTTTCAGTGGTATTGTCGGTATTGGCAAGGTCGGCGTTTGCCAGAGGAAGATGCTCGGCAAATTAGTCGTTGGAAAAAGATGCGTCGACATGTGACGCAAGTCAAAAAAAATTGCCGAGCGGGTGATATTTTTTGTCGGCCGCGACAACGCCAAGCGCTTTTGCATTGGGCCTATGACAGTCGGTCGATTTAATTCAAAAAAGTATCATTAATAAAATTAGCCCAATTGGACAAAAAGGTTTCAATTCAAATTTTAATTTTTTATATTAACAAAAGCCGGAGTAAACTCCGGCTTAATTGGTGGTCGGCCTGGCGTTGTTATTGGTCATGGTGACAAAGGTGTCCACCATGGTCTCGATACTGCGACCAAGCATCGGCTTCGCTCGGCGGTCTTTGGACTCTGATGCCGGCATGCCATCTGTTCACTTCATCCGACACGCCTTTTTCAAAGTCTTCGCGGAAAGCCGCGGCCATCCCGCTTCCGACCCAAGCGGCCATCAGCTCTCCCTTGGTGACCAGTTTGCGCCCGGCCCACTCTTCAAGCTTAGCGCGGTGCGCTTCCAGTTCTTCTACCTGAGCCTCAATCGCAGTTCGCAATCGGACTTCTTTATTGCCAGTCGTCGCCATGGGGCAACCTCCTTTTAAGTGCGATAGACATAAAATCTCTGTTTATTATTATATCATTTAAATAATATAATCTTAACTGGGAGATGTTTCTTAATAGAATCATTCAAGCTTGCTCTTTAGTAAAATTATAGTTTTGTTACAATAAAAGAATAAAAGTAAATTAACAACTAACCTCCTTTGGGAGAATACAAACTTATGGATAATATGGAAACAGCGGCCCAAGCCGCGCCGGTGCCGGAAGGCCCCAAATTGCTAATGGGGGTCTGGGCTTTGTTGGAAAAGACCTGGTCGGTTTATAAAAACAAATTCTGGTTGGCGATAGGTATTTTGGTGGCGCCGGTCGTTTTAATGACCCTGGCTTCTTATGTTGGCCAGACAGATTTGTCGCCGGTTGCCTCAATTATCAGTTTGGTCGCCGCGCTGATTATGTTTTGGGCCCAAGGCGCTTTGGTCCTCCTCTTTCTTAATCGCGAGTCAGATTTGAGCGTAAAAAGCGCTTATAAAAATGCCTGGCCCAAGTATTGGTCTTTGCTTTGGGTTTCCGTTCTAACGACTTTTATCACACTTGGCGGTTTTTGGCTCTTTGTTATCCCTGGCCTCATCTTTACTGTTTGGTTTATGTTTTCGATGGTTGTCTTGATGGCGGAAGGGGAAAGAGGAATAAAAGCTTTGGTTAAGAGCCGTGAATATGTCCGGAACAATTTTTGGCCGGTGGTTGGCCGTTATTTTACTATCATGATCTTGGTGTTGTTGGCCTACGCCATTCTGGGCATCGTTACGGCGGGGTTGACAGACAGCGACATTTGGTCCGTGATCCTAGCCAATTTGCTGATGTTGTTTGTTATTCCGGCTCTCGTTATTTATCAGGTCTTGCTTTATGAGGATCTTAAAGCGGCGAAGGGAGTAGTGGAAGTAAAAGAACAGGCCAAAACCACTTATCTTTTGATTGGCGCCGCCGGTTGGGTTTTTATCATTATTATAGCTTTGCTAGCGACTTCCTTGATGATGTCGGTCCTGGGCTTTATCCTCGGAGGCGGTCTCTCAAACGATGAAGATTTGCCTGAAGGATTTGAAGTGCCGGGAATTCAAATAAACCTTCCGGCCGAAGTTCAAGAACAGCTAGAGCAATTGGCCCCCGAAGGAGCTGTTTCATAAAAGCGGCTCCTCGATGGCCCGGAGTTTCCGGGCCATTTTGGCGAGGCGGCGAAGGCTTGCTCGGCTTGACTTATAGGAGTCTTTTTGTTTTAATGAAGGCGAAGTAAGTTTCTTAATTAGATCTTGGGTCTAGCTTAGGAAGGTCACCTTACTCCAAATTAGTAAGTAGTTAATTTAAGTTAGATGGCTAGCAAGTTATACGTTGGCAACTTGTCGTACAAAACAAATGACGGCGAGCTCCAACAGCTCTTCTCACAAGCGGGAACGGTCGCTTCCGCTCGTGTTATTATGGACAAAATGACTGGACGATCCCGTGGTTTTGGTTTCGTAGAAATGGAAACCAAGGGGGAAGCCGATAAAGCGATTGATATGTTCAACGGTCAAGAGATCGAAGGACGTAAGCTGGTGGTCAACGAAGCTCGACCGATGGAAGAGCGCCCGAGACAATAAACAAAAAGCGGCTTGAAGCCGTGATAAAATCGCCCCACCCTCGTCAGAGGAGTGGGGCGATTTTATCCGGCTTTTTTGCTGGTTTTATTTTGGGTAAGATTTGGAAGCCCCATGAAATATTTTCTAAAATTTCGTTTTTGAGCAAAAATAATTTATAATAAAGGCTGAGCATCAGGGAATATTTGCTTTTAAAGTATGTTTTATGGTTTGAGTATTATCGCCGGCGCCTGGCTTCTTCAGTGGTGGTTTGCGCGCCGAGGACAGAGGAGTCTTCAATCTTGGACGTTGCGTTTTTTGGCGCTTGGTTTTTTGGTTTTAGTTTTTGAAACTTTTGACAAGGCGAAGATTTGGCGTTCGGCGCCGGCCTTGGCCTCGTTTGTTTTGGTGGTTTGGTTACTTTGGAGATATCGGCGCTAGCCAAAATTATTGCTTTGTCCGCCGGAGCGAAGCGGAGGAGGAAAATCTGGGCTCCTTGAATTTTTGCCTTTTGCCCTTGGTTTGAAAATTAATTAGTATAAAATATTGTTATGTCTCAAGAATCTTTTGACCCCAGCAAATTGTTTACCGTTCCGCCTAGTGAATTTGCTTCTAAATATCGAGTTTTGACTAACGAAGAATTGGCTGAACTTGGTGAATCGCGAATAGTTCCGACTGTGCCAGAGGAGCTAAAAACTAGTCACGAAGCTTTTTTGCAGGAAACTTTTGAACTTTGGGATAGCGATCCTGCTTCCCGAGCCAAAACTGCTTCCCGAGCCAAAATTACGACTGAAGTCCGTCCACCAGTGGACCAAAACTGGTCCGGCTTGGAGACTGACATTGACACAGACAAGTTTGGTGAACTAATTATTAACCCTGAAACACAAAATCTAAATTTCGAAACCGCTAAAGTCTTTATCCCTAACCTTTCTGATTTTGAAGGGAAAAAACTATCTGAAGTGGCTGAACATTTAGTTGCTGAATATGGTGACAAATACTACTTACCGGGTCTTGAATATATGGAATGGGTTGTCGGTAAGAATGATTTAGATTCTTTGCCTGCCGGTCCAGAATTCGAGGCTCTCAAGAGTGAATTAAACGACCATGTGTGTTTTCTCTTCGGCTCCACGCTTCGCCGCTCGAGTGGCCACTGGTGCGTGCCGTCTGTGGGCTGGGGTGGTAGTGCCTGGCATCGGCGCGCGTATTGGCTCGGCAGTGACTGGTGTTCGTACGGCCGGGTCGTGCTCCTCGAGAGATAGTTTATCGTTAGCTTTTTGACTTTGATTAGCGGAACCGCGCGGCAAGCCGCGGGGAAATCGCTTCGCATATTATACAAAAAGTCTTTTTGCTAACCTCCTTGGGGCCAGTCCCTTTTGGTTGTATCTTGCTTTATTGAAAGCTCGCTTGCCACATTGAACGAAGACTGATTTTTTGCTAGTATTTGAAAGTTATAAACGCGGGCATGGTTTAGTGGTAGAATGACTGCCTTCCAAGCAGTAGACGGGAGTTCGATTCTCCCTGCCCGCACCCACACCTATTTTCTCGTTGTCAGATAACCAGTAAGACTGGTTATCTGACGGACAGTACTACCTTTAAATTTTGGAAAGCTTTATAAAGTATCAATTACCTCATTATAAAATAG
>Ga0116184_10002277_pt1 | contig 17003 bp, 38 predicted proteins | sample AD_JPNNA5_MetaG_FD_89886 | JGI IMG/M metagenome (GOLD analysis project Ga0116184, IMG submission 89886) | Active sludge microbial communities of municipal wastewater-treating anaerobic digesters from Japan - AD_JPNNA5_MetaG | ecosystem: Engineered > Bioreactor > Anaerobic > Digestate | place... | reverse complement strand
TCCTGATAATACAGCAATACCATCTACAAACTTTATGATTCATTATCATTTTTAAAGTATAAAAGATAGTAAAATTTTCTAACTATGAATAAAAAATGTAGTGGTAAAAAGAAAAAAATTATAACAATCTATGACCATTAAAGAACTAACAGAAAAATTTAAAGATTATGTCACCGTAGAGAAATGAAATCTGAAATCTCCATAGCACTACTAAAAAAAGACATTAAATACATGAAAGAGGGTATTGATACGATTAAAAGTTCATTAGACTGTATGGTAAAAAATGATTCAGAATACAAAGAACTTAAATCTAAAGTTGATAGTCTTTGGGACTCCAGAAATAAAGCCATTGGTTGGCTCATCGGGTCGGGAGTTATAGGGGGTTCAGTTTCAGTCTTAGCTCAGAACCTAATAAAAGTTATTGAAGCAAAATTCTAATATGGAAAATCTGAGTCAAAGAGATTCTCGCTGGAAAGACATTAAAATAGGTAATTCAACCTCAAGTATTGGAAACTACGGCTGTACAATTACAGCGATTGCCATGCTTGCCGATACTACCCCTGATGTTGTCAATGCTTTCCTTACAGCCGTAAACGGATTTTCAGTTGATAGAATTATCTGGAATAAAATAAACGAAACTAAACTCGGACTTACTTTTCCCGACATGGGAAGACAGTATGTTTACAATGATGTAGCGGTTCGTGAAGCAATCGAAAAGAACTCTGGCTGTCTCGTAGAAGTGGACTACGATGGAGTCGTGGCTACACCCTCTGATAGACACTGGGTACTATATATAGGAAACCATCAATTAATCGACCCTTGGGACGGAAAGACTAAGCCAACTTCGTCCTATCCCTTAGTCAAGGGGTATGCTATCATACAGAAGAACAATGATAACAACGACTTGAGTTCATCAGAAGACAATATTTTAAAATTCCTTCGAGAGCAAAACGCAGACGAAGGAAAGGTACGGGAAGCCTTTGGAGCCCTTACAGATAAGATAGCCTTACAATCACAGATTCAAACGCTTGGAGAGAAAATTTTAAGTTTGGAAACCTCACACAACGATTTGCAAAAACAGGTCGATGATTTGAGCCTAAAACTAACCGAAGAAGAGAAATCAGGAGCATATTGGCAGTCGGAAGCGATTACTGCTAAAAAAGACTTAGAGAATGAACTGGAACAGAACGCTCTGATAGACGAGGAAAGAAAACGCTACAAAAGACTCTACGAAGAAGCCCTAACTAAATTCCCATCTCAATATACTTGGAAAGATTTATTTAATTTATTTATTAAAAAACTAAAGACTTATGATAGAAAATCTTAATCCCGCTGGGATAATAACTTTATTCCCTTTTATTTTTATTGCTATAAATCAGCTCTTAAAAAAGGTTGGTTTAGAAGAGAAATATTGTCCCGTAATCAATCTTATTCTCGGATTCATCGCTCTTCCTGTTTTCTTTGAACTTGGTCTGAATCTCTACTATTCAATCATGGGTTGTTTAATCTTAGGTCTTAGTGCCGGTGGCTTCTATGACCTTGGAAACAAAACCATACTGAATAAATAACCAGAGGTGCTTTAGACGGGCCCCCTCTGGTAACTATATTCTATCAAACGATAGATAAAGCCCTGTATTCAACATAAAGTTGAAAGAAAAATTAGTCATAAACGGAAAGGGTGATGAAATATTAATTCTTCCCCAAGAGGGGACAAGGTTTACTAATAAAAAAATTCCTCTAATAGATGAAGAGAGGATGTTACACCATTTAGCTGATGCTCAAGAAATTTATGAACAGCAAGAAGTCGGGCAAAGAGAGGCTTCAGTTGAATTACATCCTGCTCACCCTGATTTGCCTGTATATGTTTGGCTTAATACTGATGACCATTTGGGATCTATTCACACTGACTACAAAGCCTTTTTAAGAGACTATACCCGTTGTCGAGAATTACCTAATTTCTATGTCATTAATAACGGTGATGAAGTGGACAATTTTATGGTTACCACAGGAAAAGCGGCTGCTGGAGTTTACGAAAACCCTTTAAATCCTCAAGAGCAAGGGTTTTTATTTAAGAAACTATTTAAACAACTTGACGATCAGGGTAAGGTAATTGCTTTTTCTTTTGGAAATCACAATCAATGGCTACGAAGTGCTGGATATAAGTTTGAAAATACTTGGCTGAGAGATTTTAAGTGTCCAGTTTTAAATTGCGGTGGGGAAGTAAAACTCAAAGTCGGGGAACAAGAATATAAAATTGGAATTTCGCACATGCACTGGGGAACTTCTAAGTTAAACATCACCAATGCTGGAAAGAGAATGATGGAACATGAATTACCTGACTCAGATATTATTTTTCTCGGTCATACCCATCAAAAGAGTGTTGAACATTTAAATCGAGGTGGTAAGGATAGATTAATTGTCGTTGGAGGCACATATAAGGTAAATGATGAATTTGGTGCTGAACACGGTATGGGAGGGAGAGGAAGTGAGGGTGGAGTTACCCTAGCCCTTTGGCCTGATAAAAGACGAATGATTGCTTATTACAGCATGGAGGAAGCTGTCGATGCCTTTGAAACCCAATTAGAGGTTAAAAAACTCCATGCCCGAAAGAAGAATTGAAGGACTAATCACAAGGTATGACGGCCAGAAGGCTTTTGGAGAGTTCTTTATCCGCTCTATCTCAGATTTAAGTCAATTCATACCCGATATGAAAAGGAGACCTTATGGGAGAACGTAAGACTTGTGAAATCTGCCAAAAACATGTCGAGGTATTAAAGTCTTTTCAAGAGGGTAAAAGTCCAGAGGAAATAAGACGAATTGTTATGGATGAATTTTACACGGAAGTTGGTGGTAAGCCTTGTTTTGAAAATTTAATTTGTTTACCAATGCTAAGGCTACATGCTGGAAACTGATTTCTATGGCTCAATGCCACTCCTTTTAGATGTCTGTTTTCATGCTTTTAGTAAAGAAATTAAAAAACAAGTTAGAGAAGAACAGGGAAACATTTGTGCTGTCTCAGGTCAAAGAGGGAGATTGGAAATCCATCACCGAGTTCCCCAATGTAAGGGAGGTTCGGATAGAAAAGAAAATGCTGTTGGACTTTTAGGCGAGAGAAGTGGTAACGACGTACATGAAAAATATGACCGTCTAGCCATTGACCAAAACCTTTTCTTACACCCTGACGGGAGGCTCGTAACACGCGATGAGATGCCCCCAGAATGCTTTAAAAACCAAAACTATAATAGAATGCCGGAGAGAAGAAAAAGTTATCACCAGAGACACCACAGAAGATAGGTCTCTTTTTACCTGGTAGTTATTTACCTAAACGCCTATAAACATCTCTTGTGTTATGGGTTGTTTACTGTTAGTTATTCCTGTAAATAAGAAATTATTAGGGGATAATCTATCTGTCAAAATTTCAAGTAAGATTTTCAGTTTTTTCTAACAGTCATTCTACACCATAATTTAGCTTTAATTTGCCTACTTGACACCCTTGGCAGGGGGTATATAATCAAATCAATTATTAAGTAAGTGTTTGATTTTGAGATTGGACTCAAATAGTTTCAAAACACACTTTCAAAACTAAATTGATATGAAAAATATGACAAAAAATGTATCCAAAAAAGATGACAAATTAAACCAGATTGTCCACGACATTAAGAAGTATCGAGATGAACCCCTACTAAAAGTAATTAAACTGGCGGAACTCAAAGGGGCAACTAAAGAAGAAATTTCATCAGCTATAAAGCAGTCAATCCGCTCTGTTTATAGATTAACTAACAACAAATGATTCACATGAGAGACTGGCACGTTTCTTATGCTGATTATTTAAAGAGAACCGGATATTTTTTTCTGATTCCCAAATCCCTTCGGAGTATTAAAACACCTATTAAACACTTTATTAGTTTAAACAATCAATGAAATTGTCTACCCAAATAGCTCGTATAAATTTGAAACTCAAAATTATTGAAGCCATGAGACCTGTTACTCACCAAATGGCCATGCCTTATGAAAAGGGAAAAATTAGTGAAGCATACGAGACTTTTTTTAGAAAACTAGATGAACTTTTAAATATTAAACAGGAGGCCTAAATGGATATTGGAATCTTAATGGTTAAGTTCTTCAATAAATATATTCTCGGTACTCACAAAGCCCGTGAGATAGGTACAGGACGCTACGTTTGTGCTACTGGCTTTGTTAGAGCCATTCCTAGACATACGAAAGTTATTTATTACACCGACTTTCACAAGGAGGAAAAATGAACAAAATCGAAAAAAGGATGTTGAACAAATGGGTATCACAATACGTTGATCCTACTGTTCCACAAGAAATTATTAATGAAACCGTTGAAGAACTCGGACTCTTACATGATGAGGGGAAATTCACCCTAAATGAAGAGGCTACCTACGACTTCATTCACCAAATCAAACGAGAAAAAGGAAAGATTGTCGAGTGTGAAGGAATAGAGGTTTTACCTTCAGTAGAAGACAGTGAACCGGAAGACTTTGCCCTAATCAATGAGGGTGGTTTATGTGGGGAGGTGGAAGATGAGCTGTAAACAAAATGATGTTCTCATTGACAACGCCATTGATAAGGCACAGGAGATTATGGAACTCAACCCATCAATTCCTGAAGAAATGAGAAAACAACTCGAAGAAGAAATGTTTAAAAGTTTAAAAGAAGATGAGGGCGATCCAGGCGATTACGAGCCTCAAACTCCAGAAGAAATGGAAAAGGCTGATGCTTACTGGGAGTCTCTTAGAAAGGGGGAAGAATGAGCGTAAATATACATGGTAAAGAATACGTTACTGTCGCAGAAAGATTAGAGAAGGCCAAGAAAGACCTTATCTCAGTTAATACTGAAGTCTTATACACCGAGCCAGTTGTAATTAAAGCGACTGTGGTTACTTCTAAAGGAACTTTTACTGGTATTAGTGCCGCTAATGGCGGAAAGCAAATTGAAAAAGACAGTCCCTATGAGGTTGCGGAAACCTCAGCTGTTGGTAGAGCGTTAGCCTTTGCTGGATATGAAACAACTCTCGGAATTGCTAGTGCCGAAGAGATGATGAAAATAGAAAAACCAGTCACAAAAATTGTAGCCGATAGCAAAGGATTACAGGTCTATTGTGAGGTCTGTAAATCGTTAATGGTTCATAAAACTGGAACTAACAAAGACGGAAAAGAATGGTCTGGTTGGTTCTGCCCTACAAACAAAGAACATCCACCTAGATGGATCTAACTCCCTCAGCCTATTGGCTGGGGTGAGGGTGTAGTTGCTGCTACACCTTCGCCTTAGTCAATAAGACTAATTTATTCATTCATCACATGCTTTAGAGGAACCTGATGAAAACTAGAATATTCTGGACTAAAACGTGGAAAGATGATTGGTTTCAATCACTTTCTGAACAAGGACAAAAACTATTTTTATACCTCATCACCAACGACCTTATTGGTTTCTCCGGTTGTTATCAGATCAGCGACTATTCTCTTAAGACAGAAGCCCGAATAAAAGATATAGACAAGACTAAAAAAGAACTCTATCCTAAGGTCAAATTTTATAAGGATTGGGTCTATATTGTAAACTCTGAACGCTACAATTCTTTTAGAGGAAGCACTGAAATTGCTAAGGAAAGAGAGTTAAAACTGATTCCAGAGAATGTAAAAGAGTCCTTATTTAAGGGAGAAGGAGAGGGGGGGTTACCCCATAGTCCACCCTTAGGTACCCCCCATACTAACACTAATACTAATACTAATAATAATATTAATAATAATATTAATAAATATAGAAATATAAGTGATATTAAGGACAAGGAGATTAAGGAGGTTGCTGAAAAATACAAAGTTACTACCAAATACGTTGAAAGGGTTTTAGATCGCTTGGCTAATGACATCGAAATTAAAGGAAAGGATAGATACGCCAATAAACTAGCTGCTTTAAGGAACTGGGTGAGTAAACAGATTGAGTGGGATGAAAAAGACAATAAAAAACCTAGCCTTAAAGACCTTGAACCTAATCAAATCCTAGACATTAGAACAAATCCTGAACGTTTAATTTTTTACCAAAGGAGAGGCTATGACATTAGCAGAATGCGAACACGTTAAAGATTTATTCGGGTACAAACTTTGGTCGGTTATGAAGTGGGCTGAAGCTAAAGGTAAGCACGATGTCTTCAAGGCTTGCTACGAAAGAGCCAAAGAACTCAATCACCGAGACTATGGGGATTGGAATGAAGCCAAGTCTCAGTTTATGACCATGAACTTCCCTACGGTTAGAAAAGACGATAAATACTTCTACCAAACCACTAGACTTTTAGGTTATTTAGTTAGTTTTTCTCAGGAGATGGACGATGAAATGACCATCAAATCTAAATCTATGGCTATCTACAACCACAAAACCAACGACTGTATTTATCGAATGTTAGTGGCTAATAAGGAGGTTCTTTTTCAATGAAGTCTCAAAGCAGTTACACGTTATTGCCAAGGCTCTTGGGCCTTGGAGAGAAGGGAGAGGGAGCATTTATACACGTTGTTCTGCCCATCCCTCTTCTCCGAGTCCCAAGACTCACCACTCGAAAAGATGGGGGAAGTTGCCTGCCGTTCTCGCCAGCGACACCCCAACATCCCTCTTCTTCTCGGGTGGGGTTATTAATTTAAAAATCTATGACAAGACTTGAAAGAATAGAAAAAGAAAAACAGGCTAAAAACCACCAAATTAACTGCTATTTGGGTGCTGTTGTGATGGGATTTCTAGCCGGTGTTATTTTAGCAGTTACGCTACTTCGAGCCAAGAGGGAAGTGCCTGAGAAGCCAGTAGTTCAGGAAGTGGAGGCGGCAGAACCAATTACTTGGAATGACGCTATCCGACAAATATTTCCTGCTGATGAAGCCGGAATGATGATTAGAATTTGTATGAAAGAGAATGGCCGACAGAATAAATATGCCATAAACCACAACAGAAATGGCACTTATGACTATTCCTGGTGTCAGGTAAATTCTGTCCATAAACCTAAGTACATGACTCATGACGAGTGGAAAGAAAAGTTAAACGATCCAATGTTCAATGCCCAACAGGTAAGAAAAATCTACCTCTCTCAAGGTTGGGGTGCTTGGGTAGTTTTCAATAAAGGTTACGTTCAATACGGAGGTAAATAATATGAACGACCTTTATCAATACGTCGATGGCAAAAGAATATCGCTTGTCAAACCAAGAGAATGTTTGACTTGTAAAAAAATATTCACACCAAGAGACAAAAACAAAAAATATTGCTCAAGAAAGTGTTATTTTTCCAATCCTAAAACTCTTAAAATGCTAAAGGAAAATGGAATAAAAACAGGAAAACTTGGGAAGAAAAAAGAATTCGTTATGAACAATGGATATAGAGTAATTTATTGCCCAGAACACCCCTATTGTCGAGACCATAAATATGTCTATGAACATAGGTTGGTAATGGAAAAGATTTTAGGTAGATATTTGGACATAAAAAATGAAATCGTCCACCACTTAAATGGAGATACTTTGGACAATAGGCCAGAAAATTTAAAAGTTATGAGCAGAAAAGAACACTGCTTAATTCACTGGAGGAATAAATAACATGAGAGAAAGACTTTACAAACTCCCCCAAAAATGTATCGTCGAAGACTGTATCAGAGAAGCAGATGGCCCTAAGGGAATGTGCCAAACCTGCTATCGAAAATACAGGTCAGAAATTAATTTTTTACATCCAAAAATATGACTTACCAAGAGCATATTAGACAAATCTTAGGTGACTTTAGCCAAATCGCTTCACAAAAATACATGACTGGTGTTCGAGAACACGGTGGTCATTTATGGGAGAAGAAAGGATTGATAGACATGGCAATCGAAGAAGCCGTGGATCAGGTTATTTATTTACTCACTCTGAAAAAACAAATCGAAGATTCAGGTGTGGAACTAGGCATAAAGGAGGAAGAATGACATATTTTGAGAGAAGAGGTAATAAATACAATTCTCGTAGGACTGCTTATCATGGCACTTCCTACATGAGCAAGAAAGAGGCTGAAAAGGCATGGGAACTCGACCAACTAAAAAACAATGGAGACATTAAAGACTGGTCAAAGCAGTTTAAATTATCTCTTGATGTCAATGGAGTCCATATAGCCAATTATTACCTTGATTTTATGATTGAGGAAAATGACGGCACGTTTACTTATTTAGAAATTAAAAGTCCAATTACCATGACACCTGTTTGGAAAATGAAGTGGGCCTTATCACAAGCACTTTATACCGACCCAAACATTAAGTGGGTAGTGGAGAAATAAATATTATCAAAGCAAACTATGAATCATGTAACCACAAACGAATATATGCTCGAAGGTCTCCAAGAGCGAATAGACAGATTAGCTTATAAAATTTGGTCTAAGAAGTATGAAAAAAACACAGAAAGACTTAGTAAATGACTTTACCTGTCTCCATCTCCAAATCTTAGCCATCGCTGAAGAGATTAAATCAGAAGAAATGATTAGGTGTGCGGTAGCTACTTCAGAAGCGTTTTTTAACAAAGTTAATTATTATGACAACCCATACCAGAATGAAGTCTGGGAAGCTGAAAATGATAAAAGAAATCCTAAATCAAAGTCCGCTTAAAACTACTACTCACGCCGAGTGTCCGAGGTGTCGATCTAAACACTCCAACCGCTTAGGAACTAATCCCTTAGAGGCTGAAGAGATTAGATTTGTAAACACTTATGGTAAAGACTCAAAGTGTATGGTTGAGGAATTTAAACACTATGAAACTAAACGAAGTTGATAAAAAATACCAAAGTGAAGCAATAGTAGATAAGGACAATAACGTTCTCTGTCCTGTGTGTAAAGTAGAAAAAGCATGGGTAGCTTGGGGGAGAATAGAACCCTGTCAGAAGTGTGAAAAAGTAGATTTGATTAAAGGTTTAACTATGCATTAACTCTTAGCACTAGACCATAGACATTGCTAGAAAGTGATGTAATATAACCTCAAGAAAAAAAATGAAACAGAAAATGACCATTAACGATTATTCGAAGGAAGTAGATAAGATAATCGCTACTGGTAAGCCTATGGTAGAACAGTTTATGGACCTAATGGGACTAATGGATGTTACTTTTATTGAGACTAAACTGGGAGCGAGAAATAATCTAGTTACCAGTTCAATCAAACGTCCGAAGAAACAGGACAGTTCGGTACAGGATAAACAAACATCAGACTGCTGTGGGGCTAATGTTCTCTCAGTTCAAGGATACCCAAAAGACGAGGGAACTCACTACTGGCAATGTAGTAAATGTGGAGCACCCTGCAATATCATGGACCGAGACGGTAGCCAAACCAAGAGGAAGCGTGACGCTACGACTGGAAGCACCGTTAAGGTTCGCCATGACTGGAGAGATAGATACCTAGACAAGTTTAAAACAACTCCACATAGGGGTATAGAAGAATTTATTGACAAGTTATTCCTAGACATCCTAGAACACAACAAAGACGATATGACAGGTCTCTATGATTTTGACGGGATAGCGTTAGAAGTTATTAGTTTAGTCAAAAAATGAAATCATCAGAGGGAAAGAAAGATTATTTATTAAATATAAAAATATGAAGATAAAATTAAAAAAACAAATTCATGGGGATTTTGCTACTGCTTCAAGTAAGGATAGATGGTTAAAAAAGGAGATAGAGTCTCCAATAGCACCTTTCATTGGATTACAAATTAGTATGGGTAACTTTAAGGCAACGATAAAAGAGGTTGTAGTAACTAATAATGGAATAGAGTGTTGGGATGAAGAAGATATGGAACTTTATAACGCTAATTTACATAAATGGGAAAAAGTAAGAAGTATTGATGAGATAGTTAAAGAATGGTTAGAAATTGGTTGGGAGGAAGATAATTAAATATATGAAAAATAAACCTAAATCATCAGAGGGAAAGGGGATAAAAGAAATTAGTTTTGAAGAAAATATGTGGAATAAATATCAAGTTTACTTTTTTGAAAAATTATTAGATAAAAAAGATTTAAATAATAAAGTAACTTGCTTATTAAAAGTTAGTGGTAAATATCCAAGCTTATCTCAAAGACTAATATTGCAAAATATTTGTGACTCTATATCTAAACCAATATTGCTATCAGAACCAATTAGTTATTTTGAAGAAATGGAAAAAGTAAATACAAAGACATTTAATAAACTTATTAAACATTATATTGAATTATGAACCAAAAATCACTAGATAAAAAGAAAACTAAAAAATTAGATTGGGAGAAAGATTTTGAACTTTGGTGTGATGTTACTGAAGTTGATAGAGTAAGCCGGGAAAGTATAAAAGGATTTATTACTCAATTACTCGGAAAGATTCTAAAACACAATCAAGACGATATGACAGGTCTCTATGACTATGATGGGATAGCTCAAGAGGTTATAGATTTAGTTAAAAAATGAAACCCATTAAACAAGATAATAGAGAGATAAAAAAATGGACTACTGAACAATGGGAAGATTTAGATTTAACATTTAGATTTATAGATACAGTCTGGGATGATGAAGCTCACGGATTTGAATTTGAAATATACGAAATAATTGGAAAAGACTTTAATGAGAAAACTAAAAAATGGGATATTCCAATATATGAGAGAAAAGGTGCTACAAATTCAGAAGATTTTTCACTTAATGAACTTGAAGACGCTCAACCCTATTTGACTGGACTTATTAAATGGGACGGTTGTTCACATTTCTATTTTGGAGAAGATGGATATTTACATCTGTGCGGATTAGACAGAATAGAGAATTTAAACAAGGTTCTTACTAAACTTATTGAGTTAGCAAAGTTAAAAAATGTTGACGAATAACCACTATAAAAACAAAATCTAATATGACAAAAGATAAAGAAAAGAAAATAAAAAACGAAGCACAAGAATTTTTAGAAAAGACATTGTTTGAATTAGATGTTTTTAATGCTTCAGTATTGGCTACTCTAATCTACAAAAAGGTTATAACCAAAGAAGAATTTGAAGAGATTAAAAAACAAATTAGACCAATAGTAAATAAACAATCAAAAGAGGCTAAGGATAAAATGGAAAAACTAATGAAATTAAATGACCCAATTAAAGATTTAATTAACTTTTTATGAACCTCTCAAAACTACAATCAGAAGCGGTGAAAGAATTTAATAGATTAGAAATGGATGACGGTGATGGATGTGCTGTTTGTTTAGGAGAAATGATGTCTTTGGTTAATCTAAAATTATTAAAAGACTTTTTAACTGACCAAATACAAAAAGCAGTAGAGGAAACTAGAAAAGAAGATGTTAAGACTATAAATGAAATTATCCAGATGAGTAATGAAAATAGTAGCACCGAGTGGTTTGATGGATTAAGATGTGCCAAAGAGTCAATTAAAGGATTATCCATTCAATCAAAAGGAAAATAAAATGAAAACAATAAAAATAGGAGATGACCCATCAGTTTATGCTACTGGTAATGATAACTGTAAAACATCAACTACTGGAACTTCTGACCAAAAACCTAAAGAATTAGATTGGGAGAAAGAGTTTGATAACAAGTTTGGAACTAATCAAGCATATATTATTAAAACTGGATTTGTTTCAAGTAATGAACCTCAAATGGAATTAAGTGATGTCAAACAATTTATCTCCACCCTTCTCTCTACTCAAAGACAACAGATATTAGAGGAGATAAAGACTAGAGTAGATACTTGGGGTGGATTTGAAGATGATGGTGGTAATTTATGCCACTATGATAGTGAAATTTTAGAGTGGGTTAATGATTTACTTAATAAGAAAAATGAAAACTAAAACCAAAATCAAAAGAAAATGGGGAAAAGTAAAGTCTTATTACAAAGTCAATCGTGGTGCTTTATGGTTCTCTTTTATTGCTGGAATTATCGCAGCCATAATTCTTATCAACAGTCTTTTTAATGCCCCTAAGACCTCACCACAGCCCCTAGGACAAACGATTGAAGTAAAAAGGGTAAAAGTAGCCGAGGCAAAAGAAAGACCATTCTGTAACAACGTAATCAACTGTATCCGCGATGTAGGGGAAGAATTAGGTAGGGATAATAAAACGATTATGACCATGATAAGAATAGCCAAGGCAGAGAGCAATTTTAAAGAACGAGCCAAAAACCCTACATCATCAGCTTCTGGAGTTTTTCAAATTATTGCCGGCAGTTGGTATTCAAATGATTGTGTCGGTGATAAATGGGTTGCTGAAGACAATATCCGATGTGCTTACAAGTTACAAGAAAAAAGAGGCTTCCAACCTTGGCAGGTATGTGCCACAGGTAAAGCCCAATGCTACAAATGAAACAAAATAAGCACCAAGAAAAAGAAAATGTAGTTCCAATGGCTAATTACTTTAACCATATTTCACCCCAAGATTTAGAAGAAATTATGGAATGGTTGGAAGATAATGATTATTTATCAAATGAGGGAAGGTTGTTTAAAACTCAATTTTGGAAATTATTCATTAGACAAACAAAATGAAATACAAATACTCAAGAAAAAACATAGCTAGGTCTATTCAAAGATGTTCTAATCTACAAATTGCCGACATCATTAAAAAGATGGTTATAGAAGACCTCCTCGCCACTAAACCAGAGAAAGTTCCAGAACCTACAGTATTTAAACCATGGAGAAAGTTTCTTAAAGATGAAGCAATCTCTGTTAAGGTTAAAGTAACTCCAAGTAAAAAAAGTGATAAGAGAAAAGCCAAGTTACTGGAAGAATATTTAAACACAAAATTTGAAGATAATATCTTAGTTAAACATTTATCAACGGACAGAGGCGGTGCGACAACCAAGGTTTCTCGTGAAGGAGCGACCCTCAAACACACCGCCAAAGTCCGACCTCTAACAATAAATAATCCAAAATGGACAGGGGTATCTACCCCATCCAAGACTATTACAAATTTATAAACAAAAATGAAAATTAAAAACTTTATCCTAAGAGGAAAGAATGGTTGGTGTCCGGAGGATACCTGGAACTTAGATATATATTTAGCCAGAGTTATATCAGAGACTACGGGATACCTCGCTAAGACTGTTCATGGTTTTCCCCCAGAACTAACCTTTAAAAAGTGGAAAGAGATACTAAAACAAATCTCAAAAGACATTATTATCAAAGATTTCTACAATACCGAGAAAGAGCAACTGAAAGCTTATAAGAAACAAAAGGAAGCACTAGAGTTATTTGTTAAATATTTCAATTTCCTATGGGACTGACACCTGCCAAGAAAGAAAGTACAGTCGCACAAATTGCACAACTTAAAAAGGATAAATTTCTTAATGCTTATAAACAAACAAACGGAAACATAACTGATAGTGCTAGTGTCGCTGGAGTTGCAAGAAGAACATATTACGATTGGCTAGAAGCAGATAAAGAGTTTGCCATGAAAATACTAGATTGTGAAGCCGAATTAAACGATGAAATTAGGCAAGTATTAATCAGCAAAGCAGCTGATGGAGATATGACTGCAGTAATCTTTTATCTAAAAAATAGACATCCTGATTTTAAACAACAACCTCAACAAAACAATATCCAAGTCAATGTTCTTAATAATTTAAAAGCAGATAAAGAAAAATTTGGAATATGAGTATATATACTCCCTACGAAAACTTTATTAAATTAAGACTAAATATCATAGACAAGACCGGAACTATTGTGCCATTTATTCCTAATCCACCACAACAAAGGTTTATGGAAGTGGCCACTGGTAGAGATATTATTTTAAAAGCAAGACAGGAAGGTTTTAGCTCATTAGTTGGTGGAATTTTTACTGCTGATTTTATTCTTGATCCAAATTCTCAATCAGTTGTTATTGCTGATATTACAGAAAATGCTATTGGATTATTAGACAAAGTTAAATTCTACTTAAAGTCTTATGAAGAGAAAATGGGATTCAAGATTCCTCTAAAATATAATTCTAAATACGAATTAGTCAATGAGGTATTAAATTCTAAATATCAAGTTGGTACTGCTGAGAACGTCGAATTTGGAAGGTCTAAAACAATCAAAAACCTTCACATGTCAGAGGCTTTCTTTTATAAACATTTTAGAAAACTATTAGCTTCTGCCCTACAAGCTGTTAGACCTGATGGAAGAGTCGTGATTGAGAGCACTGCTAATGGTTTCAATGAGGGAAAGGAATTTTGGGATGATTCTGTTGCCGGACTCACGGGTTTTAATGCTTTATTCTTCAAGGCTTCAGATTTTTACACCCCCGAATTTTTAGAAGGAAAGAAAAAAGAACTGGGACGTTTATTTAGTCAAGAATATCCGGAGACGGCAGAAGAGGCCTTTCTGAATTCAGGTGATGTTTATTTTGATCGTGAATCGCTTAAATATTATGGCTCATTAATAAGAGAACCATTAACAGATGCTTTAATTTATGTTTAGGCAATATCGGGAAATTAAGAAAGGTGAGTTCTTTGTTGTCTTTGGGGATACTTCCTCTGGTGGGGCCGATTCAAATGCCTGCCAGTTTTTGAGTAAAACCATGATTGATGTCCCCCTTGTTTATCATCAAAAAGGTATCGCCACTGAGATGACCAATTCCATTTTTCCGGTCCTCGAAAGATTGTTTGATGTTACCGGACTGAAACCGGTTGTGGCTTATGAAAACAACGCCGGAGGGATATTTGAATTAGAGAGACTGGCTGCCCTCAATCGAAACAATAAATACGAGATATATAAACAAGTTACCTACGGCACAACCCAAAGTGAACAGACGGAGAAAATTGGTTGGGTAACTAATACTGCCACCCGACCTCGGATGCTACAAGACCTTAAAAACGCCATAGATAATAGGCTTCTAAGGGTCTATGACAAACAGACGGTTGGCGAGCTGTATTCTTTCATCATCAATAGATTTGGAAAGCCAGAAGCCGAACAAGGGGCCCACGATGACTTAGTGATGAGTTTAGCTGGTGCTTGGCAGTTATATCAACAATGTGAGACTCCGGTATCAGATGTAGAGTTTGGCTTAGAATTTCCTAATGATTTATTATTTAATGACAAAGGACTTTATTGATTAAACTTAATGTAAATTTAATGGAAACTAAACCTCAAAACAACTGGGCCCATCTTAAAATAGCAGAAGAAATGCTTAAAGTTCCTAATGGGGTGTTTTACTTTGAAATAAGAGTTAGCAATAAGATTATCTGTGATGTCGTCTTTAGAGATTTTGAAAACTATGCTCAGCCCAAAAAAACTTGAATTCCATGCCATAGTTGAAAAAAAAGCCCAAGAGCTAGAGTATGGCTCGGCTAATTTTACTTTAACTATGAAAAATGGCGAACCAATCATTAAAACTCTTCAAATAGTTAAGACCAAGCGCTATAAAAACAACGTTAAACCTTAATTATCCCTTAGCAGTCTCTTGCTTATTCTGCTAATCTGTGTTATAATATAGCAGTTGACCACGAATAAGTGGTATTAGTTTTTGCCGTATATCAAGCGGTGTGAACCCCCGTAACAGGGGGTATTTTTATGGACCAAATATCAAATATCGTAAAGCAAAGGAGACAAGCAGCTGATGATTCACTCGTCAATAAGAGGGCAATGTGGAAAGAGCATGAGAATCTGTTTTTAGGTAATTTAGAAGACAAAATCAGCGATACTACTAAATCCAAAGTCTTTGACCACAAAATATCCACCTATATCATCGAGTCTGAGGCTCGGGTTATGGCACAAGTTCCTGTTGGGAAAGTGAAAGCAATTTCTAAAAATGACATGGGAGCCTCAGCTCTGATGAATCTGATTTTGGATAAATACGTTGTACCAAATGCTAATGCTCAACTCCCATTTCTAGTTAAGTTAAGAATGCTCCACAGAATGAGCAAAATATATGGAAATGCTTTTTATATGGTGGATTGGGATGTCAAACAGAATGGTTATGTTGGGCCAGATATATGGCTTATTTCCCCTTGGGATATCTTTCCTCAAGTTGGTGCGACTTCACTTGAAGACTCAGATTATATAATCGTCCGGTCTTGGAAACCATTATCTTTCTTTGAAAAGTTACGCAAGATTGATGGATATAAGAACCTAGACAAAGTCATAACAAAATTAAAAGAAAGCACAGGGGATAAACAAAATCGTGATTCTGATTCCAAAACTCAACGAGAAGAGGATGTAGAAACTGGAGTCTCAGGTACTAAAGGTGATGGATTCTATGAAGTCCTGTCAATGTATGAGCGTGATAGATGGGTTGACGTCGTCCCTGCTGCTGATTACACCGTCATTCGTGATGGTAAGAATCGTGGTATTGAAGGGGAGCTGCCAGTAGGTAATAAATGGGCAATTCCCTTATTTGAAGATTTTATGGGTATGGGTGATGTTGAAAGGGGTAAGTCGATGCAGTATGTGATGAACTCGTCATGGAACCTGGCCTTAGATTCAGCCAAGATGTCTATTTTCCCTCCGGTTATCTTCAATAAAGACATAATCGTTCCGTCCTCAATTAAACGTGTCGCCGGAGCTAACTGGATAGCTCGTGGTAATCCTCAACTTGCAGCTCAAGCTATTCAGCTTAGTCCCCAGGGTTTACAAACCTTTCAAGGTATCTATCAGAGTGCTAACGCTGCTCTCTTGAATCAATTTGGAACCACCGATACTACCGTGTCTTCCAACATAGACTCTACTTTTGGTAAAACCCCTCAAGCTCTAAAACAACAAGCTGCTAGAGAGAACTCACGAGACGCTTGGGATAAATTCTATGTCGAGATTGCCGTCAATCAAATTATGCGAAAGATGGTTAATCTTGTCGCCCAAAAGCAATCAGCCGCTATCAATGTTCGTCTCTTTGGAGATGAGATTAAAACCATTCTTAAAAAATATCCTGAGATGAGTGGTCAGTATGATGAGAAAACAGGGAACTTGAAGATTAATAAAAGTCAAACCGGTTCTATCCTCTACGACTACGAGATGGTGTCAGGTTCTTCCTTCGCTGTTGACAAACAGAATCAACAGGATAACGTCTTAGCTCT
>Ga0116184_10002275_pt1 | contig 17027 bp, 24 predicted proteins | sample AD_JPNNA5_MetaG_FD_89886 | JGI IMG/M metagenome (GOLD analysis project Ga0116184, IMG submission 89886) | Active sludge microbial communities of municipal wastewater-treating anaerobic digesters from Japan - AD_JPNNA5_MetaG | ecosystem: Engineered > Bioreactor > Anaerobic > Digestate | place... | reverse complement strand
TAAATCTTCTATTTGAGCTTTAATTTTTGACGTGTCTATACTGAGTTTTTTATTATTTATCTCATTGATAATATTATTTATATTACTCAGTTCTTTTGCTACAGGCTTTAAATCTTCTTCTATATGTTGTTGCTTTAACAATGCCTGTTTCTCTATATATTCCTCCCACGCAAAAACTCCAGATCCTACCGCTAAAGTAATAGCGGCAATCGGATTCGCTATTGCTACAGCAGAAAGAAGATTAAACGCGTTTATAGCTCCTGTAATTACAGGTGTTAAGGTGTTAATTGCTATTGATAGACCTGTTATTACTCCTGAAATTTTAATTAAAGATACTATTAGATCCTGATTGTCTTTAATCCATTTTATCCATGCAGGTGATTGCTGATTAATTACCTGCATTAACTTAACAAGATCAGGCATAAGTTCTTTACCTATTCCGATTTTCAATAATTCTATCTGATTTTGTATGGCTTTTAAATTTGCAGTGTAATTGTTTTTCATTTTCTCTGTTGAACCTGAGAAAGAATCCATTGCTTTTTCCAGAGCTTTTAAGGTTTTAGGTGAGTTCGAGACAATATTATTATATTTATTAGTTTCAGCCCCTAATTTTATTAATTCTTGACGCGAAAATCCCATGAGGTTTAACAAAGAAAGAATACTTCTGCTATTACCTGCCATTGCTTTTGACACAAGATCAGAAGTTTTTGACAAGTCACTCTTCACGGATGAAGCTATATTTACACTTCTTTCCATAGCTTTTTCATAGTCTATACTAAACTTTGATATATTCGCTCCTGCTTTTTCAAGTTCGATTAAATTAAATCCGATCGGTTTTGCAGCTAAAGAATATATCTTATCAAGCTTTTTGTTATATTCCTCCGTCGTCTTGCTTGTGTTTTTAATAGCTCCTTCAAATTTACTGACTTTCACGGCAGAATCAACGCAACTTTTCCCAAAATTAAACACAGGTAAAGATAAGTCACTGATTGCCTTGCCTGTTTCTTTAATATTGGCAAGTGTTTTATCTGAAATTATCAATTTCTTTAATTGTGCTTCTAGATCCTCAATAGCTTTTTTTGCTTTTTCTATATCTGTTTCTATTTTTATTTTTTTCGGTGTGTTCTGTAATTTATTTAGTTTATTTTCTAATTCTGTAATCTTCTGAGAGAACGAATCTATAGACCGTTGAAGTATTTCTATTTCAAGTGACACTTTCTGATCTGGCATTAATAACACTTCCTTTGTTTTATTTACGTTTTACGTTAATTATTTTCATGGCATAAGGTATTTTTGCAACATATTCGTCCATGATTTAATTTGCTCTTTACCGGCAAAAAGAATTTCACGCGGTGGAACTTTCCCGAATCCTTGTTCCTGTAATGGCAGGTATGAAATATTTGATATGTATTCGAGTTTATTGTTAGTGATCCTATGTTCTATGTCCTGTGAAGGAGATTGACGCGTTAAGGCTTTATATATCCTGCCTGTTAATTGCTCACACTTTGAATATTTCACCATGAATTTTTGTCCATAAGCCCTTGCAATTTTACCTACGTGATCTTCTTTAAATCGTGTCCAGATGGGAGAATTAGGAATCCACTTTTGCCCATCTCCATAGTGATTAACACCTTCATTATCAAAAACGGACCTGTTTTGACGAACTATATCAGTCAGTATATTTTCTTTTAAGAATCTTCTGTAATCTTTAGCTTTTTTAACCATATTCCTAAAGGCTGTTAATCTTATATTATTAGCCATTTTTAAACGTCTCCTATTCCAATCAAAGATAATTCTTCAGAGTAATTGTAACTATCAATTATTCGTTCAGGTTCTATTTCTACTGCATTAGGAACAGGATCAAGGTTTTTACGAAATTTATAATTTAAAGTTCGCGGATAAAGATCTTCACTGAATTCTTTCATGTATTTTTCTTTTAGGTTATATATTTCTTTTAGTTCGTGTGTCTTTTCTATTTCGAATATTCGAAAATTCTCAGGATTATCAGTGTAATCTTTTTGAAGAAAATAACTTTCACTTAGTAATAAACCTTTTTTTAATTCGTTTTTGATATTAAAAACGGCATTATTGCCATAGAAAACTTTGAAATACAAAAAACGTTCTTTTGTATTTTCAATGGCAGTTAAAATATAGGTGTTCATCACATTTCACACTCCTTTATAGATCTTTTAATTCAGGATGTAGTTCCTTCAATTTCATCATTTCTTCTTCTGAAAATTCCCGATCAAATGTATTTATTAATGTTTCATCGATGAAATCAAAACAGTATTGTTGCCATTGTTCATAACTGCAGCCTCTCAGAGTTAATTCAAATTGCAGAACTCTCCATGATTTTTCTATGGCATCGTTAAACGTTAAGTTGCCATAAAAGAAATCATGGCGAAATTTATTTAACAATTGGATAAAATATAAATCTTCTCTCACGTTACTTCACTCCTTCCGTCTCTTTTATTTCAGGTGGAACGGTTACAGGCGGTGGAAGTGTAATTTTCCCTTCCTCTTCATCTTCGTTGATAGAATTGCAGTAATCGGAATATTCACCTTGTAACGGCATATAGAAAGTGTTATATTCTTTTATTTTATTAATATTTATGTTATTTATGTTATTTATTAATTTCATTAAACTCTCTTTTCTCTTTGTTGCAGCTCTTAACTTTCTGATAGCAGATCTTGATTTCCTTTTACCCATTTTAAAAACCTCCCATCATAAATTTTGCTTTTAAAGCATTCATACAATGTGTAACATAAGATTTTCTCGAATCATATTCTTCCTGTTTTTTCTTGCGTTCCCGTTCTTCCCGTTCTTCCTGCTCCTGTTTCTCTTTCATAGCTTTTCTTTCCAGCTTGTTCCAGTATTTCAGACCGATTCTAATACGTTTATTTTTTAAATCTCTTTCTTTAATCTCTTCATCAGTCAATTTTCTTCTATGTCCGCGCGGTCTTGCTTTCCTTGCTTCTACTTCTGCTTCTATTTCAGCTTTTCTTTTCTGCTTATTTGCCTCTACTTCTGCAGGTGATAACTTGCAGTTAAGACACGTCACGTATTTATCTTTACGGTCGTTTTCTTCGTCGTTATGATTTACTATGTCGATATAAGTCAATGTTAATCACCTTCTTTTAATTGCTATTAGTTACAATCTGTAACGATATGTAACACGTTTCTATATATTATTATACCATAGATTTTTCACTTTTCAAGTAAAATTGTTAGTTTTCTTCTGTTTTTATGATATAATAGAAGGGGGGATAATTTGCAAATAAAGGAAGGTGTTTATTGTGGAAGATGCAGAACAGGCGGTCATTAGGCTGTTAGAGAATTTAAAAACTATTACTGTGGATAGTGAAGGGAATATATATATTTATAACAGTAATACAAATATAGTGAAGAAATATAGTAATGACGGGGTTTTGATTGCTACAATTGAATTAAGTGAATAAAATAGTTACGTCAATATTAACACAAGAAGAAATAGGTGAAAAAGTTGGGTAGTCAGTTGAAAAAATAAAACAATATTTAGTTTTATTAAACAAAATAGTTACGCCTATTTTAGAATTATCAAAATTACATCAAGAAGGTAGAGTAACTGAAAAAGTTACTGGCGTAACTTTTAATTTTACCACATTTGTGGTATTTCTATCCACACGGCCTTGTTGGTAAGATAAGCATAAAATTAAAACTCGTGTGTCAATTTTGTTTAATAGTCACAATCCCTTTTTCATCAGGTCAATGATTCCGGCAAAATAAAAAAGCTAATGCGTAAACTTTTCGTATCAGTCACAATCCCTTTTTCATTAGGTCGTTGAGGTTAGAAGAGGTAATAAGTGAGAAGGCGAGGAAGAATCAAGGAACAAGAACTGATTTAACTTCTAGCAGAAATCTGCCAAAAGTTAAACAAAATAACGACACCTATCTATCCTCCCCCGATCACGATCAATTCTGTGTCAAAAATGATCATAACCTAAAGGCAAAGGCAAATTTAGGTGGGGATAGAAAAAGTGAAAATTTTAAAAAATCAATTCAGCAGAAATCTGCTAATTTGATTTCTACAAATAATAATCACGATAATTACTTATCCCCTCCCGATCACGATAAATTCTGCATTAAAAACGATCATAACTTAACTGAAAAATTAAATGAAATTAAGAATGATAATATCACGACAAAATATTACCATATTTTAATTAGTATAGATAAACTTTTTTATTTATTTTACGGAAAAATATTGACTTTCCCTTTAAAACGTGTATAATCACATTATATAGATCAATTAAAAAAACATAAAAAAAGGAGTGATAAGAAAATGATAACAGAAGAAAAGAAACATAAGTATAATCCAAGCAGAACAAATATCGGAATAGATAATGAGCTTCACACTCAGATCAAAATGATCGCATCTTCTAAAAGAAAAGAATTAAGGCATTTTGTTATGGATATTTTGAGAGATTATATTAAGAATTATCAGAGTGAATTCAGTAGTAAAAACACTGATGGTAACAATGATTTCTTTAATAATTTGATTTTTGGAAAAGAGAATTTTGAGGTAAAAGTAGTATAAAATTTAAAAAGACTGTGGGAACAGTCTTTTTCATAACGATGTAATTTCTTATTTTATGTGTAAATTATAACTTAATTATCAAAGAAAGTCAATGATATTAAGCGAATTCACTATGAATTCAGGGAGAAATTTAAAATAATTTTACTATCCAGGGAGATGGGAAATAAAATTTAAAAATGAAGGAAAAATCATGGAAATGTTGAATATGATTGATTGTAAAAAAGTGATTTGGGATGAAATGCAAGCATCCTTAACCACCACGACAGAGATTAAGGACTATTTTGTTAATTCAACTTATTCCTTAATTCTCCTTCTTTTTCTGAAAAATATTACCATATTTTTTATTTTATTTTTAAAACTTAATAAAAGCTTTGTGAGGACGTGATTTTATCGACTATATCATTCAAAAATTATAGGGGTTTAATCTTTCCCCTGTAAAAAAAATAGAAAGAAGAGTGAGAGGAATAAATGATAACTTTTGATGAAGTAATAACTAAACTAAATGCTAAAAAAATAGGTAGTAATTACATGGCTAGATGCCCTGCTCATGATGACCATGATCCAAGTTTGTCTATCAGGGAAGGTGAAAATGGACAGGCATTATTAAAATGTTTCGCTGGATGCAGCTATGAAAATATAGTTAAAGTTTTAAATTCTTTTGATATAAATACAAATAAATCTTACTCTCACCCTTACAACAAAAAAGATAATAGTAATTTTACGTCTAAAATATATTCACTTGATTGGATTAAGCAGAATTCAATAGCAGCATATATATATAGAGATGAAGAAAATAATCCTAAATTTCTTGTAAGAAAATATAAAACACTTCAAGAAAATAAGAAATTTATGCAATACAGCTTTATTGATTCTAACACCTTAAAACCAGGTCTAAACAATCAGAAAACTTTTCTATATAGACTTCCTGAGTTAATACAAGCAGTAAAAGATCATAAAGATATTTATATCGTAGAAGGTGAAAAAGACGTTGAAAATTTATATAAAATAGGTCTAATTGCCACTACTTCACCTATGGGGGGAGGAAAGAATAAATGGAAAGAACATTATAACGACTATTTTAAAAATGCAAAAGTAATCATTCTGCCTGATAATGATAAAGTAGGACGTGAACATGCTGAAAATATAGCAAGTAACCTCTCAGGTCTTGCCAGTTTTATAAAAATTATTAACTTACCAGATCTAAAAGAAAAAGAAGATGTTTCTGACTGGTTACTAACATATCACCACACTAAAGAAGAGTTATTAGAAATAGTTCAAAATGGCAGCTATTTCACTCCAGAATTAAAAGAAGAGAAGAAAAGTAAAATAACACCTGTCGAACCATTACCAGCTTCTAACGATAAAATTTACACTATAGAAGAAGTTAGAGAAAAAATCATAAATGTATTTCACGAACAAAAAGACGGAGAAAATATACTAATTAAAACCCTTGCAGGTACAGGAAAAACGGTTACATTGCTTAAAGAAATTAATAAAATTATGGAAGAAGAAAAAGAAGGAGATTTTGAAACATTTGTTATTAAAGAAAAATATTTAAAAAAGATAATAAATAAAAACAAGAAAGATAATACATACACAGTCAATCAAATTGCTGCATTACAATCTATAGAAAATAAAAAAATGAGATATTCCGAAATGTTTCAATTTCTTCATGGCAATAGCTTCACGATTGAAGATGCTACAAGTATTATATTAAATTCATTACCTTTTAAAAATTGCAAATTTGCTTATTCAGCCCCTTTTATTCACATATTGGAAGGTTTACAAAATTCAGGAGTTTTACCCGAAAAACATTGGAAAGTAATCTATAGTAGAAAACAAAAAGATGATAAAAATCCTGATGGGAATTGTTATCGAAAAAAAGAAATAGATGAATTATTAGATAAAAGAATAAATCCCACAAATAAAATTTGCAATCATATCGACTGCCCACATTACAAGGAGTGTTCTTCTAATGAAAATATGTATATAGGACAGTGGAACACGAATAAAAACATAGCGTTAACTCATACAATGCTTGCAATGGCAAGGGGAAGATTAAAAAATACACACAGATTAATTATAGATGAAAATCCAATTAATTCTTTTATGGAAACAGTTTCTATAATTAACACAACCAAACTTGAAAATAATACAAATAGAATAGATCTTGCAATAAGAGATTTTGAAAAGAGCTTAAATCCTGATGATAAAAAAGCATTGCCATTATTCAAGGCATTAAAAAATATAATTTATAACACACGATTAACAGGAAGAAAAGAAAAAAGATATACATGTGTCACTGGTAATGAATTTATGGCTGAACTAGAAAAAGAATATTATAAGTTATCACTTAAACACATAGAACATATTTTAGAAATTCCTAATATAAGAGAAAATGATAATTTCCATTTTCGGCAAGACCTGCATAATATATTAAAAGAAGAAATCCTTCTATGGAAAGAGAAAGGAAATTATAATTCAAGAATCTATATAAAATACTATCAATCAAAGAAAAATTCACCTGAGAGAGTTGAATTTTATTTTAGAAATAAAAGAGAGCTGCAGCAGGATTATAAATCAATAATTGCTTTAGATGCCACGACCGACACATTGATCTGGAATGAATTATTTAATACCGATTTTAAAGAATTAAAAATGAACGTAAAATTTCCTGAAGGTTACAGGCATATTCAATCAATTACTGCCGGTTATGGTAAAAACTATCACAATCAATGCCTAAATTCCACAGACAGAAAATTAATAGATAAAGAAATAGAGTTATACAAAGCACTTGGAGGACCTGAAAAAGTTGCTATTTTTGGCTGGAAAAAAGTAATTGAATATATAGCTAAAGAATTAAATCTTTCATGCCATGACATTGGAAGTAACTTTTACGGCATTAAAGGAAGTAACCAATATGAAAATTATGAAACAGCCCTGATCCTTGGAACTTCTAACGTTAACATTAATGAACTCAAGGAATTAACTTCAACCTTATTCTACAAAGAAGATGCCATTAATTTTGAAACAAAAGAAGAGGAAGTTAGATATAATGCTAATATTGATGGAAAAGATTACACAATTAAAATCATGACGGCTATAGATAAAAGATATAATGCAATGTGGAAAAATAACAGAGAGGGAGAATTAACACAAGTTGCAAATAGAGTAAGACCATTGCTACATTCTAGAACAATCGTTAGTTTAAGCAATATTCCACTTCCAGATCTTCCCCCCACTGAATTAATAGAATTTCCTGATTTACTTAAAAAGTGCAAGGAAGAAAATACATTTAAAAAAGCAGCAGAAAAAATCGAAATTCCCGAAATTCCCGAATTTCAACAGGATTGTAATAAAGAGGAAAAGGAAGGAATTGAATCCGAAAAAGAATTATTAAACGATAATTCTAATAATATAGATATAAAAAATATAGAAAATTTAAATGTTAATTTTATGGAAATTGTAAATAAAAATTTATGGTTCTGTGAAAAATATAAACAGATTTTAATAGAACTTTTCAAAGTGAAGGAAAGCCTTGTAAATAGCCAATGTTATCAGGTAACAAAAGTGCTATATAATATAGTAAACGATATAAATATAAAAAAGATAGATTCACTTATAGCACTTTTGTTACCTGATAACACCCTTGATTTTACTAGTGTTTCACTACTTTCAAAAGATAAAATGTTTTATCAAAGATTGTTCGATAAATTTTGTAAAACTTATAACCTTAAAAAACAGAAAAATATCATCTCGGAAGGTAAAGGAAAAATGTTTTATCTTAATGTCTCTTTTATCCCTTCTTTCCCATCTGAAGAACTGGACGTAAATGTTATCAAGGCAGAATATGAGAAATTTAATAAATTCAAAGAGAAAGGTCAGGTGTTAAAACTTATGTTTAACATTAATACTGTGGAACAAGAAGAAGAATATACAGAAGAAGAAATCAATCTGGCTGCAGCTATAGCAGAAGATATATTGAATAGTGAACCTGTGTTTAAATTTAAAACACCTAGATCGGTATTTGTAACTTCTCCACATATACCGTGTTTACTTAATTGTGATAAGTGCAGGAACTTAAATCAATGTGCTGCAGAACATGAAGAGGATCTGAGGTGTGAATCTGAATTATGCTTGACGTAAAAATTGTATATCGTTTTATGTTTTTTAAAAAAAATAAAAAAACAAGGTTCGTTACGTAATTCTGAAAAAGCTTCAAACTTTGAAATAATTCTTCAAATAAATAGTACTACGATTTACACTTTTTTATTAAAATCGTAGTACTATTTCAGTCACTTATAGCACTTTTGTTACACGATAACACCATTGATTTTACTTGCTTTTTCTCACTAAAGAGTGTAATTAATACTAAAACAATTGTAACACTTCATACTTCAATTCTTTTCTCACAGGTCTTTTCCGATTTACTTTATCGGCAACTCTACCGGCTGGAAGGACCTTCAAAAAGTTCATCAGGCATTGTGACTTATCTTCACGTTTAACGGGAAAGAACTTCTCTTTAAATCTCTTCAGAAAATAACTGTTTCTCTCCTGCAGCTCCTGCCTCCCGTGATCGCCCTGCAGCCCATCTGACACATGTTGAAATTCTTCTTCGTCAAAATCGGCGTTAATATTAAGTTTATTTAAAAGAGAAGTAATCATTTCTTTCCTTCCTTCCTGCTTTTTTATATGCAAGTTTTTTGTAATCACAGATATACTGATACAGCTCCTTAGTAAACATTTGTAATTCGTCAAGAATACAAATATCTTCACCCGTCATAAAAGATTTCTTTTCTGTTTTTAAAATTGTTTCAAATTCCGTATTTAAAGCGGTGGCAGTGCTTAAGATTAGATTTGCTTTATCTAAAATTTTGCTCATTTTATTACCTTCTTTCTATGTTTAAATTATTTAAAATTTGATATAATAAACAAGGTCTAACATTTAAAATTTTTAGCTCCTTCGCTCACGACGAAGGTCTTTTCTTTTATATCCCTATTTTCAATTTTTTAATCTTCCTGGACAGTTATAAAATTAACTGCCCTGGAAGTTATTAACGCCCGAACTCATAATCATAACTAGACTTCTGATTAATTCCATGTCTCTCTTCAAAGGTTCGTCTAATACCTTCCGGTGAAGCAAGAAATTTAGCGTGTTCGTCTTTTGCTTCGCGACTTTTGTTTTGTGCTTCCTGTTTTTTCCGTGAAAAATCTGATATTTGCTTTTCTTGGACATGTCTCACTGCTTCAACTTTATAAAAATCTGAAGAAGTTGGATCAGGCATTAACGAATTTTTAGGAGCTAATTCGTTCTCAATAGATACGAATCCTGACTGAACAGAATTACATTCTTCTGCAAGCTGTATCTTTCTTCTACTCTGTTCCACCTGCTCATGTGATTGTGAAGTTTGTTTTAATAGCTCACTTCTTATGTTGCGGCATTGTCTTACAGTGTCAACGATTTCATTCATTGAAAATTTATGATCACTCATTTTTATTCCGTCTCCTTTATTTATAGTTTCATTCGTTTTAAATCTACTACAGAAGTTTATAAAATCTTCTTGTTCGTCTTTATCATCAATTAAAGCGGTGATAATATCGTTATAGTTATCAACCTTTACGATTTTAGCCATCGTTTCTAATTCACTATTTACAATCGATTGCATTATCCTCCAAGAATCAATTTTTGAAGGAGTTAACCACATTAAATAAATATCGAATGGCGTTCTATTCTTCTTACTTGCTATCAATGCAGCCCTTACGAAAGTGTTATAACTGACTAATTTTTCTGAAGAAGATTGACTATCTAATTCAGACAGTTTAACTGACTTGTTTTTATCGGCGTTCTTTTGACATTGGACACAAGTTTTTAGGTCACATTTACCTGTAAGTTGCGACTGTCTTATACTTTCAACACAGATCCCATCGTCAAGATTCTTTTTAATTCCTGAAAAAGTATTGTTCATTGTTCTGTTACCTCCATTTATTCATAAATATTTTCAATAACTTGATTTAAATATTCAGGTATGGTCATTCCATAAAAACTAGCATTAGTTTTTATTTTTCTTCGAAGTTTTAAAGAAATTGAAATAGTTGATCTTTTATTATTTTGTTCTCCCGTTTTACTTATTTTTTTATCAACCCCTTTTATGTTGTAACATAAATCTTTATTTTGCATAATCCAAAATGTTTCACGTTTTTTTAAAAGCTCTCTGTTACCATCTTCTATTTTTTCAATGTTTTCTAAGGTGAAATTATTGTAACCATATTTATTAAAATCTTCCTGTAAAGGTTTATTGAAATGTTTATTTTTTCTTAATCTGCTTCTATGGCGTGTCATTCTTTTGTTTATATCTTTAGTTTGTCCGATATAAATTTTCCCGTTAACGCTATTTCTAATTCCATAAATAAAACCCGGCTGTATATCAACAGGCAATTAATTCACCTTCTTTTAATCTCTTCTCTTCTTTAGTAATTAGCTCTTTAAGAAATTGTAATATAGTCTTATTGTTTTTACAGGCAAGAAGTTTAATCTTATTATGTAATTCACTTGATAATCCCGTGATATGTTTACTGTTTTTTCTATTTGTCATTTATTCTTCACCTCTTTAAATTTTTAACCTGTATAACAATTATAATACATTTGCTATGTAAAGTCAATCTATACAATATAAATACATAGTTACAAAACACTAGATTTTAAGCCATTTATTTCACTACCTCAAAAATACTTCTAAATTGCGTTTTAACGCGTGTATTTCGTCTGTGGTATATTTCTACAAAAAAGAAAAAATAACGCATTACGCGTTATTTTTATGGGGTTGTGGTGTGTATTTTATTTAAATTGTCTTGTGATAAATAATATAAATTATCTCATCTATCAAAGAATTAAAATTACTTCTTGTAATACTGCTTGTGTCGAACTCAGATTTAAAGTGAAAATCTCTGTAATGCCGTAATTCTGCCACAACTTTTTCAATTACTAATTCTTTAACTGCTTCTATATTTACAGTTTTCTCTTCTTTATTGGTAGATTCTATGCCTGTAATCTCTTTAAATTTTGCATCTATACAACTTTTACAGATTGCTCTTAGTTCTCTGTAATAGTGATCGAATATGCAACAGTAATTAATCTTTTCGTCCGTCTCCACAGATAACGGAACTTCTGCAAGTTCAACTTCCTCCAAGAATGAAACGATTGATTTTTCAGGATTGCTTATCAAGTTCTGAAAAAGATTACTGATTACGTTAATACATACTCTGTGATTGTAATTAGCTATTTGCCTTTGTTGTCTTATGTATTCTGCTATTTCAGCCTTGATTTTGTCCTCCTGTGTGGTGTTTGTTGTGTTTCTCATTATTCATCCGTCCTTTCGTTTTTTTTTATTTCCTAATATAATTATACCCTGTTTGTAAAATAAATAGACCTTTTATAAAAATAATTATATCCTATTTATTTTTAATAGAAGGTATGTTATAATATTCCTGTGGTAACAAATATAAAGAAAAGAGGTAATAAATAATGTCAAAAATAGTCAAGGAAGGTGAAGAGAAAAAAATCTTCTATAAAATGTATGTATCTTCTAAGGATAATGTGGTATTTCTACAGCTATATGATAAATTCTGTGGTATATATGGCAAGTATAGTTATTCTGAGTTTATATATGCTGTCATGTTTGGTAAGCTGAAAGAAAGTAAAATTGTAACTGTGGATACTGGCAAGCTGAATAAAAAAGATAAACCCATAACAAAGAAGAAGATTGTAACTGAATGGATAGACATTGAACCCCAAAAAGATCTATTCGAATTTATCAGAGTTAAGAAATAGAAAGGAAGGTGTTTATAAATGGCCTGTGGTATATATGCTTTAATTAACAAAGATAATGGTAAAAAATACATAGGTCAATCAAGAGGGGTTGAAGTGAGATTTGAAGAACATTTAAAACAGTTAAAAAATAATAATCATATTAATAAAAGATTATTAAATGATTATAATTCAGGATATTCTTTTGATTGTGAAATTATAACCAAGTGCAATATTATTGAATTAGATAAACTAGAAAGATATTATATTGATTTATATGATACAGAAAATTATGAAAAAGGATATAATTTAACAGGGAAAGAAAATATAAAAAATGAGATAAAAGAAAGAATGATAAACTGTCAATTGAAGTTATGTTATTTATTTAACTGTGGTATTAATTCTATTTTTTTTATATAATTTTTCTTTTTATTACAGTATAGCAATGGAATTAATAAAATTAAGTAAATTATATATACTAAATAAAGGTATGAAAATATATTATTTTGATGAATATGGTAAATATAGAAAAATTATTAAAGAAAAGATTTTTATAAATATTGATAAAGAAGATTATGAACAGATGGATTTTTCAATGTTATAACTTTTTCTATAAAGACTGAGTATAAGCAGATTAAGTTTTAAATAAAAACACTATATATTATTTTTTTATTTTGTGGTATTATGAAATCATAAAGAGTTATTGATAATATTATATTTTATTTAAAGAGGGTGATTAAATGAATAACGACATATACAAAGAGGTCACTGTAGAAAACAATGTATATTCAGTTATTTTGCATCCTTCGAAAGATTCCGGTTATTGGGTAGAATGTCCTGAACTGGATTGTAATTCACAAGGTGACACGATTGAAGAGGCTTTAATGATGATTACTGATTGTATAGAAGGGTATTTAGACGTATTACAAAATTTACCATGTAATATATAATTTGATATGGGAAAATTAAATAACTTAAAACCTGAAAAAGTGATAAAGGCTTTTGAACGTGATAATTGGGTAAAAGTAAAAAGTAAAAAGGGTTCAAGTCACGTTATACTAAAAAAAGAAGGTTATGAAAAAATCATCTCTATACCAGTTCATAAGGGTAAAGATATAAAAATAGAATTATTAAAAGCTGAACTTAAAAAAGCTGGTTTAACTGAAGATGAATTTTTAGAGTTATATTAAATTTCTAATATTCTTTTTAACCCGTTTTAAAAAAAAATAATACCTGACAAATTCAATAAACTATTATTTTTTAAAAAGTGGTTTAAAGTCAACCATAGCAACACTTTAAACCATTTTTATTTTTCCTTTTAGCACATGCAAAATGTCGCAATTTTCATACTAAAAAACACAGACCTAGATTTTAAGCCATTTATTGAATGTCAAAATGTCGTTAAACTAGTATTTAATGACCAATTTCGTAAAAAAAAACATAATGATATATTGCATTGCAGTAAATTACTATTAGATTACCATTGAAGTAATATTAAAATTATTAATGGAATTTTAAAGCAAAAATAAAAATGCTTCTAATTTCGCTTTTAAACGTTTCGAAGGTCAATTTATACCACTACAATAAAAGAAATCATTCCTGAGTGATTTTAGAAGCACGTAGCTATATTTCAGAAGTTTCACTTCTCCCGGAAAGAAGAAAATTTGAAGATTGAAGATCTGGATCACAATCACAAGATCCACCTGTTCTTTTACCGGCTATAGCAGCCCCATCAGAAAAAACAGAAAAATCTTGCAGTGAATCCGCTTGCAAGTTTAATAAGTACCGGTAATTTTCAGATTATTTTTAACGAATTGTGTCATTTAACCGTCAATTGTGATATAATGCCATTAAAGGAAGGTGATATTAAAATGAATGATAAGAATATTAGAAGTAAATGTAAAACTGAAACAATCCGACGTAAATTATATCGGCGAATAAACTGGATTAAAAACAATCCAAGAAAAGAAAAATTCTATGGATTTGCTACAGAAGAATTATATCCTGTATATATCACAGGTCATGAATATTTATTATTTAAGTCTAATTACGGTAAAACTTATACTGTGGAACTCTTACAAGAATTTGAATTGCCTGTTCTGTTCTTCACGGCAGAAGATATAAAGAAAATGCGTTTTGATATATAACCGGCATAAAAAAAAGGATATTCTTCTTTCATGGTAGAACAATAAGTAATCATAATACTTCGTGAAGGTGTTAATCACTGATAATTATTTTTGTAACAGGGGGAATATCAAATGTTAAAGAGTGATACATACACAATTCCTGAAGTGGCAAGCATTTTAAAAAAGACTAATAATACGATATATCGTTATATTAAACAGGGTAAATTAAAATGTGATAACATTGTTATATCAGGTAAGAAGGTTGTTAGAATAAAAGAATTAGAATTAGAAAGGTTTTGTAATAAGTATAATATATCACGATATATCAGTAATACATCAGATAGTATAACAGGTGATATATCGGATAGTAACATGTCATTATCGGTTTTTCAGAAAGATTTTTTAGATAAGATTTTCAATGCTGGTATGATAACAAGTGAAAATAAGTTTCTTAAAGAAAGATTAGAAACTGTAATCGAAGAAAATAAAGAATTACAAAATGCTATTAAAGCGTTACCTGACACTGAGGAATATAGCTCTTTAAAAGAGCAGTTAAAAAATATAGAAAAAGAGAATATTGATCTTCTTGCTACGATAGAAGAATTAAAGAAACGATTGCAAGAAGAAGAAAAAAAATCATGGTTAAAAAAGTTATTCTCTTGATTATACCTTGTTTTTTCGCTTTTGCGTCTCCAGGGCAGCTCCAGATGTGCCCGATATCCATTTTTGATATAGTGTAATAAACTCTTACACTGTCTTTATTTGCTTTAAAAACAGTATTTTAATACGTTTTTTGCGGTTGCAGTAATTGTGATATTTACAAGAATTGATGATTGCTATATAATTAGAATAGTGAACTCTAAAATTTCACAATAATTCTAAGATATAAAACTAAAGTGTTACGCGTGTGTTAATTTTATCAAGGTCTATCAAGACCTTTTTATTTTCACGGCAAAAAAAAGGCAGGGGATGAAATCCTGCCGTGTATTATTAAAAAACCAAAAGGTTTTAGAAAGGGCTTAACGTAACGTTTTAGCCGCTAAAGCCATTGAAATAAAATCATTAACTTTTCTTTTTTCATTAGAAGAAGTGATATTCTGTGTTTGTTTGTTATCGAAATGGATCACGATATTTTGATTATTATTTGTCTCTGAATTGCTTCTATTGTTATTATACGTGTTATTAGTCAAACTTCTATTAACTTCTCTTGAACGCCTGACTGCCCCTTGAAGGAAATTCGTCATAAGATCCTCAGAAGATTTACTAATTGCAAGTCTCATATTTTTAACAGCCCATTTTCCTCCTATGTTCTGCATCTCTTTATCTAAGGAAGGATTCCCCCAACCTTCGCGTTCTTCTATATTCTGTGGAATATTCCCATATACTTCATCAGAAGGCATATTACCTGATCCACCTGCTCCCGAATTCATGTAATCCTGCAGTCTCTTTTTTGATTTCTTCTTTCTTTGTTCCTGCTGTTCCTTTATACCCGCTCCTGCTCCTGCTCCTATAGCTCCTGAAGAATAAGTATAATCTCCGATTTGAGCGTTATCTTTTTTATTATTTTTCGAATCACCTGCCGATAACACAGGATTGTTCAAAGTTGAATCACCTGATGAATTTTTAATATCCTGCATTGTGCCTGAATATGTATTTTGAAATCCTTTACTATCGTCACTTTCACTATCACCTGAAGGTCCGCCAGCTCCCCCACTTCCAGAAGAAGAACTGGCATCATTCAACGCCCCTGAAAAATTCTGTAACGCCGTTACAACTTCACCGGTTGCAATAGCTTCATTCTGTTTCAATGTTGCAAGTGCTTGTGACGCTTCAAGTTCTTTTAATTGCAATTGACTCTTTTGATCTTCTATTGTTTTGATCTGCGAATCAAGGTTTTTCTCTTCTTCAAACTTTGCTTGATAATTGTCTATGTGACCGTTAAAAGAACTTGAAAAAGCCTCTTCTGCTGTCTTTAACGGGTTCGCTTCATCACCGAAAAGAAAAGAGGATTTACTGCTTAACGCGTTTTTTTTCGCTTTTAACTCTTCAAGTTCTTTATCGAGTTTTTCTATTTCATCTTTTGTGTCCGAAATAATGCTTTGTTTTTCTTTCTCTTTTTCCTTGAAATCTTTCAATACTTCAGCTTCTAATTTCTTCTTTTCGCTTGCTATGAACTCAGATATTTTAACTTCTTCTATACCTGCATCCTTAAAATATTCTATTTTTTTTGCAAGGGTTGACTCTAACGAATTCAATTCTTTTTTCTTATTCGCTATGAAGTTTTCTGCTGTATCATTATTATTATCCTGCTGTAAATCTGCCGTCTGATTGCTATTCTCCGTTATAATTCTTGTTATTTCAAGTTCTGCAGCCTTCTTTTTCTCTTGAAGTGCTTCCTGTTTCTTCTGATTTTCTTCTAACTTCCTTCCTTCTTCTTCTTTCTGTTTTAATAGCTCTTGATTATGTTTATCAAACACTTCTTGATTTCTTAGATTCATTTCATCTCCTAATTCAGGAGTG
>Ga0116184_10002272_pt1 | contig 17057 bp, 18 predicted proteins | sample AD_JPNNA5_MetaG_FD_89886 | JGI IMG/M metagenome (GOLD analysis project Ga0116184, IMG submission 89886) | Active sludge microbial communities of municipal wastewater-treating anaerobic digesters from Japan - AD_JPNNA5_MetaG | ecosystem: Engineered > Bioreactor > Anaerobic > Digestate | place... | reverse complement strand
GAGCCTTAAATACGACGAAGCGCTCAAGTCGCTGAATACAGGATCCGGTTCGTATTCTATCGCGGCGTGGAAGGAATCCCGTGATTTTTAGAATTTTAATAAACAGGCGGATGACGCCGATTCTTTTAGCTTGCGCGCTGCAGGTAACTGTTGTAGACTAACAAATATGTATAAGGTCCATTTTGAATTTACAAAAAAAAGAGCGATGCGATATATTTCGCATCTTGATTTGATGAGGCTTCTTGCGCGCGCGATGCGCAGAGCCGGCCTGCCGCTGAAATTGAGCGAGGGTTTCAGCCCGCATGTGCGGTTGTCCCTTGCCAGGGCGCTCAAGCTGGGAGCGGAAAGCGATTGCGAGCAGGGCTCTATAGTTTTGAAGGAGTTTGTCAGGACCGACGAGATGAGGCGCCTTTTGCAGGAGCAGCTGCCTGACGGGATCGAGGTCCTCGCCGTACATTTATAGGGCTGTTTAAATTTGAATGCCGGTTAATCCGGCGGAAAGGGATGCAGGGATCATGGCACGGGAGATACTCGTTAACGTTGAACACCAGGAAAAAAGGGTCGTTATCGTCAATGACGGCAGAATAGAGGAATTTTACATCGAACGGCCCGGAGACAAGACGATCGTAGGGAATATCTACAAGGGAACCATAGAAGCCGCGCTTGCGTCCATAAACGGGGCGTTTGTCGAGATGGGCATGGTAAAAAAGGGTTTTTTGTATCTGTCCGAGATCGAATCGGGGTATGAATTTGAAGAGCCGCATTCGCAGCAGCCTCAGCAGGTGCTTAACCAGCGTCGCCATACGCCGGCCAAACTGGCCGGAGGGGTGAAGAAGGGCCAGGAAGTCCTTGTGCAGGTCGTTAAGGAATCTTTCGGGACAAAAGGGCCCAGGTTGTCCTGCCATATCGGCATTCCCGGGCGGTACCTCGTCATCATGCCGCTTGAGAACCAGATCGGCATATCGCGGCGCATTGAGAACGTCGAAGAGCGCAAAAGGCTTCGCCAGATTCTTACCGAGGCGCAGCTGCCAAAGGATATAGGTTTTATCGTCCGCACGGTCTGCCAGGGCAAATCCAAGAACGAGCTTGTCCGCGACGCCAATTACCTTATCAAAACATGGCGCAGAATAGAGAAACAGATCCAGCGTATGCGGCCTCCGGCGCTCGTTTACTCGGAGTTGGACCTGGTGCTGCGCGTCGTTCGCGATTCGTTCTCCGAAGACGTTCATAAGTTGATTGTTGATTCCAAGCCCGAATTCTACCGTATCCATAAATTCATGCGCGAGGCGTTCATGGGCCATATGCGCAGGAAAGTAGAATTCTACCGCGGAAACGATTTGTTCGCGGACAAAGATATAGAACGCCAGATCAATAAGGTGTTCGAGACCAAGGTGTACATGAAGTCCAAGGCCTACATCATCATCGAGCCTACGGAAGGGCTTGTCGTCATAGACGTCAACTCAGGCGGATTCAAAGAGCGCATCGACCAGGAGGACGCGGCGTTCAAGATTAACTGCGAGGCTGCAGTCGAGATTGCGCATCAACTGCGCCTCAGGGACCTCGGCGGCATCATTGTCGTGGATTTTATCGACATGGAGCGCGAGGGCCATCGCAGGGAGGTCTTGAGGGTCCTGCGCAACGCGCTCGACCAGGACAGGGCGAAATACGATATTCTGGGCATATCAAAATTCGGGCTTGTGGAGATGACAAGGGAGCGCGTGCATAATACGGTCCATACCATGGCTTTTCAGGCATGCCCCTATTGTTCCGGCCGGGGTAAGATTAAATCTCCTGTCACAATGTCCATAGCGGTCGTGAAGGAACTTCGCAGGTTCCTCCAGGGCAAGCAGCTAAAACAAGTCGAGGTATCGGTACACCCGGTCGTTGCGGATGAGATAGCAAAAGACAAAGAGATACTTCGCCAGGTCGAGCGCAGGTATCGCGTACGCGTTGTCCTTACCCCCAATTCCGCGCTTAAGATAGAAGACATTGCAATAGCATAATTTGCCCGCTTATAAAGGCAGCACCACCAGGCGAGGAATGTTCGAGCGACTGACGCTGCCTTTATAAGCGGGTATATTATTCTTGGCTTTTTTTCTTGATTTTCGGTTAAAATCGGGTATAATATCACTCTATTCTATGTGCTTGGATGCCATGGGCATCTGGCACGAAACTTATTACCTTTAAGGAGGTTACTAATGTACGCCGTTATAGCAATATCCGGTAAGCAGTTTGTAGTAAAGGAAGGCGATACCATTGAGGTTGACAGGCAGCAGGTGGAAGCAGGCAAATCCATAACCATAAAGGATGTCCTGCTTGTTGCCGATGGGGATAATGTCATTATAGGCCAGCCTGTTGTGGGCCAGGCGTCGGTGCAGGCTGAGGCGCTGGCTCATACCCGCGGCGATAAACTGATCACGTTCAAATACCGCCGCCGGAAATCGTCCCATACGAAAAAGGGCCACCGTCAGGACCTGACAAGGCTCTTGATAAGGAAGATAGCCGCTGGGTAATCAGCCGTCATCCCGGAGACTATAATATCCCATGTTTGTCGATCAGGTGCGGATTGTTGTGAAGGCCGGAAACGGCGGCAACGGCTGCTCAAGCTTCTATCAGGACAGGTTCAATATGCGCGGCTTTCCCGACGGAGGAGACGGCGGCAGGGGCGCTGATATCATCGTCAAGGCAGACCGCAACCTCCGGACGCTCATTGACCTGCAGTACAGGCGGCATTTTATCGGCGCGCACGGCACCCACGGGTCAAGCAAGAATCAGCGGGGCCGAGACGCGGAGCCCGTAGTGATCAGGGTGCCCTGCGGAACCATAATCAGGGACGCCGGAATGGATTGCCTTCTGGGCGAGCTCGATATTGACGGGCAGGAGCTGATTGTCGCCCACGGCGGCAAAGGAGGGCGCGGCAACCAGAACCACCGAGATGCGACCCCTGGCGCAGCCGGTGAGGAAAAAAAGCTGCAGTTTGACCTGAAAGTGCTGGCGGACGCGGGGATTGTGGGCTTTCCCAACGCGGGCAAATCGACGATCGTGTCAAGGATATCGAATGCAAAGCCTAAAATCGCAGCTTACCCGTTCACTACCAAAACGCCGACGCTGGGTATGGTCCTGTCGGATAAAGGGCCGTTTGTGGTTGCCGATATTCCGGGATTGATAGAGGGTTCGTCTGACGGCAAGGGGCTCGGGGACAGGTTTCTGCGCCATATCGAGCGGACTAAGCTGCTGGTCCATGTGATCGACATGTCGGGTTTTGAGGGGCGTGACCCTGTTGAGGACTACCGCGTCATCAACCGTGAATTAAAAAAATACAGTGCCGCTGTGTCAAAAAAACCCCAGATCTTATGCGCGAATAAGATGGATCTCGACGGATCATGGGAGAACCTGAAACGGTTCAGGAAAGCTGTCAGGAAAAAAGTGTATCCCGTTTCAGCGCTGAAAAAAGAAGGGCTGGAGGAGCTCGTTGAAGCAATCGGAAAAAAAATTTGAGCGGATCGTCGTAAAAATAGGCTCAAGCCTTTTCTACGGCGCTGACAGGCGGGTCGATTTCGGCCTTCTTGAGCGTTTATGCGCCGATATAGCCTCGTTATACGCCGAAAAGAAAGAGATTATCATCGTTACCTCGGGCGCGATAGCGCTGGGTATGGAAGCGCTGGGGCTTAAAACCAGGCCTAAAGAACTTGCCACCCTTCAGGCTGCCGCCGCCATCGGACAGAACGAGCTGATGGATGTGTACCGCGCCATATTCAGAAAAAAAGGGCTTCAATGCGGCCAGGTTCTCCTTACCTGGGACGATTTTGCAAACCGCGCTCGGTACCTGATCGCCCGCAATACCCTTGCCAGGTTATTGAAGCTGGGCGTTGTGCCCGTTATTAATGAGAACGACGCAGTATCAATAGACGAGATTAAGTTCGGCGATAATGACCAGCTTTCAGCGCTGGTCGCCAATATAGCCGGTGCGGACCTGCTTGTAATCCTGTCTGACGTGGACGGCCTTCTGGGCCGCGACAAAAAGACCGTTGTCAGGATTGTCACGCAGATCAATGACGGGATTACGGGCCTTGCGTCCGCCACACGGCGCTGCACATCGGTCGGGGGAATGATCACCAAGATAAAGGCCGCCAAGATAACTACGGACGCCGGTATCCCGTGCGTCATCGCAAACGGCCGCGCGCCAAACATTATACGGGCGCTTGCGCATGACCCATGCGCGTGCGGCACGATGTTCGTGCCAAAGCAGGCAGGCCTGAATCATAAACAGCGCTGGCTTGCGTACTCCACGAAACCAAGAGGCAAAATCAGCGTTGATGACGGCGCAAAGGCCGCGCTTTTGAGCAAGAAGAGCCTTTTGTCAGTGGGCATCGACGCCTGCTCAGGTAATTTCAAAGCAGGCGACGTCGTGGAGATCCTCAACAGGGGGGCCGTATTCGCCCGCGGAAGGGTTAATGTAGATTACGGCGATGTGGTTCCGCGCGCGCGGTCGGGCCGCGAGGTGGTCCACTGCGATAACATTGTCATACTTTAACGGTGCGCATATGGCTACGGTAAAACAGCAGGTTCTGGAAATCGCGCAGGCGGCGCAGGAGGCTTTCCGCAACGCAATGAACACCCCTGCCGACATCAAGGACGCGGTGCTTAAGGATATGTCCCGTGCGCTTATCCTGTCGCAGGATACGATCATAAAGGCAAATAAAAAGGACCTGACTAAGGCAAAGTCTCAAAACAGGCCTAAAGCCTTCCTTGAGAGGCTTGTCCTGGATGAAAAGCGCATTTCTCAGATGGCGGATTCGCTTCTGGATATCGCAGCGCTGCATGATCCGGTTGATGAGGTTATGACATCGGTGCGCAGGCCCAACGGCCTATGGATACACAAGGTCCGGGCGTCTATCGGCGTGATTGCGATTATCTATGAGTCGAGGCCGAACGTCACCTCGGATTGCATAGGCCTTTGTTTCAAATCAGGCAATGCGGTGATACTGCGCGGAGGCAGCGAAGCGGTAAATTCAAATACCGCAATTTTCTATGCCCTTCGGGCAGTGCTCAGGCAATACGGCCTGCCGGAGGCGCTGGTATCCATGATCCAGTCGCAGGACCATAAGGCGGTCGCGGAGCTTTTGAAACTCAACGATTATATCGACCTGGTAATGCCGCGCGGAGGAGAGTCCCTCATTAAGACGGTTGTAAAGGCTTCTCGCATACCCGTCATAAAGCATTACAAGGGCATTTGCCACGTTTATGTTGACGAATGGGCTGATCTGAACATGGCGCAGAAGATTTGTTTTAACGCCAAGGTCCAGAGGCCGGGAGTATGCAACGCCATGGAATGTATGCTGGTCCATCGCGATGTCGCCGCGCGCTTTCTGCCCGGGATGATCAAACAGTTCAGCGAGGCCGGCGTCGAGATCAGGGGAGATGAATTTACCAGAAAGATCGGGAAGGACAGGGTCAAAAAGGCAAAAGTATCCGATTACTCGACCGAATTCCTTGACCTGATCCTTTCGGTCAAGGTCGTCAATACCCTGCAGGACGCGATCGCCCATATAAACCGGTTCGGTTCCCACCATTCTGACGCAATCGTGACGGACAATTACCAGTCGTCGCTTGAGTTCATGCGCCGGGTGGACTCAGCCTGCGTGTACACCAACGCCTCGACCCGTTTTACTGACGGCGGACAGTTCGGCATGGGCGCTGAGATCGGTATCTCGACGGATAAATTGCACGCGCGCGGGCCCATGGCCCTGGAGGAGCTCACAACGTACAAATATATGGTATTCGGAAACGGCCAGGTGCGCCAATGAGGCTGGGCATACTCGGAGGGACGTTCAACCCCGTGCATATAGGCCATCTGATCCTCGCTGAAGAGGTAAGGGAGAAACTGAAGCTCGACAGGGTCATATTCGTTCCGACGTACATACCGCCTCACAAGACGTCCAGGCACATAGCCCCGGCAAAGGACAGGTACGCGATGATACGTGCCGCGATCAGGACCAACCCGTTCTTTGAAGTCTCCGATATTGAGATACGGCGCAAAGGGGCCTCGTACACCATAGACACCCTTCGGGAGTTCAAGCGGCTCTTCCCCGGGGACGAAATGTACTTTATCACCGGCTCAGACCTGCTGAATTATCTTGATAAGTGGAGGGACCTCAAGAACGTCATCGAGCTGGTAAAGTTCGTTGTCGCGACGCGCCCCGGGTATCCGCTTGAGAAGATTCCGGCGTATATCAAAACGGTCGCCATACGCGCAGTTGACGTGTCGGCGTATGAGATAAGGCATTGCGTGAAAAAACGCCTGTCGTTCCGGTATCTAGTCCCTGATCCTGTGTTTGAATATATCACAAGGAAGAGGCTTTATCGATGAATATCAAGGTGGCGCCGTCATTGCTGTCGGCGGATTTCAGCAGGCTTGCCAGCGACATCCATCAGGTGGAAAAGGCAGGGGCGGATTTGCTTCACGTGGATATAATGGACGGGCATTTCGTCCCGAACATCACCATCGGCCCTGTCGTGGTCAAGGATATCCGCCGCGTCACTGCCCTGCCGCTTGAGACGCATTTGATGATCGAGAATCCGCAGAAGTTCATAGGGCCCTTTATCAAGGCCGGCAGCTCCATGATCACGGTCCATGTCGAGACGGTAACGGCAGAAACGTTCGGTGCCATCAGGAAGGAAACCTCCGCATCAGGCGTGAAGCTGGGAATATCGCTGAACCCGCCGACGCCGATTGATGCCATAACGCCGTATCTGGAAGCTGCGGATTTCGTGCTTGTTATGTCGGTTAATCCCGGGTTCGGCGGGCAGGATTTTATTCCCGGAGCTGCGGATAAGATCCGCGGTTTGCGCGGCAGATTCTCAAAGGATATAGCCGTTGACGGAGGCATAAACGACAGAACTGCCAGGCTCGTCATCGAGGCGGGCGCCAGTATCCTGGCTGCGGGGTCATATATATTCAGGTCTGACGATTACGGTAAAGCGATAAGGAGCTTACGATGTGCGACGCAGTGACAAAGATCAAATTCGGCACCGACGGATGGCGCGGGGTCATCAGCGATGATTTCACCTTTGCAAACGTCCGGCGGGTAGGTCAGGCGGTATCGGACTATTACCGCGGCAAAAACGCAGGCCAAAGGGTGTCGATCGCCATAGGATACGATTACCGTTTCATGTCCGACCGTTACGCGCATATTATGGCTGAGGTGTTTTCCCATAACGGCATCGATGTCTGGGTGTCCGATCAGGCGATCCCGACTCCGACATTGAGCTATGCGGTCAAGCGGATGGGTTTGACTGCCGGCATCATGATTACCGCAAGCCATAACCCCGGAGAATATAACGGCATCAAGATCAAGACCGCTGAAGGCGGCGCAGCGGGCGCCGATGTGACCGGTGAGGTGGAAAAGTTCCTTGATTTTCCGGCACCGCACGAACACGGGCCGGCCGGATCTATACGAAAAACCGACATGACAGCCGAGTATGTCAGGTTCCTGCGCTCGTACGTTGACATCAAAAGGTTCAAGAAGGCGAAATTCAAGATCCTGGTAGATACCATGCACGGGTCGGGCAAGGATTTTCTCAGCCGCGTGCTTAAAGGCACCGATATTAAACTTGAATACACGCGGCTCGATCATAATCCGTCGTTCGAAGGATTAAGGCCTGAGCCTATCCCCGAGAATCTCGGCGCCACTATCGAGAAGGTCAAAAAGGGCAGGTATGACCTGTGCCTTGTGCTCGACGGCGACGCAGATCGCATCGCCGTGGTCATCGGCGAGGGAGAGTTCATTAGCCCGCAGAAGATACTTGGCCTTTTGATACTGCATCTCGTCCAGGACCGCAGGATGACCGGCGGCGTCGTCAAAACCCTTGTCGGGACAAACCTTATTGATAACATCACCTCGAAGCTCGGTTTGAAGCTATACGAGACCCCCGTCGGGTTCAAATATATCTCAGAGCTCATGATCAACGAGGATATCGTTGTCGGCGGCGAGGAGGCCGGCGGAATGGGGTTCAAGGATTATGTGCCCGAGCGCGACGGTTCGCTCGCGGGACTGCTCCTTATGGAGATGATGGTGATGCGCCGCAAGACAATCACCGGAGTGCTCAAGGACATGGAAAAGGAATTCGGCAGGTATTATTACCTGCGCGAATACATCACCGTCCAGGCGCTTGGATCGTTCAAAATGGAATCGGTCAAGGCGGTCAGGCAGGTCCTTGGAGTTGAAGTCATGAAAGTCAATGATTCCGACGGCGTCAAACTGATCCTCAAAGACGGGGCATGGCTTATGCTGCGCGCCTCCGGCACCGAGCCGATCATACGGATCTATGCCGAGTCAAAATCGCTCAAACGCACGCGCGACATGCTTGCGTTCGGCAGGAGCCTGATCATGAAAAATGCTGTATAATCTGGGTAAATTTCTCTCATTCGTTCTGTTAAAATTATTCTTTGGCTTAAGCGTTTCCGGCAAGGGGTCGGTGCCGGATAGCGGCGGCTTCATACTCGCGACGAACCACGCGAGCAATATCGACCCGCTGGTGATCGGCGTCGCGAGCCCTCAACCGCTTCATTTTATGGCAAAGGCCGAGCTGTTCGGCAACCCTTTTTTCGCTGCGGTTCTAAGAGCGGTAAATGCGTTCCCTGTCAAACGCGGGACCGGCGATATTCAAGCCATACGCGAGGCAATCCGCCGCGTCCGTTCCGGAGGAGGGCTGCTTATCTTCCCTGAAGGCGGCAGGTCTTCCGACGGAAGCATAGGCCGCGGCCATGAAGGGATAGGTTTTTTAGCCGAAAAACTTAACGTGCCGATTGTGCCTGCGTATATCGAAGGAACGGCGCACGTCCTTCCCAAGGGGTCGAGCCGTTTGAGGCCGGGGCGGGTATCGGTGCGTTTTGGAAAAAAAATCTTGTTTGAAAGGAGGATGCCTTATCAGGCTGTCGCTGATAAGATTATGGACGAGATCAGGCAACTGTCATGCGGGTCAAATTAGCCAGGCATACCGGCTTCTGCGCGGGCGTCAAGCGCGCCATCAGCATCACGGAGAAGACGCTTGAGGCGTCAGACGATGCCGTTTACTGCCTGGGCGCGATTATACACAACGCCCAGGTCATGGCACGGCTTCAGTCGCGCAATCTCGTGCAGGTTGATTCCCCGGCAAAGGTGCCAGCGGGTTCTAAGCTAATCCTGCCGTCTCACGGGAGCCCTCACAAAGTCCGCTCGGAGGCTCGCAGGCGCCGTATCCGGCTTATTGACGTCATGTGCCCTTATGTCTCCTCGGTCCACGCGATCTGCTCGCGGATACGCAAGGCAGGCATGAAGGTGGTGATAATCGGAGACAAGGACCATCCTGAAGTGCGCGCGCTCGCGGAGCTGGCGCCCGATGCTTCCATTATCAGCGACATAGGCGGTATCAGGCATAATGCGTTTTGCGCCTGCGATGTCGGCATCATCTCGCAAACGACACAGTCGCGTGAGAAGTTCCTGGCGATGGTAAGCGGTATCCTGGAGAAGAATCCGAAGGTCAGGTCTGTCCACATCTACAACACGATATGTCTCGATACGTCCTGCAGGCAGGAGGAGGTCAGGGATCTGGCTCGTAGCGTCGACCAGCTTCTTGTTATCGGCTCTCGCTCGAGCGCGAACACCAACCGCTTATACAATATCGGCCGCAGGATCAATAGAAGGACGTACCTGGTTGAATCGGCCGCCTCCGGCGTGTTTAACAGGATCGGAAGGCATGGGACAGTGGGCATCATCAGCGGCGCTTCGGCGCCTGACTGGCTGGTGCAGCAGATAGTACGAAAACTTAAGGAGCCGCGGTGAAGACGGCTGATTAAAAACAATGAGGAGGTAACGCAATGTCAGAAGACAGAAACACGATGGAGCAGTTGTACAACGAAAGCATCAGAATGATCAATGAGGGCGCGATCGTCAAAGGGAAGATCGTGTCTTTGAAGCAGAAGGAGGTTCTTGTAGACGTCGGGTTCAAATCCGAAGGCGTGGTCCCGATAACCGAGTTCAAGCCGGAAGAGCTGGTCGTGGGCAAAGAGCTTGATTTTTTCGTCAACTCTATAGAAGACGATTCGGGCATGATATCGCTTTCTCACGAGAAGGCGCGCTGCATGCAGGGATGGGATTCGATCGTGGCGCACTCGGTTTCCGGAGAGCTCATGGACGGCAGGCCGGTCAAGAAGGTCAAGGGCGGGTTTATCGTCGATGTCATGGGCATGGAAGGATTCCTGCCTGCCTCGCTGTCCGCGTTCAAGGGCATGATGGATAAGGATATTCTCGGCCGGACGTTCAAGTTCAAGATCATCAAGATCAACAAACTGCGTTACGGGATCATCCTGTCGCGCCGCGAGGCTATTCAGAAGGAACGCGAAGAGGCGCGTGAAAGGATCTGGAAAGATCTCAAGATCGGCAATATTTATCCTGGAACCGTCAAGGCGATCACCGATTTTGGCGCGTTCATCGACCTGGGCGGTGTAGACGGCCTTTTGCATATCACCGATATGTCGTGGTCGAAGATATCCCACCCGTCCGAGATTGTCGCCGTCGGGGACAGGATCGAGGTTATGCTTTTGAATATGGACCGCGAATCGGGCAAGATATCGCTTGGCCTTAAACAGAGGCTTCCTGATCCGTGGCAGGATATCGGCAATAAATATGTCGTCCGATCGCAGGTCAAGGGCAAGGTCGTAAATATACTGCCCTACGGCGTATTCGTCGAGCTTGAGAAAGGGATCGAGGGGCTGATCCATATTTCCGAGATATCCTGGACAAAGAAGATCAACAATCCGGGAGAGGTTTTTGCCATCGGCGATATGGTAGAGGCGATTGTCCTGACAGTGGACAAGGATGCGCGGAGGATCGCCCTGTCCATCAAACAGATGGAGCAGAACCCCTGGGTAGATGCCGATTCGAAATTCCCGGTCGGCACGCATGTGTCGGGAAAGGTGAAGTCTTTTACCAAATACGGCGTGTTTGTCGAACTTGACTCAAACCTCGAGGGCATGATTCACATCTCGGACCTGTCATGGACAAAGCGTATCGCAAATCCGCAGGACGTGCTAAAAAAGGGCCAGAAGGTGGATGTGGTCATCCTATCGGTAGATTCACAGAATCAGCGAATCGCGCTCGGGTTGAAACAGCTTCAGACCAATCCGTGGCCCGAGATTGCGCAGAAATTCCCGCTGGAGACTGTGCTTGAGACCGAGGTCGTCAGCATCACCGATTTCGGCGTGTTCGTCAAGATCAACGAGGAGCTTGAAGGCCTCGTGTTCACCAATGAGATCGAACAGGACAGGCTCAAGTCGCTCAAGCCTGGTGACAAGGTCCGCGTCAAGATCATAAAGGTCGACGTAGATCAGGGCAAGATCGGCCTATCCGCCAAGCTTTAAAAATGGGGTCCGTCCCCATTTTTTGTTAATAACTCTGCGGATAAAAGGTGGGGACGGACCCCTTTTGTTCAAAAGGTGCGTATGGATATTCAAAAACAGGTCGAGATCATTAAACGCGGCGCTGCGGGGATCGTTTCCGAGGAGGAACTGGTAAAGAAGCTTGAGGCCGCGCAGAAAGAGAATCGCCCGCTGCGTATCAAGGCCGGCTTTGACCCGACAGCCCCCGATATCCATATCGGCCATACGGTGCTTTTGCGGAAGCTGCGCCAATTCCAGGACCTCGGCCATGAGGTCTATTTCCTCATCGGAGACTTTACCGCTCAGATCGGGGACCCGACCGGAAGGTCGGCGATACGCAAGACCTTGAGCAAAGAAGAAGCCAGGGAGAACGCCAGGACCTATCAGATGCAGGTTTCAAAGATACTTGACCTCGATAAGATCAAGGTCGTGTTCAACAGCGACTGGTTCGAGAAAATGTCGGTCGCCCGGTTCCTCGGCCTGACCATGCACACTACAGTGTCGCAGATGGCTCAGCGCGAGGATTTCAAAAAACGGCTTGACAATAACCAGGACGTCTCGCTTCTGGAGTTCATGTATCCGATACTGCAGGGGTACGATTCCGTGTTCCTGCACGCTGACGTAGAGCTAGGCGGCACCGACCAGATATTCAATCTTCTGCAGGGCAGGGAAATGCAGCGCGATTTCGGCCAGGAACCGCAGGTTGTCATCACCATGCCGCTTCTGGAGGGCACTGACGGCGTGAACAAGATGAGCAAGTCTCTGGGCAATTACGTCGCCATCAATGACAGGCCGCAGGACATGTTCGGAAAGCTTATGTCAATCTCCGATGAGCTCATGGTGAAGTATTACACGCTTTTGACCGACGAAAATATAGATGCGGTCAGGGCCATGCATCCGAAGGATGCCAAGGTTAAACTCGCCAAATTGATCATTACGCAGTATTATTCGTCCAACATAGCCGAACAGGCCGCGGAGGAGTTCAGCCGCGTTTTTTCGTCCGGAGAGCTTCCGCAGGACATGCCGGAATTCAGGATTTCAGGTGAAATGCCCATTGTTGATGTCGTGGTTGCCAGCGGCCAGGTCAAGAGCAAAAACGAAGTCCGCAGGCTCATCCAGCAGGGCGGCCTGGTATTTGAAGGGCAAAGGGTGTCGGACGTTAATGCGAAGGTCTCTGCCCCGGGAGTGCTTAAGATAGGGTCGCGCCGTTTCCTCAGGATAATTGCATGATGGATATCATCAGGTCCAGGATTTCACGCCAGGAATTGATAGCAAGGTATCTGACCCATTTTGAAACGGCCAGCAAGGCGGTCATTGACGTGAAACGCGGGATATTGGCGCTTGACGCCGAGCTGCACTCGGACCTTGAGGCCGCTTTGCTCAAGGACGGCTCCGTGCAGGATGACCTCTGGGGCATTAACCTGTATCCGCATAAGGAACGGAAGGATTTCATCGAGTACACGTCCCTGATCAACATCAGGCCTCATCAGGGCAATAAGAGCATGGTTGTCAGTGATCCGGCAGTCCGCGACCGAATATCCAGTGTAATCGACACCCTAATTGACTATGGCGCTTAAATATCACGCGACGCTGACGCCCCAACGGTGGCAGTCATTCGGTTTCACCCGGCAGGTCCTTATGATCGCCAATGAATTGAACCGCGCGGGTGCCTGGCTCGAGAAGTCCGACGTTGAAGAGGCAAAACGCTCGTATGAGCGAGCTATGGAACTGACATATCTGACCATAGGCCTGCAGAAGGATGAAGGGCGCCTGCGGGAGCTTGCGCGGTTCAAGGAGGCCCTCGCCGGCCTCTATATTGACGAGTCGCCAGACGTCCGGGATAACGCGTTGCTGCTTCGCGTGCTCATTATGTTAGACGGCGCCAGCTTCGCGTCGCTAGACCACTCTTGAGAAGGGGGGTATATGGCAAGCCACGATTATGCTGTGCTTCTGGCAGGCGGACAGGGAAGCAGGTTCTGGCCGCAAAGCAGGACGCTTGAGCCAAAGCAGTTTCTGTCCCTTCACCAGGATAAAAGCCTTTTTGAGCAGACTATCCTTCGTATCCTTCCCCTCATGCCCGGCCAGAATATTTTCATAGCCACGTCCGAATTATACCGCAGCCAGATCTGCGAGATCCTTAAACCTTACCGGATACCCCAGGAAAATATCATATACGAGCCTGACGGAAGGAATACCGCGCCCTCGATCGGCGTCTGCGCAGCCCTCATTCACCGCAGGGATCCGCATAGCCGCATCGCAGTTCTTCCGTGCGACCACCTGATAAAAAACAAAAAAAGGTTCCTTCAGTTGCTGCGCAAGGCGCTGGCTCTTTGCGATCGCAATATCGTGATCCTGGGTATCCCGCCGACCAGGCCTGCGACCGGGTACGGGTATATCCAGCGCGGCAAAGGAATGTCAGTCAAACGTTTTACCGAGAAGCCCTGTCTCACAACTGCCAGGAGGTTCGTCTCAAGCGGCGATTATTACTGGAACGGCGGTATTTTTGTTGGGTCCAGCGCCGTGTTCCTCAGGGCGTTCAGGGAGCACCTGCCGCAGATATACCGCCTCTTCCCTGCGATAGGGCGGCCAGCGGATATCTCCGGCGTCTGGAAAAAGATGCCGTCGATATCCTTCGATTACGGCATACTTGAAAAAAACAGAGACCTTATCATGATATCCGCCTCAGGGCTCGGGTGGTCTGACCTCGGCTCATGGCAGGCATGGGACGAGTTGTTGCCCAGGGATAAGCAGGGCAATGTGATGAAGGCGGATGTGGTCAATATAGACAGCAGGAACATAACCGTTGTAGGCTCAAGCCGGCTCATTGCGACCATTGGCCTTGATAACCTCGTCATCGTAGATACGCCCGACGCGCTGCTCGTTACGAGAAAAGACAGGACTGAAGAGGTAAAGAAGGTCGTTGATAGCCTGAAGGCTGCAAGGCGCCAGGAACATTACGTGCATAAAACTGCCAGGCGGCCATGGGGTTCTTATACCGTGCTTGACACGGGAGACGGATTCAAGGTAAAGCAGGTCGAGGTCAAGCCCGGGTGTGCATTGAGCCTGCAGTACCATAAAAAACGCAGCGAGCACTGGGTTGTCGTCGAAGGAACGGCAAAGATCGTCAGGGGGGGGAAGAGTTTTATTTTCGGTGCTAACGAGAGCACTTACATTCCCGTCGGCTGCAAGCACAGGCTTTGTAATCCGTCAAAAAACCAGGTATTGAAGATTATCGAAGTGCAGGCAGGAAGGTATCTCGAGGAAGACGATATCGTGCGGTTGAAGGACGATTTCGGCAGGAAGTAAACCCGTTAACATATTTATAAGGAGCGCTACAATGCAAAAGGCAGCTGTGATAGGCGCAGGATACGTCGGCCTTGTCACCGCAACATGCCTCGCTGAATTGGGGCACAGGGTCATATGCGTTGACAACGACCGGAAAAAGCTTCAGGGCTTGAAAAAAGGGCGTATTCCCATTTTTGAACCCGGGCTGACTGAGCTGGTGCATAGGAACCAGAAGGCTAAACGGCTGGTTTTTTCGAGCAGTATCGCGGATGCGACAAAAGGGTCGCAGGTCATCTTTATCTGCGTCAACACCCCGCCGCTTCCCGACGGCGGCGCAGACCTGTCCATGGTAGAGCGTGTCGCCTCGGAGATCGGCCGCGCCATGAATGAGTACAAGGTCATTGTCGGCAAGAGCACGGTGCCCGCGGAGACCCATGAGAAGATCAAGAGGACCGTCCGCATGATCACCAAGGGCAAGGGCGACTTTGACGTTGCCTCAAACCCCGAGTTCCTGCGCGAGGGACATGCGGTGGAGGATACGCTGCATCCGGACCGTATTGTCGTGGGAGTCGAAAGCAAGCGCGCGGAAAAGATCATGCGGGACCTGTACCGGCCCATCAAGGCTCCGCTTCTGGTTACGAACATCACGACCGCAGAGATCATCAAGCACGCGTGCAATTCGTTCCTCTCGACAAAAATCTCATACATAAACGCGGTCGCCAATATCTGCGAGCGCGTCAACGCTGACGTGGAGAAGGTTGCCGAAGGCATGGGATTCGACAGGAGGATCTCCAGGCATTTCCTCAATGCCGGAGCCGGTTTCGGCGGCAACTGTTTCCCCAAGGACCTTGACGCGTTTATACATCTGGCTGAAACGAAGGGTTACAATTTTGAGCTCCTCAAGGCAGTCCGGAAGATTAATCACGACCAGAAAAAGCTTATACTTAAAAAAATAGCAGACGCTTTGTGGATCATAAAGGGAAAGACGATAGCGGTTCTCGGATTGAGCTTCAAGGCATTGACAGACGATATCCGCAATTCAATAGCAATCGATATGGTCAATCTGCTCAGGGACGAAGGCGCCAGGATACGCGCCTATGATCCTCAGGCGCTTGAAAAGGCAAAGCAGTCGCTTAAGGGCGTTACCCTGTGCAAAGACGCCTATGATGCCTGCAGGGGCGCCGACTGCTGCCTGGTCATGACCGAATGGGACGAGTTCAGAAAACTCGATATCGCTAAACTAAAGAAGCATCTCCGCCAGCCCGTAGTGATAGATGCAAGGAACATCTATGACCCGCGGACGATGGTTGACGCGGGGTTCGTTTACAAGTGCATCGGAAGGGGAAGCGCGTTTGCATGAGGGTTTATCCATGAATATACTCTTGACCGGTGGGGCAGGGTTTCTGGGGTCGCATCTCTGCCGCAGGTTTCTGGCAGACGGCAATCGCGTTATCTGCGTTGACAATTTTATCACCGGAAGCTATGACAATATCCGGGACCTTCAAAGAGATACGCGCTTCAGGCTGATCAGGCACGATATAACCAAGACGTTGTTCGTGCCGGGCAGGATAGACTGGGTTATGCATTTCGCATCGCCTGCGTCGCCCAAGGATTATCTGATGCATCCCATCAAGACGGTCAAGGTCGGGACCCTCGGCACGCATACTTGCCTCGGGATCGCGAGGGAAAAGAAGGCGAAATTCTTTCTTGCCTCGACGTCCGAGGTGTACGGCGATCCCCAGGTTAATCCGCAGCCGGAGTCTTACTGGGGTCACGTGAACCCGATCGGCGAGCGGTCATGTTACGACGAATCCAAGCGCGCGGCAGAGGCCATGACGTTCGCATACTGGAGGGAGCACGGGATCGATATCAGGGTCATCCGCATATTCAACACCTACGGCCCGCGCATGCGCTTCGACGACGGAAGGGTTATTTCGAATTTCGTCTATCAGGCGCTCACCGGCAAGGACATTACCGTGTACGGCAAGGGTTCGTATACCCGCTCGTTCTGCTACGTTGACGATCTCGTTGAGGGTATATGCCGCTTTATGAAAGTGAAGCATACCGGGCCGTTGAACCTGGGCACCACATACGAGTTTACGGTGCTTGAGCTTGCCAGGAAAGTCATCAAACTTACGGGCTCAAAATCCAGGATCGTGTACCTGCCTCTTCCCAAGGATGACCCGAAGCAAAGAAGGCCGGATCTTTCAATGGCCAGGAAACTGCTTAAATGGGAGCCAAAGGTCAGCCTCGATGAGGGGTTGAAAAGGACCATTAACTGGTTCAGGGAAGAGATAGATTCCCGCAAGGTCCGTACAACTCCTGTTCAGTAGCATATCCCTAGTCTGCGGTG
>Ga0116184_10002269_pt1 | contig 17062 bp, 11 predicted proteins | sample AD_JPNNA5_MetaG_FD_89886 | JGI IMG/M metagenome (GOLD analysis project Ga0116184, IMG submission 89886) | Active sludge microbial communities of municipal wastewater-treating anaerobic digesters from Japan - AD_JPNNA5_MetaG | ecosystem: Engineered > Bioreactor > Anaerobic > Digestate | place... | reverse complement strand
TCCTTGATATTGTCATGCCGGATATGGACGGCTATGCCGTGGGCATCCTGCTGCGCCGGGACCAGGCGACAAAAAACACCCCGATCATATTCATGACCGGCAAAGAGCTTGAATTCTCCGGCATGATCAAGCAGGCCAGGGAGCTGGGCAGATGCGATTGCATCAACAAGCCCTGCACCTTTGAAGAACTTCTGCAAAAAGTCAAAGATGCGCTTGGATGACCGGACAGTAACCGCGTAGTAGATGATTCCCTCGTAATATTCCTACCACACGACCCATCCTGTAAAATATGTTAAAATCTGCATAATAATGTAAAAATAAGACATTTTTAGAATTAAAAGTTATTTAATTGCCTTTTTATGAAATTTTTATGAATTTTATGTTAATTATAGCAAAAATATGCTTGACAATTTTTTGGTTTTATATATAATTAAATCCATATGAATGACCTCATGACAATCGATGACCTTGCAGGGTATCTGCGCGTAAGCCGCAGGACCATTTACGACTGGTTGAAACACAACAAGATCCCGGCGCTCAAGCTCGTCGGGCAATGGCGTTTTCGCAAAGAGAAGATTGATTTGTGGATCGAACAGCAATCACACGCGTCATGATCATTCTACGGCGGAGGAATAATGTATTTTAAAAAGCTGGAGATCGTCGGATTCAAGTCGTTCATGGACAAGACGGTGCTTGATTTTGAGCCCGGCATCACCGCGGTCGTGGGCCCCAACGGCTGCGGGAAATGCCTGCATTACGATTCACTCGTCACGCTCGATAACGGTATCCGGGTTAAGATCGGTACGCTGGTCGATCAGGCCCTGGCGCAGTCCTCTGACGTCAGAGAACTCGATGACGGCGTCATGACAGGGGATAATCCGGCAGGCATTCGTGTGCTTTCGATGAATCCTCACACCATGGCTCTCGAGCCGCAACCGGTGTATTCGTTCATCAAGCGCAGAGCCCCTGATTATCTTTTGTCAGTGACCACGCGATCAGGCAGAAACGTAGTGACCACGCATTACCACCCGTTCTTCAGTATTAAAGACGGGCAGGTATTTGCATTGAAGGCAGAAGACTTGAGAGCGGGTATTTCTATCGCATGCCCGCGGGTTATCAGCCCGGTGAACCCATGTGACACGATCGATAATTTCCGGATACTCAAGCGCTTTCAGAGAAAAGACCTGATGTATATCCCGTTCTCGGCGAATCTTGAGCGGTTCCTCGAGCGGAACAACACCCAGGCAAAGCATACTGCGTATGCATCATGCGTCAAGTCAACGACGGCGGAACAGGCAGTCAATACGGTGGATTTTTGCTCAATGCTGGAGGATATCGGCTGCGGACAGATCCCTGAATTTGTCGATAGCTTGAAATCGCGCAGTTCCGGACGGATCCGCCTTCCGGGACGTGTGAACCGGCCTGTTGCGCGTTTTCTGGGGTATCTTCTTGCTGAAGGCAGGACGACAAAAGAAAACCAGGTGTGGTTTGTCAATGAAGACCGGGCAATAATCAAGGACTATATTGAATGCGCGCAAGAAGCGTTCGCAGCCGAAGCAAAAGAGTTCCATTACAAAGAATCCGCTTCCGATGTTATCATTTTTTCTCACGCATTGTGCCAGTATCTTGAGAAGGCGTTCGGCATTGGGATCGACAGTCGTTCAAGCGAAAAGAAAATTCCGGAGTTGATACAGCATGCCGGTCTCGAGGCTACAGGTGAATTCCTCTCAGCGTTGTTCGAGGGAGATGCGTATATCAGGACTGACGTGGGACCTGCACGGGGGAACAAAACGGCATATATCGAGTATGCATCGGCATCGCATGACCTTGCAACCGGTGTCAGAAGTTTATTGTTGAAGCTCGGCGTCCAGTCGGTCATACGCAAGAAGATCAAATATGCTTCCAATACGGCGAATAAAACCAGGCGGCCGTATTATTCCGTATATATTTACGGAATGGATAATGTAAAGAATCTGGCCCGTTGTCTGCGTTTTGTCGGGGTGAAAGCGGGCGATCTGGGCCGGATCAAAAACATGGATGCCAAAGCGAACCCTAACTTTGATCTTATTCCGGGCGTTAACGGGTTATTTAAGGAACTGGTGCAGTTGTCCGGCGTGTCCGTTAAAAAGCTGAGAATGTATTCCCCGAAACTTGCCTCGTATTATGAAAACCGCTGCCTGCCATCGCGGCAGGGCCTGTCCGAGGCGCTGCATATTATTACCGAATACGCGGAGTTGACCGGCCTTGCGCGCTGCATTCATGATTATCTTAAGCAACTGACCGTTTCTCAGATCTATTGGGACGAGGTTGTTTCTATCCGGAAAGTCGCGCGGCCCGAATGGGTGTATGACCTTTCCATACCGGTGAACCATAATTTTGTCGCGCAGGATATCATCGTTCATAACAGCAATATCTTCGACTCGATCCGGTGGGTGCTCGGTGAGCAGTCGGTGAAGTCCCTGCGCGGCATGCAGATGGAGGACGTGATCTTCAACGGCACCGATACCAAGCAGGCGCTGGGCATGGCGGAGGTGAGCCTTACCTTCGATAACAAAGCGCGGTTCTTCTCATATGACCATGACGAGGTCATGATCACCCGCAGGATCTTCAGGTCCGGCGACAGCGAATATCTGCTTAACCGTTCGCAGGTCAGGCTCAAGGACATACTCGACCTGTTGATGGGCACGGGCATCGGCGCGGAAAGCTATTCGATCATCGCGCAGGGCAAGATCGACCTTGTCTTGAGTTCCAAACCGGAAGAACGGCGCCAGGTCTTCGATGAAGCCAGCGGCATTACCAAATACAAGGCGCAGAAGCGCGAGGCGCTCCGCCGGCTTGAGGAAACCGAACAGAACCTGCTTCGCGTCAACGACATCATCGCCGAGGTCAAGCGGTCTATCGGGTATCTCGAGCGCCAGGCGAACAAGGCGCGCAGGTACCAGGCCGCGTTCGAGGAGCTCAAGAAGAAAGAACTGTCCCTTGCCGCAGTGCAGAAGAATAACCTGGCAAAGGAGAAGGCCGCGTTCCTCGATCAGATAGAGGGGTTGAAACAGCGGGAAGACGCGATTGCCCTGACGATCAGCGAAGCGGAGATGAAGCTGTCTTTGCGCAACGAGGAGCTGAAGGGGTATGAAGAGAAGATCTCCACGGTCAAGAACGACCTGGTGAATCTGGAGAACACGATTTCTCACGACAGACAGCATATAGAGTTCAACGGGGAGCGTATCAAAGAGCTCGATTCGTCAAAGCAGTATCTCGAATCCCAGATAACCCAGACCAGGGAACGGTTGATCCAGGACACTGAAAAATTAAGCAGGCTGCGCCAGGAATTCTCGATCATCACCAGGAGCATTGAAGACAAAACGGTGAGCCTCCGGGGCAACGAAGAGCAGTTGAACGCGGTCGTCGCTGCCATCAAGGCGGCGACGGATAACATCGCCATGGCAAAAAAGAACATCATGGACCTGGCGGTGCGGGTGTCCCAGGCAAAGAACGAGCTCTCGAGCCTGACGTCGAAGGAGCAGGTTCTGATCGCGCGGACGAGGCGGCTCGAACTTGAAAAGGCGAAGATCTCGGAAGAAAAGAACCAGTTCGAATCGTCCCTCGCCCAGATATTCGGCGAGGTATCCCAGCTCGAATCCGAATACGCCGCCTTGAGCAGCAGCCTTTCTGCGCTGAAGGGCGAGCTTGACGCCGAGAACGCGTCGCTTCTCTCGATCAATCAGGAACTGGAGAATATGGAGCGACAGCGCCACGCGCTTGAATCCCAGAAGGAGTTTCTCCAGCGGCTGCAGAACCAGTATGACGGCATCAGCGAGTCGATGAACGCGACCATCTACCTCGATAAGGCGCCGAGCGAGCGGATCACGGGCCTGGTGGTCAAGATCAGGGACGATGCTCCGGCGCAGGAACTGCCCGCGGATGCGGCGCAGGGGTACCGCATAGCCGGGGAAGCAAAACCGATCGATCTTGACGCGCAGAAGGTGATGGAGAAAATACGGGCCGCAGAAGAGCGGATCGCGGTGCTCAAGAACGACAAGCTTGCGAAGGAAGGCAGGATCCAGGATCTGAACAACCGGGTCGCGGACCTGATCAAACAGGTCCAGGACAAGGAAGTCGCGCTTTCCAGCAAAAAGACCGTTCAGCAGAGCGTGCAAGAACAATTCGACAAGATCAGCGAGGAGGCCCAGATCATCGTCATGGAACTCGGCGATGCCGGCCAGGAGATGGCGGTGCTTGCCCAGTCATTGAGCGGACTGCATACGGATATCGCCAATCTTGAAAAAGAGCATAAGGCGTGGGAGGCATCGATTCATGACGCCCAGGAGCATATCAACCTGAACAACCGGATCAAGGAAGAGGTGCTGGTTGTCATCGCGCAGGTAAAGACCGAACTGGAGAATCTGGTGAAGCGCCGTGCCGCTGACGAGGCCGAGCTTAAAGCGCTTGAAGAAATATGCATCCAGGACGAGGCGGAGATCGCCCAGATGGCGGCGCGCCTGCAGGAGATGTCGGTCAAGCAGGAAACCTTTACCGTTGAGATCGGCGAATTGCATAAGAAGATCGCGCAGACCGAAGCCGATATGCAGGTTCTCAAGGCGTCGCTTATCGATGCGCAGGCCCAGTCCCAGGCGGTTGTGGCCGGCATTTCAGAGATCGAGGCGGAGATCGGCGAGAAACGCAAGGAATCCGATGCGCTGAAGGATAAGCTCTATGAAGTGCAGATGGATGCCAAGGACCTCGAGTTCAAGTACCAGAGCATCAGGCAGAAGCTTCTGCAGTCGTATAAGATCGACCTGGACACCGAGGACCTTGCCGTGTTGATCACGGGCAGCCAGCAGGCTCCGGATGCCGGGCAGCCTGCAGAGCCCGCGGCTGAAAAATCCGAGGTTCCCGCTCCAGCGCCAGAGATCAAGCCTGCGTTCAGCATTGAAGGATTGGACGAGAACGCGTTGAACGAAGAGGTTGCCAGGCTCAAGGATAAATTAAGCTCGTACGGCACGGTGAACCTCGTTGCCATCGAAGAATATGACGAGCTCAAGAAACGGTATGATTTCCTGACCCAGCAGCAGGCGGACCTGGTCACTGCCAAGGAGTCCTTGCAGGATGCGATACAGAAGATCAACCGTACGACGAAAAAGATGTTCCTGGAGACGTTCGAGCGCGTTCGCGAGGAGTTCAGGAACTATTTCCGGGCCCTGTTCAACGGCGGTGACGCCCAGGTATATCTCATCGACGAACAGGACCCGCTCGAATCAGGCATCGAGATCATCTGCCGGCCTCCGGGAAAAAAGCTGCAGAACGTATTGCTGCTTTCAGGCGGGGAAAAATCCATGGCCGCGATCGCGCTTATCTTCGCGATCTTCAAGGTGAAACCCTCGCCGTTCTGCATCCTTGATGAAATCGACGCCGCTCTTGACGAAGCGAATGTGGACCGTTTCGGCAGGATACTGCAGGAATTCAGCCAGACATCGCAGTTCATCGTCATCACCCATAATAAGAAGACGATCGCCAATGCCGACGTCATGTACGGCATTACCATGCAGGAATCAGGCGTCTCGAAGATAGTTTCCGTGAAGTTCGGGGAGAAAAAGGTTGGCCAGGAACCGGCTGCGCCTGCGAGCCCCGAGCCCGAAGCAGTCCCTGCGTAAAAAATGGGGTCAGGCACGAATTAAATCGACTACATAAGTATGTTGTTTAATTCGTGCCTGACCCCATTTTAAGCGCAGGTGGTATTCTTGCCTTTTTTCTTCGCTTCGTACAGGGCTTTGTCCGAGTAGGAGATCAATTCCGCTGTCGAGTTTGCGTTCTCAGGGAAGGTCGCAACACCGATGCTGACCGTGAGGATTTTATTGGGCAGGACTTCCTGGTTGAGAAACGGAGTTCTGGCTATGTTCTCCCGCATGCGCTCGGCGATCATAACAGCTTCATTTTTATCGGTGTAGGGGAGTATGACCGCGAATTCCTCGCCCCCGTATCTGCACACATAATCCATTTTCCGGGAATGATTCTTAAGGAGCGTAGCCATGTCCTTGAGGATCCTGTCTCCGTTCTGGTGGCCGAGCGTATCGTTGTAAACCTTGAAATCGTCTATGTCGAGCATGATCAGGCTCAAAGGGTTCGACGTCGCCCGTGCTTTTTCGAGCTCCATGGCCAGCAGATGCTGAAAATACCCATGGTTCCACAGTTCGGTCAGTGAATCCTGATGGGTGCTGATGACGGTTTTTTCGTACAATTGGGAGTTTTCGATCGCCAGCCCCGCCTGGTTCGATAACATGATGAGCATGCGCAGGTCGTCTTTGGTGATCGGTTTTTTCGTGATGAAGTTGTCGGCAAGGATTATCCCGTTGACTTTGTCCTTCGCTTTTAACGGCACGATGACAAGTTCCTCGGATTTGAGCATCTTGATGACCGCGTCATTGCTGTAGTGGCCGATTGTCTCCTTGGTCAGGTGGAGCGGCATGCCTTCAAGCACTACAATGGAGAAAAGGTTGTCCTTATGATCCTGCAGGGGTATCTTGAACCGCTGGACCTGGCGGTTAAAGGGGGATTGCTGGATGTGGCTAGAGACCTTATAGGCGTTTATCAGGTCATCCATGTCCATTTTTTCCTGCTCGACGTATTTCCAGACACGGTTGGCGTCTTCGCCTGTTTCCGGCCCGATGGCCATTTTCCCCTCAACAATGCCTTCCCTTTCGTTCACCAAAAAAAGCATAGCCCGGTTGAACCCAAGTCCGATATGCGCTGTGACCCCGGTGAGGATGATATAAAGGATCTCATCCAGCTTCAGGGTGGTGCGCATTGCATTGGAGATTTCGTAGAGGATTGCCAGCTCGGATTTGGTGCGTTCGAGCTCCTGCTTGATTGAGGAGAGTTCTTCCATAGATATTACTTTATAGCATATTTGCGCTACCGTGTCAACCCATAGTGAACGACAGGTGCCGGCTGCGATATGTGTGAGATTTACGTAATCGAAGAGTCTATTGTTACGAGGCCGCATGGGCCTTGGAAAGGGGGTATAATTCGGTTGACACTTCCATGCGGGTATCATATAATAATTCTCTAATTTCCAATGCTTTTTAACCCTTTACGGAGGCGCATATGGCACTCGAAAAGAAGGAATCCCATAAGGAATCTCAGAAAGAGGCTCCGGCCAGGGATATGTTAAAGGACACTGCCAAAGACAGCTCTGAACGGCAGAAAGCGCTTGATCTTGCCCTGTCGCACATCGAAAAACAGTTTGGCAAAGGCTCGATCATGAAGCTGGGGCAAAAGGTGAAGGTCGATGTGGAGGTTATTCCGACCGGGTCCCTTACCCTTGATTACGCCCTTGGCACCGGAGGACTGCCCCGCGGCAGGGTCGTTGAGATCTTTGGGCCCGAGGCATCTGGAAAGACCACGTTGACCCTTACCGCGATCAGGGAAATGCAGAAGAGAGGCGGGGTCGCCGCGTTCATTGACGCGGAGCACGCCTTTGACGCCACCTATGCCAAAAAGATCGGTTTGAACCTCGATGAACTGCTTATTTCACAGCCGGATACAGGCGAACAGGCGCTCGAGATCGCCGAAACCCTGGTTAGGTCGAATGCAGTCGATCTGATCGTGGTGGATTCGGTTGCCGCGTTAACCCCGCGAGCAGAGATTGAAGGGGAGATGGGCGATTCGCATGTGGGCCTGCAGGCGCGGCTAATGTCGCAGGCTTTGCGCAAGCTGACTGCGGCAATATCCAAATCGCGTGCATGCGTAATTTTTATAAACCAGCTGCGCGAGAAGATCGGCGTAATGTTCGGCAACCCTGAGACGACCCCCGGAGGCAGGGCGCTCAAATTTTATTCCTCGGTGCGGCTTGACGTGCGCAGGATCGCATCACTTAAATCGGGGGATGCTGTGATCGGGGGTCACGTCCGCGTCAGGGTGGTCAAGAACAAAGTCGCCCCTCCGTTCCGCGAGGCGGAATTCGATATCCTTCATGACCAGGGCATCAACAAGGCAGGAAGCATTATAGACGCCGGATTGAACCTGGAAGTCGTCCAGAAGTCGGGGACATGGCTGTCGTTCAACAATGAAAAAATAGGTCAGGGCAGGGAGGCAGCGATTACCGCGCTGCGCGAGAATCCCAAGCTGGCCGACGAAATAGAGAAAGAGATCAGAAAAAAGATCGTTGCCGGAATTTAATACGGGGTGATGCCATGAAGACAACAAGGATAATATTCTGGTTCGTTCTATCTTCGGTTGTATGTCCGTTATTCCCTGCGGCTTGCAGGGCTCAGGCCGGCCAGGACTCTCTGGCGGCGCTTGACCAGGCCACGGTATCGGTCGCTCAAAAAACCGGCCATGCCGTCGTCTCCATATCGGCCGAGCACGTGACCAGGATACCGGCGGCTCGAAGATATTATTTCTACGGCCCTGGCGCAGACGACGACATGTTGCGCAGGTTCTTCGATGATTACTTCGGATCCGTTCCGCAGAGGGAGTTCCGCCGCAGCGGCCTTGGTTCCGGCGTCATCATCGACGCGCAGGGATACATCCTTACCAACCAGCATGTGGTCGAGGGAGCCGACAAGCTGACTGTTATCCTGCCTGACGGCAGGCAGTTCTCAGGCGAGGTCAAAGGCGCTGATACGCGCGCAGACCTTGCGGTCATCAAGATTGACGCTTCGAATTTGCCTGTTGCCCGGCTCGGGGATTCAGATACATTGAAGATCGGGCAGTGGGTCATGGCCATAGGAAATCCGTTCGGGTTCGCGATGCAGAATCCTGAACCGACGGTTACTGTCGGAGTGGTGAGCGCCCTTCACCGCACTCTCGGCAATGCGCTGGCAGCGGACCGGGATTATAACGACCTGATCCAGACCGACGCGGCGATCAACCCCGGGAATTCAGGCGGGCCGCTCGTTGACCTGCAAGGCAACGTGGTCGGCATCAATGTTGCTATTTTTTCCACTACCGGAGGCAATCAGGGGATAGGGTTTGCCATTCCCGTCAACAGCGCCAAGCGCATCATATCGAGGCTGATCCAGGGCAAGAAGATAGAATACGGCTGGCTTGGCGTCAGCATTCAGGAACTGACCGGAGACCTGGCCAGGTATTTCGGCCTCGGGGCGGATCAGAAAGGCGTTCTGGTCGCAGAGGTCCTTGCCGGCGGTCCGGCTGACAAAGGCGGCATGAAGGACGGCGACATCATTCTGACCTTCGGCAATCAGCCGGTCAAGGACGTTAAATCCTTATTGCAGATGGTCGGCCGCAGCGAGGTAGGCAAGAAAGTCCCGATCGTTGTTTTCCGCGATAAAAGATCCCTGGCACTGACGGTTGAGATCGGCATGCGGTCAGTCGAGTCTTCCGAAGAAACGCCTGCGGTGAAGCAATCTGCGGACGTGACTGGCGCCTGGCGGGGCATGAGGGTCAGGGAAGATAGGGAAGGGCTTGTCATCGTTTCAGTCGAACCGAATAGCCCTGCTGACGCTGCCGGGATCACGCCCGGCGATGTGATACGGCAGATCAACCGCGTTCCCGTTTCCACGATCGCCGAATACGAGAAGGCAACGCGGAATCTGCACGGAGACGTGCTGGTCGGCGTGTCACGGGGTTATGTTATCCTCAAAGAGAAGACCGATAAAGCGAAGTAGCCCTGGCGGGCTCGAGGAAAAGGCTCGGGAATACGCCTTTCTGCTTCTTAAATTCAGGTTAAGGTCCGAGCAGGAGCTTCGCAGCCGCATGAAACGGAAAAAATTCCCTGCCGGGGTCATCGATGCTACCGTGCGGTTCCTCAAGGAAAAGCAATTTCTCGATGACGGCCGTTTCAGCCGGGCCTGGATCGACAGCAGGCTCAAGCGTTCTATCGGACTGCGCAGGGTAAAGAACGAACTGCGGCTGAAAGGCATACCCTCCGCTCTGGCCGAGGCGTCGGCAGCAGCAGTTACCGAGGGGTACGACGAAAACGAAATTGTGCAAGGCCTGATCAGCCGCAAGACCGCCACTATGAAAGGCATTGACCGGCAGAAAATGAAACAAAGGATCTATGCGTTCCTTGTCCGCAGAGGGTTCTCTGCGGATGCGATCATGGATAATCTTAACAAGACATTCAGAGATGAAAGCTGACGTACTGCGGGATAAGTATCTGCAATTCTTCAAGTCCAAGGGCCATAAGGTCGCGGAAAGCGATTCGCTGGTGCCCAAGGACGATCCGACTGTCCTCTTTACGCCGGCTGGCATGAACCAGTTCAAGAAGCAGTTCCTGGGCATCATCACGGATTTTACACGCGCCACCAGCTCACAGCGCTGCCTGCGCACCGACGACCTCGATAAGGTCGGCAAAACCGACTGCCACCACACGTTTTTCGAGATGCTCGGCAATTTCTCTTTCGGGGACTATTTCAAGAAAGAGGCGATCGCCTGGGCGTGGGAGTTCCTGACTATGGAATTGCGGATCTCGCCCGACAAATTATGGGTGTCCGTGTATAAGGATGACGACGAGGCGTATGACATCTGGAAGAACGATATCAAATTCCCTGAGCAAAAGATCGTCAGGTTAGGCGATCATGAAAATTTCTGGCCAGCGGACGCCAAGGAAAAAGGCCCCAACGGCCCCTGCGGCCCGTGCTCGGAGATATTCATAGACCTCGGCCCTTCGGCCGGATGCAAGAAACCGGATTGCTCTCCCGCGTGCTCATGCGGCAGGTTCATAGAGATATGGAACCTGGTGTTCACGCAGTTCAACCGCAAGGAAGGCGGGATACTTGAGCCCCTGCCGCAGAAGAACATCGATACGGGCATGGGCCTGGAACGGATCACCGCAGTCATGCAGGGCGTCACGAATAATTTCGAGACCGACCTGTTCCAGCCGCTGATCAGGGAGATCGTTTCCTCCGCCGACATCAAACAATCGCACAATCAGGCTGACCTGAATGCGGTCGCCGATCATGTCCGGGCTGCCGTATTCTCGATCTTTGACGGGATCCTTCCGTCCAATGAAGCAAGGGGGTACGTGGTCCGCAAGATCATTCGCAAGGCCATTCTGCATTTGCGCAGCCTCGGCAACAAAAAGCCCTTTCTGTACAGGCTGGTCCCGGTGCTGGCCCGGATTATGGAAAAACCTTATCCGGAACTGACGGCTCGCCGGGAAAACATCGCCGAGATTATCCTTTCGGAAGAAAAAAATTTTATCGCGACGCTCGATTCCAGCGATGCCGTGCTCAAAGAGAAATACGCCGGCTTCTCAAAAGCGTCCGATCCTGAGGAAAGCGGCAGGGTGGCGTTCCGGCTTTACGATACCCACGGCATTCCGCTCGATCTGACAAGGGACTGGCTTGCTGACAGAGGGATACCGTTCTCTCAGGAATCGTTCGATCGCGAGCTTGAGAAACAGAAAGAACGTTCCAAATCCCAGAGCACAATGCAGGGAGACGTGTTCAGCATGAAGGAAACGCATCTGAAGGATGTTGCCGCGACCGGGTTCATCGGCTATGACAGTTTTACGGGAAAGGCGACGATCGTCAAAATCATCAGTGGCGGCAGGGACGTTTCGCAAATTCTTCCCGGCGATGAGGCAAAGATCGTCCTGGATGCCACACCGTTCTATGCCGAATCAGGAGGACAGGTCGGAGATACCGGCGTGATCAAGACTCCGGAAGCGGTTTTTGAGGTTGTTGACACCCAGAAATTTGAAAAGGTCTTTTTGCACATCGGCAGGGTAAGGGAAGGGACTATCAGGACCGGGGACAGCGCTGAAGTCTCGGTGGACCGTGAGCGGAGGCTCTCGATCGCGCGCAATCATACGGCAACGCATCTTCTTCAGGCGGCGCTCCGTAAAGTCCTCGGTAACCATGTGCAGCAACAGGGTTCGTGGGTCGGGGCTGACCGGCTGCGTTTTGATTTCACGCATTTCAGCGGGATCAAGGACCGGGAGCTTGACCGCGTCGAGGAGCTTGTGAACGGTTATGTCATCGCCGATCTGCCCGTGTCAAAGCGCGAGATGACCCTGCAGGAGGCGCGCGAGCAGGGCGCGCTTGCGTTCTTCGCTGAGAAATACGAAGACAAAGTCCGCGTCGTGTCAGTCGAGGGTGTATCGAAGGAATTCTGCGGCGGCACCCACCTTGACCGGACAGGTTCCATCGGGCTTTTCAAGATACTCAACGAAAGCTCGGTTGCCAGCGGTGTTCGAAGGATAGAGGCCGCTACCGGCTCTGCCGCATACAGGCTCATGAAGGAGGAACAGGAGGCGGTGCGGAGCGTATCGCGGGCGCTTCGGGCTCCAGCCGACAAGATCGCCGTCGAGATAGAGAAGCGGCTCAAAATCATCAAGGATCTGGAAAAACAGCTTTCAAACCAGCGCCTGCAGGCTGTAAGCGCCGGCATCGATCAGATTATCGCAAAGGCCGCCGTTATCAAGGGCGTTAAGGTCATTATGGAGCGCCTGCAGGGAGCAGATATGGATATATTGCGCAGGGCGGCGGATCTCATCAGGCAGAAAGAGCAGAAGGTCTTTATCGCGCTCGGATCAGGAGAAGAAGGAAAAGCATGCCTTATCGCGGCGACCGATGTGGCTTCGATTGACGCAGGCGCGATCATCAAACAGGTTTCAGCCGAGATCGGCGGTTCCGGCGGCGGAAGGAAGGATTTCGCGCAGGCGGGCGGCACCAGGCCCGAAAAGATCGAGGCGGCGTTTGAAAAAATGAAGTCGCTCCTTAAAGAGGCAATCGCTTAGTCAAGGGGTTTGCATGAAAATCATCAGGTCTAATTCCGTAAAACAGCTTGAGAAAATATATAACCGCGGTTTTTCTAAATCACGCAGGGCCGAAGAACGGGTCAGGCAGATCGTAGAGGATGTCCGTAGTCTCGGAGACGACGCGGTGTTGAAATACACGCGCAGGTTCGATCATATCAGGATGACCGCGCGGCAACTTCGCGTGTCCGAACGTGAGATCAGCGGCGCATACCAGAACATCGCGCCGAATTTCGTCCAGAGCCTGAAGATAATCATCGAGAACATCAACCGGTTTTACCGCAAAACTCTTAAGAAGTCCTGGAAGATGCGCGGGGCCGATGGCATGGCCCTGGGAGAATTATACACGCCGCTGGAGCGCGTAGGCATATACATACCGGCAGGGACCGCACCGCTCGTATCCACGGTGTATATGTCCGTCCTGCCCGCGCAGATCGCCGGCGTAAAAAAGATAGTCCTGATTAGCCCGCCTGACCGCAACGGTTTTATCAATCCGCATATCCTGGTAGTGGCGGACCTGCTCAAGGTCAACGAGATCTACCGCGTCGGAGGCGCGCAGGGCATTGCCGCGCTCGCCTTCGGCACAAAGACGATCCCCAGGGTCGATAAGATCGTGGGTCCCGGAAATATCTATGTTTCAGAGGCAAAACGCCAGGTGTTCGGTTACGTGGACATCGACATGATAGCCGGACCCACGGAACTGGTGATCATCGCGAACCGTTTTTCTGATCCGAAGTTCATTCTAGCGGACCTGAAGGCGCAGGCAGAGCATTCCCACGGCCTGGCCATACTTATAACGAATTCCCGTGAGCTGGCAAAATATGTCAGGGCTCAGCTTCCGTCGGTAGAAGGGTATATTATCCTGACTAAAAATCTCGAACAGGCGGCGGAGATCAGCAACCGCGTGGCGCCCGAACATCTGGAGATCCTCGTCCAGAACCCGCGGCGCATCGTCAAACTCATCAGGAATGCGGGCGCTATATTCCTTGGCCCTTACAGCCCGACCGCGGTGGGCGATTACGTCGCCGGCCCGAGCCACGTCCTGCCGACGAACGGCAGCGCCAGGTTCTTCTCCGGGCTCTCTGTTTGCGATTTCATAAAAACCAACCACGTAATCAGTTATTCCAAAAAGGCTCTCGAGAACATCCGTGGGCCGCTGGAAAAAGTCGCAGGCATAGAAGGTTTGAGCGAGCATTTGCAGTCGGTAAAGGTGCGGTTTGAATAACCGGAGACGAAGATGAAAAAGAGGACAGCGGCTGTTACGCGCAGGACCAGGGAAACCGATATTTCAGTAAAGCTGAACATAGACGGCAGCGGCAAAAGCATGATCCGGACCGGCATCGGTTTTCTCGATCATATGCTGGAATTGTTTGCCTTCTGGGGATTCTTTGACCTTGAGATCCGGGCCAGGGGCGATTTCAAGGTCGATATCCACCATACCAACGAGGATATCGGGATCGTCCTGGGCCAGGCTTTCAAAAAAGCGCTCGGGGACAAGAAAGGGATCAGGCGGATAGGGTATGCCGGCGCGCCCATGGAAGAGGTGGTTGCCAAGGCTATCCTGGATATCAACGGCCGAGGGTTTTTCGGCCTCAAGGTTTCAGGCGTCCCCGCGGGCAGGATTATGCCGTCTGAAGGATACCGCTTTGAATACGCACAGCATTTTTTCGACGGACTGGCGAAGCATCTGGGAATGAATCTGAACATCAGGATTGAGGACGCTGGCAAGGACTTGCATGCAGCGCTTGAGCCCGCGTTCAAGGCGCTTGGCCTTGCTCTCGACCTGGCAACGCAGATCGATCCGCGGAGAAAAGGCGTTCCTTCAACCAAGGGCGTCATAGATTAATAGCGATGATCGCGGTCATAGATTACGGAATGGGCAACATACACAGCGTCAGGAAGGCCCTTGAATCCAAAGGCGGACGCGTCAGGGTTACGAACAGTCCGTCTGATATCGAGCGGGCGGATAAACTTGTCCTTCCGGGCGTCGGCGCGTTCGGCGATGCCATGAAAGAGCTTCATCGCCGGAGACTTGACGATGCGATCAGGCAGCACGTTGCCAGAGGCAGGATATTCCTGGGCATATGCCTCGGCATGCATCTTCTTTTTGAATCGAGCAGGGAAAGTGCGTCTGCCACGGGCCTTGGCATACTCAAAGGCGCGGTCAACGCCTTCAGGGCTGAGCGCGGCCTGAAAGTCCCGCATATGGGCTGGAACCAGATCCATTTCCGCAGGCAGGAATGCGCCCTGTTCAGGAATATCGCAAGCGGCTCATCCGTATATTTCTGCCATTCGTATTTCCCGGTGCCGGCTGATGCCGGATGCATCGCCGCGCAGACCGATTACGGACGCTTATTTGCCTCGGTCATCTGGCAGGGCAACGTGTACGCGATGCAGTTCCATCCGGAAAAAAGCCAGGCGGTCGGGCTGGCGATAATGGATAACTTTGTGAGATTATGATACGGCTCATTCCTGCCATAGACCTTAAGGACGGCAATGTCGTTCGGTTATACCAGGGCAAAGGCGACGAGAAGGTGTATTCCCGCAATCCGCAGGTCGTGGCGCGCCACTGGAAAAAACAGGGCGCGTCCATGATACACGTGGTGGATCTCGACGGCGCGTTCACGGGCGAACCGAAGAATCTCCCCTGCCTTAAGAAGATCGTAAAGGCAGCGGACATCCCCGTCGAGTTCGGCGGAGGCCTGCGCACCATGGAAATGATCCGGACAGTCCTGGGGCTGGGCGTTGCCCGCGTGGTGCTGGGGACCAGGGCAGTCGAAGACAGGGAATTTCTGCGTGAATGCCGGCAGGAGTTCGGGGACAAGGTTATCGTTAGCATTGATGCGAAGAACGGCATTGTCATGACGCAGGGCTGGCAGGAGTCATCGAGCAGGAAAAAAGCGGCGGTGGAGTTTGCGCTGGAGCTCAAGGCGATGGGCTTTGGGGAAGCCATTTATACCGATACCTCAAAGGACGGCACGCTGCGCGGGCCGAATATAACTGCGGTTGAAGGGCTGCTGTCCGGCGCCGGCATTGCGGTCATCGCCTCGGGCGGGGTCTCGAGCCTAGACGACGTAGTCGCGCTGTCGCGACTGGAGGCGCAAGGTCTGATCGGGGCCATCATAGGCAAGGCCCTGTATGAGGAACGGTTCACGCTCAAAGAGGCATTGAACCTTTTAAAAACAAAGCGGAAGGAGGGCATATGAGATCGGAACGCGTGGGTCAGTTTTTGATCATCGGTTGCGCGGTTATGGTTCTTGCGGGCTGCGCAACGATGCGTAAGAAAGAAAATCCCGAGACTCTGGCATTGAAGGATCAGGTGTCGGACCTGCAGAAGCAGGTGCAGCAGAAGGACGCTGAGATCGACAGTCTTCGCAAGGCATTGAGCAGGACGACCGAAGAAAAATACGCTGTCTCGAAAGCGGAACGCGCGATCGAATCAGGTTCCTCAGTCCCGTCGGTGACGCAAATACAGACCGCGTTGTGCAACGCCGGTTATACCATTGAGGTGGACGGTAAGCTTGGCAGGCAGACCCGCGCCGCCATCAAGGATTTCCAGAAAGCCAACGGCCTGACGGTTGACGGCAAGGTCGGCAGGAAAACATGGGCGCAGCTTGAGCCCTATTTGAACAAGTAATAAGGGTTTTGTATGCTCACAAAGAGGATCATTCCCTGCCTTGACATAAAGAACGGCAGGGTGGTCAAGGGGGTGAAATTTCTGGGCCTTCGCGATGCCGGCGACCCGGTCGCTGCGGCCATGGAGTACGACCGCCAGGCTGCGGACGAACTGGTTTTTCTTGATATCACCGCCAGCTACGAGCGGCGCAAGACGCTCGTCAGGCTGGTAGAGAAGATCGCGAAGAACATATTTATGCCGTTTACGGTCGGCGGCGGGATTTCGGGCGTCAGCGATATCAGGGACCTTCTGAACGCCGGCGCGGACAAGGTTTCCGTCAATACATCCGCTGTGGGTAATCCGGAACTTATCGCCCGTGCGTCGCGGAAGTTCGGGAGCCAGTGTATTGTCGTCGCGATCGACGCGCGGAAACGTACATCGCCTGGTGCGCGGGGATGGAGCGTCTATACTCACGGAGGCAGGACGCGTACGGGCCTTGAAGCTGTTTCATGGGCCCGGAGGGCGGCGCGCCTGGGTGCGGGCGAAATCCTTCTGACAAGCATGGACCGCGACGGAACCCGCGGCGGATATGACATCGCGTTGACCAGAGCGGTCTGCGAGGCTGTGACCGTGCCCGTTATCGCTTCAGGCGGAGCCGGGACGAAGGAACATTTCCGGGATTGTTTCCTGAAAAGCCGGTGCGACGCCTGTCTGGCAGCATCGCT